>JAABUY010001091.1_pt1 | contig 38998 bp, 3 predicted proteins | sample 5560271 | NCBI WGS metagenome assembly JAABUY01 (sample SAMN10711886, study PRJNA513374) | rock metagenome | isolation source: Antarctica rocks | place: Antarctica: Victoria Land, University Valley
TAATTATAAGCTAGGAGGTACTATATTAGTAATTAAGGTAGTAAGTTAGCCTTAACTAGTAAGTATATATTTATTAGCTAACTATTCCTAGAAAATACTATACTTTATTATTCCTATTATAATTATTAGAGCCGACGTCTCTTATATAATACTAGGTCTTAAGTAAGTATTTATAACTACTATAACTATCTTACTTAATAAAACCTACTCTTATTATAGTATAACTATTTAGTCTAATAGTTTATATATAAAGATAATTACTAGGACTAATATTACTAGTATACTTCTTCCTCTTATAAATTAATAGATTAAGAATATTAGTTATAGCTAATTATTAAAGTATATTTACTATTTCTATAATAGTATTTCTAATACGTAGTATATTAATACTTTAAAAGATAAAGTTATAAATATAAAGCTTATCTTTAATTAGCTTAGTAATAAGGTTCTATCTTATATAGTAAGTTTATACTAATTAATTTATCTACGGTAAAGACTAATCCTTTATATAACCTAAGTTTACTATTATTATAACTAAGAAGTAATATTATATTTACTTCCTTCCCTTAGTAGGTCCTATATCTAATAAGAATAGAAATCTAGTACTAGGGGTTATTATTAATAGGGATATTACTTACCCCTTTAATAATAAGGTCTACCTCTACTTATATTCTATAATTTAAGGTATAGCTTAGCTAATATATTACTTAATTATTATAGATAAGATAGGTATTAATATTAATAAAACCTAGGTAATACTTTATAAGTCCTACTATTAATATTAGTAAGCTACTACCCCTATCTTATTATATATAATAATTCTAGCTTTTAGAGATAGAGTACTAATTATTAATAGTCCCTACTATCTACTATACTTACCTAGCGTCTAAGTAAGGAGAATCTTATATTAATATAATATACCCTAATTATATAAAGCTACTTATAAAGTATACCTAGTATCCTAGTAGGGAGGTATCTTTATACTTAACTAAGATAAAGTTAGAGATTAAATAGCTTAAGCTACTACTATTTATACTTATAAATAATAATTATCTAGGTATATAATTTATCTAAGACTACTTTTCTAGTACTTTAAGTCGCTTTATATAAATTAATAGCCCTAATATATTAATTATTAATAATATTAGTAAGCGTATATTTTCTCTACTAATAGCTTATTATAAGTAAATATAACTTATTATATATACTAGCTCTCCTAGTTATTTATAAATATATATATATATTATATATATATATATATATATTATATATACTTTTCCTAGTATAAATAGTAATTATAAATAGGAAAATAACTAGTAATTAAAATATTATATTATTAAAATTATTTACTATTTATTATTCTTTTATCTAGGGTATAATATAGTATACGCGTTACTCTATTATTATAAATAAGATAAGTATTAATATTAGTAAGTTTTAGGTTATAATAACTAGGACTAATATCTATAAGATACTTCTTCCTTATATAAATTATTAGAATAATAATAGTAGTAATATTAAGTATAAATATTAGTATAAATATTAAAAAGAGGGTTAGTATAAGTAATAGCGCGTTTAAGCTAAATTTAGGCTAAATTTAAGTTAAATCTAGGCTAGATCTAGCTTAAACGCGCTATTAAATACGTTATAAAAGCTAATTAGCCTTTATTTTAACTCTTATCTTCTTCTATCTATCCTTTCTTTATTTAATAATCCTTTACTATTAATATAATTACTATTATCTACGTATTATTCTTTTATATATAAATATAACCCCTTCTTTAAATATATAAAAGTTATCCTATCTAGAAGTATATAGACTTCCTTTCTAGTTTAGATAAACCGCGTATATAGCTAATTAACCTATTTATCTTAGGATAAATTTTCCTTAGATAACGCGCTTTCTAATTATTTAAAGCCTTTAAGGATAGGAGTAAAGTATTAAAGGACCTACGCTATTATTAATAATAATAATATAGGGATATTACTATTATAGGGATATACTATAATATACTATTAACTAATAACCTTATATAGTACTTATTAGTATCTTAGTCCTCCTTAGTTATTTTATTTAATAATAAGAATATACGGGAAAAAAAATAAGTATAGACCTTACTCCCTTTAGTCTTAATTATAATTATAAGGGAGTATACTTATATTAAGTTTAAAGTATTCTAAAGGCTCTAATAGAGACCCCCCGCTATTAGTATCCTCTTATCCCTTATAAATACCTAACTATAATAATCTATTATATAGAGGTTAATACCTTTAGAGTTAAATACCTTAATACCTTAAATAGGTTTTAACTTTAAGGTATAAAGTAGTTATAGTAAATATAGTACTATATATCTAGGCGATTATAGCTATAAGCGTTTATAGTAAAGGGTATAAGTTATAAGCTAATACGTAGTAGAAGGTATAACTAAGTATACTAATTAGGAAGATTTAAATAAGAATTATAAATTATCTTAAAAAGGTAGAAGGGTAGCGTAATTATAATATTTATAAAATACTAGTATTATAAGAGGTAAGGAAAGTTAGTATCTATTATACTAAATCTAAGTTAACTTACTTACCCTAAGCTAGATTTATAATAGAATTAATAAAATCCGCGGCTATATAATAGAGAAGGCTTAAGATATTATATAAAGCTATTATACCTTTATTAGTAGCTATAATAAGTATATAAAGATACTCTTAAAGGGAAAGGCTTTTCTAAGTATTAATATCTATAATATAGGTTCTTAAATTAAATCTAGGACTTTTACTAACCTAATCTTAGTTAAAGCTATTAAAGGCTTTCTTAAGTAATATAATTATTAAGATAATTACTTCCCTATTTTTCCTTAATAATTATAGAAACCTAGGAAATAATAAACTAATAAAGTATATATTTAATCCTTTAATACTAGAATTAATAATTTTAATATTAATAATAATCTAGTATATAATTAAAGAATATTAATATAATTTATAATAGATAGTAAAGTTTAAGGGTTAAATTATTAAGAGTATAAGCCTTTAAATTTAAATCTTAAAAGCTATACTAATAAGATCTTTAAAACCCTTTAAATAAATTAAGGAGATATAGTACTATTAAAGGGTAGATAGATAAGAGGTAATTAAGATTATATTACGCGCTATTATTATCTAAATTTTAAGTATAAAGGAAGATTATAATAATAAGGAAATTATAAATTTTATATTTAAAGACTTACTTAATAACCTTAATAACTTAGATTATAAGCCGGACTCTAATAATCTAACCTAAGGATAATATTATAGTTTAGATAGTACTCCTATTAGTAGAAATAAAAAGGGGCCTTTAGTTAGTAGATTAGAGTTAACTTAGAAGGAAAGTTAATATATTATTAAATTTAAATGTAGGCTAATATTAAGTAGTAGGCTCTATTAAATAGTACTCTAATATATAATATACTAGCGAGAGTATTATAACTAATATTAGGGAATAGGAGAAATACTAGATAGTACTAATAAAATATAAGTTAGCGATATTTAGGCTTAAGTTAGCCTAGGTTAGCCTAAGTTAGCTTAGTATTAGGCTACCTTTCCCTCTTTAAGCCTAACTTCTCTCCTACCTTAGCTAATAGAGAAGTAGGTAGATAAAGAGGAATAGGAATAGAGGTAGGAGTAGGGCTAAGAGGAGGCTATTTATAATAAAGTATAACCTTAATTAGATTATAATAGCTAGATATACTAATAATTTCTAATTATACCTAGTCTTTACAAATAACTATAGTTATAAAGTAAAAAGGCGTAGTAACTATTAAGGATATTTATCTTTCCTAGGGTTATATATTAATTATACGCTAACTATTAATTAATAAATAGGCTACCTAGGATCCTACTAGTACTAATATAGAGCCTAAGGTAGTAGGTAATAAGTACCTTACTAAAGTTAAAGGAGTAGTAAAGTAATAAAAGATAAAGCTAGGCCTTATATATACGGCTTAAATAAAAAAGCTAGGGATAAAGAAGAATAGCGCTACTATATAGTATTATTAAACTAGGCTACTAAAAACTATTATAAATAATAGTATAAGGTATTAAAAGTTCCTAAAATACGTATAATTAAATAGGGAGGTTAAGTTAAGACTAAGTAATAATTAAGATTATAAGTCTTTATAATTATATAGATAATTTATTAATCTATTTATTTACTAAGAAGTAGTTAGAAATAATACTATATATATAAACTATTATACTTACTATTATAAGAGTAATATTACTATTATATTTTAACTTAATAATATTAGAGTTAGTAGTAAAAAGGTACTATATAAAATAAGTATAGATAATAATATAATAGAAGTTTATAAAGATAACTATATACGCGTATATAGTAATAAAAGTTATTAATTCTACTATATCTATATACCGTAATATAGTATTACGGATTTTAGCCTCTAGCGCCTAAGAGCTAGCACTTATACTTAATAGTTTAAGGCGCCCCTAGCCGCCCCTAGCTATTAGGGCTTCTATCCCCGAATTACTAATATAAGAAGACTATTAGTATACTTCGCGGGGGCGCTCTATATATATTTTCTAGAGCTAATAAGGGGTAATTAGACTAGCGTTAGAAGTATATATTTAGGGAGGGAAATACCCCTATTATTCCTACTCCTTAGTAACCCCTATAGTAGTAAGATAGAATTAGAAGATAATAAGACTATCCTACCTTTTCTATAATATATAGGCGATATATTAGGATAGAAACTCTTATTACATAACGTCTTGTAATAGATGTCTTGTTTTATCTATCTATTAATACAAGCGATCTGGACATGACTTAGCTCCTATTCCTATCTCACAGTGCGCGTGAACGTGTGCTTCCAGTCACTAGCCGACGGGGATTGTTGCCACCATGTCATTATCAGTCGAGATCTAACAATATATTTCATGAACTTCATTATCTACCCTACTGTTATAACATGGAGAAATAATTATAGCTCTTGAGAAGCATATGTATGTAATCCGTCGCCAGCATCATCATCCGGACGACGGCGGTCTCCTTCTGCAAGCTTCGCCATCTTGGCTGCCTGCTCGTTCAGGGGTCTGAAGCACAGATACCCAAGCGCTTGGCCCGCAGTTGGCCGACCTTCGACATCCTCCGCTAGTATCTCGTTCAATAGGCTCGCTAGGCCAGAGTCTTTGACTCTATGTAGTCGATCACGTATCATTTTTATGCCAGCGACCCTGATTTGACGGTTGTTCAGGCGCGGCACACCTTGAAGAGCGTCGGGGTACCAAACCAAAACAAGAGCAAGGGCGAGCATCCACACATCGATGCTCTGGTTGTACCAATTAGACCTTCCTTGAACAATTTCTGGGGGAAGGTAGTCCCAGGCTGCGAGCGCAGTGTATGTATCTGTTTTCTCGAGATGAAGCTTGCCGAAATCGCATAAGGTGGCCCGCGGAGGGTCGCCTTCAAAATATAGTATGTTCTGCTGAGTAATATCACGGTGCATCCAGCCCTTCGCATGGATAGCTACCAGACCATGGAGCAGGTCTTGGCAAAGCTTGAGATTCTCATGCCCTGTGGCTTTTCGCCAGTCATGCTTGTGGAATCCTTTACCCTTCTCCTGTACGAGATATAACTTCAATGGGTATATATTTACGTCCATAGTGGAGTCACCGTTCGAATTACACCATCCGTACTGGCGAACGAGGCCCCGAGCGTCGGCGAACTTGGTGACCATTTCGACCTCTGGCTCCATCATCTTAGCAGCAGACGCTTTCTTGACCTCGACCACTTTGACGACTCGGAGCTCCCCAGTTTCAGGATCAAACGCCTCGTATACAGTTGCATGAGTGCCACTAGCTAGGCCAGTGCTGAAAACAGCTAGTTCTGCCGCTTTAATGTCGTTTTTGAGCGGTATACCTGAGATGTAGGTGTCCGGAATTGCAAGACCCTGTGCTTTCAGCGTTTTGTTGCGTAATTCACGGTACTTTTGGCTTGCTTCGTAGGTACTCAGGGCGAATTGAACCGAAAACTCCATATCCAAGATGGCAAGACGAGCTTCGGGCTTATCCAGACATCGAAATTCCCTATCGAGAATTGGATTGTCATCGAGCATGACTGTGGCTCCTGAAGAAGCCCTTCCAGAATGATCGCTGGACTCCGGCGCCGCATATATCATCCATATACCTGATTCGGGGTGCATACTTAGGTATGCGTGCGCAGCGAGAAGCCCTTTGGTGTATCTCGAGCCGGGAACTGCGAGCAAGATGTCGACGTTGCGATTGACCTTGTTCACAGCCTTCTTCTTTTCAGAGCCTCTTCCAATGACCCATTTAGAACCTCTTGTAAGAGATGGACAGTCGAAATTGACCCTAAAGTAGCCTAGGTTGATATCCGGAGCCTCTGGTTCATCTGGGTATTCTTCATCCGTGGTCTCGCCTTCCGATCTAGCTTGGTGAACGATGTTTTTACGTAATGGTCCCCTTCCGTTGTCGACTAGGTATTGGAGGTGATGTTCGCCTAGCATGTTTGCTTTCTTACGATCTATGAGCTCACTAAATGCAAGTTTTGCTTGCAGATTGCATGGAATAAAGCGTAAGAAGTCTGGTGACATGGATGTCGTCGGCAATTCTGGTTGCAGTCGTGCCATATGCCTCTGCGCAGCACTCTCCTTGATATCCCAAGCTTGCTGGCTTGTAAATTTTTGCGTTGGTGAATCCATTGGATCGCCGTTTCAATTGCAATTCCTTGCTCTGCTAGTGTATTGCTGAAGGCCGACCTCGAAGCCAGGTCTGAACGTCAGAGGCGACTGCCACCAATCGTTGCTAATCTCCGAAGTGAAGCCTCGGTGAACAGTCTTTAGTCAGTGAGATTGAAGCATACAGGGAGGGTAATGAGAAAGAAATAAGATAGAGAGGAGAGTAAGATGACGTGGTCAAATGTCTTGGTGTAGGGTTGGTTAGAGTGTCTATCATAATACGGGGTGCTGTGGAAAGAGGCTCAAGTCTTTGACACTAATTGCTCTTGTAGACCTGAAATGCGACATTCATGTGGAGTGACGGAGATGACTTTAGAAGCGACACTCAGAGGATTCGTTTCGTCGACAACAACATCGATGTTGAGCGAATCGATCGACTTTATGTTGAGAACCTAAGCAGCCAACATTGAGAGATGTAAATCCTACATTGACTGTGGGATCACTGACGATAGTGATATCAAGCGCTTGTTGATGATGCCAATTGCTGCGATCAGTTTACTTTAGGCTTGGCAAGATCTGATAACGCCAGGAGCTAGTTCTAGCTCTACACTAGATCTATCTAGCTCTAGTGTCGGTTCTCATTCTTCTTGGCTCTGCAACCTTCTATTTTACCAGCAACGACTCACATCACCCCCACCGAACTACCCGTATCCCCACCTCCTACCTATCTGTTAATCGCAGAACTACTTACAACTTGCTCATAACCTTGCCATGGACGTCTCAGACCTCTCTCCGGCATGAGACAGCTCTTTCCCCTCATCTCACAACACCCAAGATCAAGAGCAGGAGCTTGCAACCGGCCAACGCAAGATGGAGGAAGATGATGCAGCTCGTCTGCCGAGGATACCTCGTGCCAGTGATGACTGCCCTCAGCCCATGACCTTGGACGAATTATGTGATTGGAAGGTCAAGTGGCAGTCGAAGCGGAGACCCCCAACACAAAGCGAACGCGAAGATTACAGCGAGTGTGACCGTCAATGGAATGACGCTGGCTCTGAAACAACAATGGACTGGGAGGAGGATGAAAACTACATGGATCGTCTGCCATCGCCAACCCAGCGTAGCTACGCTGCCTGGACGCCCGGATACCAAGCAAGACGAGATGCGCGCAAGCGACCGCTCTCCCCTCCTCGCACCCCACCCCATCTCCAAGGGCCAAAATTATACCAGCACCAGTACGCCAATTCGGTACCGCATCCTGGAAGCTCTCGGATTCAGAAGGTCAAGTTCAAGCGTCAATGGCCACCACGGTGTCCAATAACCCGTACTCATGGTACGCCAGCAATATCATTACATCACCGCAAAGGCCAAGTACTCTACTGGCATACCCATACCCAGTATGTCGTAATTAGCTACGAAAAGTACTTACTTGACTATGTAGGTGTAGTTTCCGTATGCGATCACCTGCGATACTAAGTTGTTGATAGGACCGAGAAGACCTCGATAAGCAACCCTCCGAACCGATGGACTTTTCCCACGAAGACCCGAAACGTCCGCACAAGACAAACTACCAGCGCGAGGTTTGCAGAAGGAGGAAAGCACAGAACAAGGAGCTCAAGAGTGCAGTGCTGATACCCTGGGTGAGCTGGAGAGGAAACAAGTGATACGGGTTCTTATGTAACATTGGAAGCTCGGAGAGCACTGGGCTACATTGCAAAAGGCAAAGGGAAACAGACTACTAGTATTGAAGACTGATTGGAATTCATCAAGAACGAAGGAATACGGCGAGCTTCTGCTAATAATCATGCATGTACTTGGATTAGTAGCGATATCACGTAGGTATCTAACGATTACATATTAGGACTTTAAAGAACTAAAGTAAATAGGCTTTATATACCTTATAATCTATATTATTTATAAAACTATTCTAATATAATCTTATATCTAAGTTACTACTTAGTATTATCTTTTATATTAATCTCTTAATCTCTTAATAAGAATATCTCTTCTTATTATAATAGAATACAAGTAATTCTAAACTTTAAAGATCTTTTAAATCTCTTATATAATAGATTTATTATTTTATTAGATTAATTATATTAAACTATTTTAAACCTAAATTTATAATTATTATATAATACTAAACTTATATAAGTAATAAGCTAGTTATAAGTAGTTTAATAAATTAGATTAATACTTAAAAGTACTTCTAAGTATTAAAAGAATAGTTAGTTTATACTTTATAACTATTTAACTACTTTTAATTTAACTTACTTTTATAAAGAATATTAAATTCCTAATATTCTTTATATTCTACTTATATATATATTAATATATACTAATAATTTCTATCTTCTTATAATAATAGAATAGAGTAATATTTAAATCTTAAAGATCTTATAAAAAAAGCTTAAAAATAAGCTTTAATAAATTTATTATAATATATTATAAGATAAGTCCTAATATTAGAATAAAGTATTAGAGGAGGAGTTATAACTAGTAGTAGTAGTAAAGGAGGTAGGTTAGAAAGTAGAGGAGAGATACTTATATAAGAGTTAAAAAGCTTAATAGAAGAGAAGTAACTTAAAAAAGAAGGAATATATATTAGAAGGATATTAATAAAGACTTTAAAAGCTATTATCTTCTTACTATAATAGAATATCTGTAATTTAGGACCCTAAGCTTATCGCACCTTATCTATTAGTTAATAAGTACCCTAGATTCCTTTCCTAGACTAGCGTAAATATTAGAACTCTAATATTTCTTTGTATTCTACCTACGTCTACCCCTATACTCTATAATATTTTCTACTTAAATAAAGTTATATAGCTCCTATTCTACTATTTAATACTCTAAAAATATTTAAAATTAATATAGTACTTTAAAAGATATGTCCTAGATAATAGATTTCTCTACTAATATTAGTCTAACCGTTAATATCTTAGTATATTCCTACTACCTAACTAATTTTTTCTTCCTATATCTTTAATATCTAATTATAGATATTATTCCTCCCCCTTATAATCCCTACCTTATAAGCTATACTAACCGTTTTTAAAGTATCTATTATCGCCCTTCTTATACTAAATATAGCTCCTCTAGCTCCCTATTAATACCTTCTAAGCGCGTAGCTCTTTCTAAGCTAGACCCTAATACTATTAATAAGAGGGTTAGATCTTATAAGACTAACGGTATAGGCCGTACTAGACGCTTAAAGAAGCCTAATTTAAGTACCTAGGTTAGATCTAGTAACCCCTTAGTAAACCCTAGAGATATTACCTTAATAGAACCTCGCCTTAAAGAAATACTATTAGGTACTCGCCCTTATAACTACCTTTATAATAGTATTACTCCCTAGTAGCGTATAACCCTCGCTAATATAACTATTTAAGTAGTTATTCCGCCTAGGAACCCTTAATAACCTACTCCCCCTATCTTTAAAGAGACCCCCTAAGAAATCGCTCCTCCGCTAGCTCTTAAATATTATCTAGATACGCGTTACTAGTACGCCTCCTAGTAGGCTAATTAAGATAATAATACTAAGTACTAGCCCCCTATTTAATAAGGCTTATACCGGCGTTAGAATAATATATATTAGGGGCGGATACTAGGTTAGAGATATTAAGTATATAGGGATCCCTAGATAGCGGGAGATATAGTATCCTACCTAGTTAATAAATTATTTAATATCCCTACTAATAGATATCTATACTATAACGTACTATTATAGAAAAATAAATATAGTAACTTAGGGGATAGTTAATAGCTATACTATAATAGTAGGAAGAATAATTAGCTATCCCTTAACTAGTTATATAAGCTAGCTAATATTAACTTATTATTTAAGGGGCCTTAAAAGGAGGCTAAGCTTAGGGTATAATTTATTAATAAATTACTTAGCGACGTAGATAATATTATTATTAATAAATACTTTATAAGAAGAAGGACTATATATAATAAAGAATTTTTAGATAATATTATTAGTTATAATAATTATCTCTCCTTTACTAGTAAGGGTATAACTAATATTAATATATATGTTAGTTAAACTACCTTCTAGATCTAGGGGTCTATTTATTATCTTATAGGTCCTCTTATTACTAATAATAGCCTTAGGCTAAAATTCGCCTAGATTTATATACTAGATAGTATATAGGAGTAACTAGATGTTTACTATTAATATTTTAATAATTTAAATTAAGATACCCTTCCTTCTACTTAGTATACCCTCCGGTCTATTAACCTATATATCTAGGAGTTTAAATCCTACTATAACTACCTTAAGGAGGATAAATTATAATATCCTATTAATATTATAAGCGTCTATATCTAATAGCTAAATCTTAAATAATAGGATAAAGGTACTTATAATCGCCCTACCTTTATAGAAATCGCTTATATTATAATAACTCCTAATAACGTTATAAGAGGCTAGATTAAGCGGGATATCTATATTAAAACTATTAAGGGGGGCTTTATATTAATCCCTAACTAGTATCCTTCTTATATAGCCCTCTAATATCTACTCCTATTTCTATTTAGTAAATAGTTATAATATAACCGCCCCCTATTAGCTAGCTATTAACTTCTAGGCGACTATCTACTATATATATCGCGACGGAACTATATTACTAGTACGCTTACCTAGTATACCTTAATTAGTAGTAATAATAAACTAGAGTAGGAAGATAGTAGTAACTCTAAGTAGGAACTAGACTAGTATATTACCGGCGAGTATATACCTTAGGGTTATAGTAGGTCTTAGCGAGTAATAAGACGTTAATTTTATATAAAATAGATATAGGTAAGACTATTTAATATATTTCCCTATTTATTTTCTAGACCTAAATCCGCTTAGTTATAAATAGTTCTAAATTATTTAGATAACGGCTAAGGGATAGTTAATATTATTTAAATAATTAGCTAAATAATATCTAGATCCGGCCCGATTTCTTTAATTATACTATTAATAGCGGATATCTATTTAACTACTAGGCTACTAATATCTAGATATTAATAGAGCTTAATAACTTCAATTAGTATTATTAGAATTAATAGACTATTTAAGCGGACTACTACTCTAGCCTAATAGATAGGCTTAGTACTAATCTAGATATCTCGCTTAAAGATATTAGTAGTAAGGTAACTATCCTCCTATTAATAATACTAGGAAGCCTACGTATTATAAAAGCGAGAATATAAAACGCTATAATAATAGTCTAAAAAGGGGTAAACCTAATTTTTTTATTACCTTTATATATAATCCTAAGTAGCCTAATATTTAGAGCTTACTAGTATCCGGTTAGATATTAGAGTACTATTATAACCTAATTACCTGTGTCTTTAATTAGAAGCTCTAGGAGCTAATAAAGGACCTCCTTAAGTAATATATCCTTAGTATTTATATAGGCTACTATTATATTATTAAGTTTTAGAAGCGAGGTCTCCTATATACTTATATTCTCCTTATTATATAGGAAGAGGATTAGATCTAGATAGTTAGTAATATTAATAGCGTTATTTAAATATTTATCCCCCTTTAATAGGATAATAATACGCTACGTAAGTTAGTCTTATAGTATATAGTTTATAATCGCTATACTAGCGTCCCTAGTAATAGATATTTTAGTTAGGAGAAAAATTATTATAGTAAGGCTTTTCTAAAGGACTTTTACTAAGAGATATCTTTTATATTTAATAGGAGTTATCCTTTCTATAAGCGTCTAGTCGGCCCCCTTAAACCTAATTCCTCTATTAATAATAGGTAGGTTATCCCTTATAACCCGTACCTATTAAAGAAATATAGTACCTATATTAATATTAAGATCTATAGCTCTATTAAATCTATTTTCTATCTATATAAATATATTTATAAGAGACCTAATTAGGCTAATATCTCCCTTACTAGGAATTATACGCGTAATAATAATAACCCCGCTCCTAATAGCTAGCCGTAATAGTAAGGGGAGTTAGTAGATAAGATTATAGAGTTCTAGTTAGCTTAATAGATTAGGTCTACTAAGGTTATCTAGAAGATACTCTTATTTAATATAGGTATTATAAAGCCTTATATAAAGTATTTATAAATCTACCTCCTAGATTAATAGTATACCCTTTTTAAGCCGGCTAATAACTAGGCTACTAATAAGGCCGTTAAATAAAAGCTAATAGATAGTAATAAGCTTTATAAAACTATATTAATAGAGTTTTTTAATATAAACCGTCTTATTAAGGAAGCTTATAATAATAGTTAGCTATTACCTTTTATAAAATAGAACGGGAAATATCCTACTATTATAAGGGATCTACTTAACTATTTATACGCGGATTTTCCTAAGGTCTTTATATAGAATAAAAGAAATAAACGTTAGAAAATATATAAAAGGGGGGAGACTCTTAGGCGTATTAATTTTATTAGTCCTAAAACTAAGGATCTCTACTATTACTAACTACTCCTCTATTATATTAAGGGGGCTATATTATTTAATAACCTCCGGATAGTAGATAGCTAGCTAATAGGTTAGAAGGAGGCTTATATAAAGCTTAAGTTAACTAAAAATAATAGATATACTAATAAGATCCTTAATAAGGGAAAGGATTTTTAGGGAGGTTATAAGCTATATAGTCTTTTTATATTAGTATTAATTAAACTCTAACCTATTAATACCCTTACCTTATAAAATAAGTATAAGGAGTATATCTTAAATAACTACTTATACCTCTTATAACGGGATTTCTTAACGCTTTAGATACTAGATAATTACTATAAGTAATAGTTATTTATAGAATAGTACGCCCTTTACCTAATTAACAGCTAATTAGAATATTAATTAACCCTTAAATATACTAAGGATCTAACCTAATATAACCTACCTATTCTAACTATTCTATTTAACAATTTTAATAATATTCTAAATAGACTTTTACGGGAAGAAATATCTTACTAAATTACCCCTAATAAGGCTAAGGTCTTATAAAATAGGCTAAATACTAATTAATACTACGCTACTAATTAGATTGTCGCCGCTATTAACGCTAATACTAATAATAAATTTAGTACTCTAAGTATACTATTCTTCCTTAATAGTACTAGGGGGACTAGTAAGATAATAGTTTAAAATACTATTATAAAAAGGCTACGTTCCTAGTAAAAGGTTACTCTAGTAGTAGCGTCTTCTAGTATTATATTAATACTATTATAGGGAGGTTAGACTACTTACTTATAGTTTAAGATACCCCTAGACTTAGATACTACCTCCTTATATAGGATTAAGAAGGGGACTAATCTTACTAAGCTAATTAAGCGAGCTTATATTATCTTTTAAGATAAGTCTCTTATATAAAGTTAATATAATATAGAAGCTATTAGTTATAGCCTTTAAGATATCTATAATAATAATTAGGCTTATTTTAAGGGTAAGGTAGTCTACTTTTATAGTAACTTCTAATAAATACTCCTAGTTATTCTAGGAGGATCTAGTAGCTAGGTTATTAAGGCGTATCTTTAAAAGGTCTATTTCTAGAATAAGGTTATACGTTTAAATCTTACTATTAATAAGTAACTTAATAATCCTAACCTTATAAACGTTATATATTATAAAATAGGACTATTTATAAGTAATCTCCTCGCTATTAGTAATAGTATTAATATCTAGAAAAGCCCTACTACTAATAAAGACGTATTGTATTAGAAATATAGTTATACCCCTAGAAATACTATTAATAATTTAGTTAAGAATATCTATACTAATATTAAGATAAATATCTCTTAGAGGGTTTATCTATTAGAACGGGCTATTCTTACTATTACTAATAAAGATATTACTAGTATTAATACTAAGATAATATTATATATCCCTAGTAATATAATAATATACTAGAGTACTAATTATACTATATTAGAAGAAGATAATAAACTCTTCTACTTTAAGTACTTTTACGGGTTCTATAAACCCTCCCTACCGTCTTATAAGCTATACGTTAAGCTAGGCGTACTAGTTATACTACTAAGGAACCTTAATCCGCTACGTCTATACAATAAGACCTAATTATAAGTAATAAGTAATAGTAAGTATATCTTTAAAGGGGAGATTATAAGTAGTACTTATAATAGTAAGAAGGTAATATTATTTAAGACGCCGTTATAATCTAAAGAAAATAATAGGCGGATTCCTACCCCCTTTATTTATAAGTAGTACCCTATCTAACTAGTATTTACTATAACTATTAATAAATTATAAGGCTAATTAATAAAGTACGTAGGTATTAACTTATAGACTAGGCCTACTTTTAGTTATAATTAGTTATACGTAGCTCTATTACGGGTAATAAGATAAGGAAACCTCTATATTATTAAGCTTAAAACTCCTAAATATATATCTAGCTAAGTAATAAGAAATATTATATATAAGTAGGTACTATTAGATAATAGGTAGACTACCTCTAATATATTAGTCGTAACTTATTATTAACGCCTAGATCCTATTAATAGCTACTTAGTAGCTTATAAGAATACTAATTATTATATTAGAAGTATAAAAACGGCCTAATATTATATTTAGTTATATAGTTTAGTCTTTATATTAGACCGTAATATTAGACTTTCTAATAATAAAAATAAGCTATTCTACTATTTAGTTTATTAAATACCGCCGGTTAAACTTTAAAGGGCCGGATAAATACTAGGCCGTATAAACTCCTACGTCTAATAGATTCCTTTATATTAACGCGATAAATCTAGTAGGACTATTAATAGTTATTATAAGAGTATAAAAGATACGTTATAATATAAGGGGTATAATAATTTAAGAATTATATTAAATAGTCTAGTAGTATAGAAGTTATTAGTAGAATAGAATATTACTATACTAGATATCCCGTAGTTAGTTAGGTACTTAGTAGATAGCGTTAGTCTTTTAACGCTTCTATCTTAATAATAATAACGTCTTTTCCTAATAATAACTAATATAATAAGTCGTCTAATAACTATATACTTAGTTATACTCTATTAGTCCTAAATAGTAATATTATAGTAGAGTTATAATATAAGTAGGCCTAATAACTATTTATTAATACTCTAGTACTAGGTAACTATTATAAATAATCCCTTAGATCTAAAATTAACGTTTTTAGTAATATTTACCCTATATTTCTTATAATACTTAAGGGGGGTCTTAGTATTTATAAAAGTTCGTACGAATATCTATTATATTTAGACTTAAATTTACCTTATAACTATTATTACTTACTAATAAGTAAATAAAAGAATTATACTTTTAAGTATACTTTTCCTAAGTAAAAATCTCAAATTTATTACAGGTATTTTCTAGTTATTATATAAAATATATTAAAAAGTAGAATAATATATAAAATAAAAAGAATAGTAAGAGTAAAACTTAAATATATAAAGGAATTTATTATAAGGGTAGATTAATAGCTTAAAGAGATATATAAGTTTAAAAAGATAATAAAAGAATAATTTAAAAGAAAGAGGATATAAGGAGGTAAAAGAAGCTAAGTATAAATAATTACTTAAATTCTAATAAATATAAAAATAGGTAATATAAGCTTTAAAAGAATATTTATTATAATATTAATAAGTAATATTATAAGGAGAGGATTTAAAGTAATTAATAATAAAAAGACTAGGACTTTAACTATTTAAATTAATAATAAAGTTAAGAGAGAAGTAGTAAGAGTATTTATATATAAGTAATTAATTAAGAAGATTAAGATAATTATATTCTTAAGAATATAAGAGATTATAATAGTAAAGTACTTAATTAAAGGTAATATAATACTATTTATAATAAAGATAGAAGTAGAAGAGAAGTTAAAGGAGAGTTATAACTAGATAAAAGAGTAATAAGATAAACCTTTTTAATTATAATATATAAAGTATTAAAGAGGTTTAATATAAGTAGAATAATTATAAGTAGAATAGTTAATTTTCTATTAAGGATTCTATTAAGGAAATAATAGGGTAATTATAAAAGCCTTTTATAGTATATACTAATACGCTAATATCTATAATAAATACCTACTAAAAGAAAATAAAGTAGTACCCTTACTATATATTATTACTTTATTAATAACCTTAATTAATTATAAGTATATTTATTAAAGTCTTTAATAAGTTATATAGTATTATAAAGGTCTAAATTATTATATTATATATTATATTAAGGGTTATAATCCTTTTATTTAATAAGGTATTAAACCTTATTCCTACTTATAATATACCTTCTAACTATAACTTCTAACTTATACTTATCCTTTATAGTATTATTATAAATAGGGGGCGGATTATTATATTATAGTCGTTTATATAGATCTAAACTAGAGTATAATTTAAGTTAAGTAATAGATATAACGGGGTATATTTATATAGTAGGTAGTTAGAGTTTATAAGCTAGAGGGCTAATATAATTAAAGGCTTTAAAAGGTCCTACTTATTATTAATAGAGCTTGGAATTAGTAAGGCCTAGAATAGAGTAGTTATAATTTAGGTATAAGTAGAGCTTATTACCCTTAGATATATTAAGAGGCTAATACTTTTTATTATATCTAGCCTTAGTAAAGATATTAGTAAGTATAATAGATTCTTTAACCTATTCTCTTTAAAGCTATTATTAAGTAGGAGCCTAGGCTAGACTAATCTAATAGGCTTAACTACTCTAATAGGCCTAACTATCCTAATAGATTAAATCTAGGAGAGGTTAAAGTAGATATAGTACTTATTAATAAGGACCTAGTAAACTTATATAACTAGGTAGTAGTAATAATAAAGGCTTTTATAAATATCTTAAAGAGGGGTAGGTTAATAGCCTAGTTACTTAGCTAGGTATATTTAACTTAATCTAAGTCTTAGAATCCTAATTAAGTACTACGTAATAGAGTAGGTTTATAAGGGAGAAGTAAAGGTCTTTTATACTTAGAGGTAATAAAATAGATAACCTTATAAGTTACCTTCTAGATAATCTAGTTATACTAGTACCTAGTATTAAAGAAATTAGATATTAAGTAGGTTTAAGTAATAATATCTAGAGGTATAAGAATAGCTAATAGGATTAAGGCGGTTATATTTAAGATAGATAGGATATTATTAGAGCCTTTAATAGTAGCTACCTTATAAGTTAATAGTATTATTAGCTATTATAATTATTATAGGAGTTATAATAGAAAAATTAGAGTAGGTAAATAACTTATATAATTATTTAGATAATTTAAATAAGAAGGAGCTTTATTCCTAAGAAGGGACTAGAAGGAGTATAGATAAGTTATATAACTTAGAGGGCCGTAGTATAAGGGTATTTACTAAAGGCTTCTAATTTAGACTACTTTATATTTAGATTAGTATAGAATAAAGCCCTTATTATAGAGTATAAGGGATACTTTTAGTTATAGAAGTAGTTACTAAAGGTATAGGACTTAGAGGGGTTAAAGGACTTAGAGGGGGATTATTAGTATTATAAAGATAGCGTTAGTACTATAAATAGTAGTTAGTACTTCTAAGTAATTATTTAGTACCTTAAAGATAAATACTTATAGTATTACTACTAATTAATATAGGTAGAATAATTATAAGTAGAATAGTTAATTTTCTATTAAGGATTCTATTAAAGAAATAATAGGATAATTATAAAAGCCTTTTATAGTATATACTAATATATTAATATCTATAATAAGGTTAGTAGATATATTAAAATAAAAGGAATTAAAGGAAGTAATTATCTAATAAAATAAAAAGAACCTTCTAGAATTAAAGATTATAAAAATAGCTTAGTTATAAATAGTTATATAAAAGAGGAAAGAAAGAAAAGTAATAAAGAAGAAAGTCTTACTACTATTAAAACTCTTTATATTAGAGATAGTAAATAAAATAATTAGAAAGGACTTAGTAAAGAGATATAACCTCTTAAAATATAAGAGGTAAAAGAGAAATAGAATTATAATATAATACTTTAATTATTAATAATATAGATATATAATAGGATATTATAAGAGTCTAATATAATATAGAATTTATACTAGTAAATATAATTTAAAGGAATATAAGATAAAAGAAGAAGAGGTTAAAAGGTATAATAGTTATAAAAAGAATAATTATATAACTTAAAAGTAAAAATATAAAATTAAAGTAAAGGAACTTAATAAGCTTTATTAAAAGATAATAGAAGATAAGAAGAAGTTATATAAGAGTTATATAAGAGGAAATAAATAATAAGATCTTAAAAGTAACTTTTAAATAGAGTAGATAATAGTAGTAAAGAAGAAGAAGAGGAAGTTTATAATAGAATTTAAAGACCTTAATAAACTTATAATAAGATAGATTCTTAAGAAGATATAAAGGAAAGAGGAATTATACTACTACTAATAATAATATTATTATAAAATAGACTAGAAAGGCTAATTACTCTTTAAGTAATAGAGATAAATTAATAGATATTAAAATAGATATTAGTATAAAAGTCTCTAATTATTTTAAGAATAAAATTAATATAAGATATTAAATAGAAATCTTTATAAGAGTATAAAAGATAATAAAAATATTATTATATAATATATAAAGAAAGTAGATTATAATAATAATACTATTAAAAGATAGAGATATAATAAATAGATATCTTAGCTATCTAAAAATTATTATATATAAAGAAGATAGGCTTAATATATAACTTAAGTAAAGGAGTATTCTACTTAATATATAAGGTAGAAAGGGATATAAAAATATATTTCTTTATAAATAAATACTAAAATATTAATAAAAAAGGAATTAAACTTATATTTAAAAACTTATACTTCTTAAAGATATAAATTAAAAGGAAGGAAAGAGGAGTATTAATATATCTCTAAGTATATAATATATAAAACTCTAGCTTAAAGTTTAAAACCTTAATAAATAACTTCTTTATACTATTAAAGATAAGGAAGTAGTTAAATTAACTTAAGAAATATATATTAATAAAAAAATATAAACTTCTATTACTTAGAATAGAATAATAGAAGTAGATATATATATTATAAAGTAGTAAATATATTAATAAATATTATAAAAGAAAGGATTTTTTAATACTCTATTAAAGAATATAATAACTTAAAAGATAAAGAAAGTAAAAAGTACTATTACTTTTATATTTATAATAAAGGCTATTAAGTAAATACTATTTAAATATTATATTAGATTAAACTTCTATTATATATCTAATTATATCTTAATATATATTAAAGTTAGTTTTAAAGTAAAGGTAATAATATTATACTTATATAAGATTTAAAATATAATAGATTTAAAGAAGATAAAGAGAAATATAAATATCTTTTAATATTTACTATTAAAAAGGAAGTTAATAATTAAAAAGTAGATAAATAATAATTTAATTAAAATATTTTAAAGCTTAATAAAAATTATTAGAGGTATTAAAAGACTAGAGTTAAAGTATATTAATTATAAGACTTAAAGAAAAATAGAAATCTAACTTTATATTTAAATCTTTATTTTAACTATCTTTATATTATCTTATAATATAATAATTAAAGTTTAAAAAGTATTTATTCTTTATAAAGCTTTTTATTCTAATTATTACTTTAATTCTTTATAATTTAGATTATTAAAATAGGTATTAATAGAGAAAAGGTATTTTATAAGGCTTATATATAATATATACTTATATCTATTATATCCTTCTACTATTATAACTTACTTCCTTAACTATTAATTATAATTCTAAAAAATAGAAGTCTTATATATTTCCTTTATAAGCTAACTTTAAATTTATATTCCTTCTTTATAATATACTAGAATATTCTAAAGATTTAAGTTTTATTAGTAATAATTATATAACTAATTATACTTATAAATAGTAAGGGTAAAATATTTAATAAGTACTATTTATAAGTATTTATAAGTATAACTAATTAAATATAGAAAGATTATATAATATATACTAATTATATAATTAATTATACTTATAAAAGCTTATTAGTAGTAGAATAAGATATTTATTAAGTATTATATATATAAGGACTAGATAGGAATATAGTACTACTATTAATATAGTATTTATAGTATATAATAGTATTATACTACCCTTTTACTTATAATATATAAAGGAAGGAATTCTCTTTAAAAGGAAGGGTAGTAATTTATCTTACTATTAATAAGAATAAAGAGTTCTATATATAAGTATATATATATACTATTTATAGTACTTAATAGCTATATTATTATATAGTACCTTTATATTCTAATTACTCTATTCTACTTAGGGGTAGTAGCCTAACTATTAGTAAGATAAGTAGAGAAGGGTTATTATAAGTATAAGGTAAAAAGGTTAGTTAACTATTATAAGTAACCTATCTTAATATAAGAGATTAAGCTTATATAGAAAGTAAGTCTTAAAATTTAATAAATAAATTAATAATAGATATATTATAATTATAACTAATTATATAAAAATAGCTACTAGATATATAAACTAAGTCCCTACTACTTAATACTTAAGAAGTACTATTATAAAGAATAAAAGAACTTAAAGAAGAAGTCTTAGAAAGGGAGTAGATATAAGAGTTAAGATAATACTTATAAGAGTTAGAGAGGGAAATATATATTAATAATACTACCTAAGTAGATTATTAATATTATTTATTATTAATTAAAGAATTAAAATTAAAGTATCCTTAATATAAAACTTATATACTTAGATTATAAGATCTATATATATATAATAGGAAGTTAGTATAAGAATATTAAAAATAGTTTAATAATATAATTAATATAATTAAAATAAGTATAACCTATTTTTTAAATAACTTTATAAAGATTTAATATATATTATATTATATAGCCCTAGATCTTAAAGCTATATAATATAAGTATATAAAGGATATATTAAAGGATAAGTAGTCTTAAATATACTTTAATAATTTTCTAATAGATTAAATAGAGGATCCTTAAAATTAATATCTTATAACTAGTAAGTAGTACTTAGAAGCTAAGTAAAAGGAATATTAAAAGATTATAAACTTTATAAATTACCTTATTAAGTTAGAAAGGTAGTTTAAGCTATTAATAGAGTATATACTTTATAATAACCTATTAAATAAGTTATATAAAGATCTATTATCTAGAGATAAATAACTTATAAGTACAAGTAATTTATAGACTACTAAGGATTTAGTTTGAAGTTATTTAAAAATCTTTAGGTAAATAACTTTAGGGTTATTATTAGTCCGTTTTAGAAAGTAAAGAGTACGTTTTCAACCGCTTACTAAGCCCTTTAAAATAACGGTCCAAACTTCCTAATCGGGCTTAGTCTTAACTTTCTAGAATTTTTAAAAGTTAGCTGAATTTTTAATATTCCGCTAGGGCCGGGTAATTTATAGCTAGTATAAGCTTATTAGTTCTTACTCGTTCCTTATAAGATGTAATAAATATAATTTCTAGAAAATAATATCGTTATAAAGAGCTCGCTTAGAGCTTTATAACAAGCTATTTTTAGTAAGAAACTATAGAGAACTCGTCAAGTTATTAAGACTTCTATTTCTCTATCTATTAAGTACTCTAGTAGTAATATAAATAGTTAGAATCTACTAAAACTTTATATATAGTATTTATAGAGTAGAGTCTTATTAAAAATTAATTAAAGAGTTTATATAATTTAGATAGGTATTAAGAAAGTTATTAATAATAAAATAAAACCTAGTATAATTTCTTTAAAGTCCTCTAGCTAATTAACTTTAACTTAGTATATATATAGGAATACCTCTTAGAATACACTTTTATATATATATATAAATAATCTAGATAGTCTTTTATCTACCCTTAAAGAAAGTATAAAATTATCTCTTATTAATAAAAAGTTATTAAGATAGAAAGTAAAGATTAGTAGTTAGCGCTAGGTAACTACTCCCCTATATTAATATTAAGGTTTAAGGTTTAAGACGGTTTAGGAGCGTCTCTAGTAAGCGATAAACGTCTATAACTACGTATCTTCTTCTATCCTCTTCTTCCTTCCTTAATAGTATAAGGAATATCTATCCTTTCTAGTTCATTCTTAATTCTAGGTAGGAAATCGATATAACTCTTTTAACTACTATGGAATATATCTCGATTCTTAGGGATACTAGCTTTATAACCTATCGTGGTTATTATTACTCTATTCTTCCCTTAAGTATTTATTCTTATTTCTAAGGGAAACCGCATTAACTTTCCTTTAAGACTCGAGAGGAAATACTTTAAGAGATAATAAAATACGCTAGTCTTATTTAGGATAAAGACGACCTTAAGAAGACTTGAATTCCAAGCTCTTTCCCTTTCTTCTTTCCTAATCTCGCTCTTTATAACGATAGTCTAGCGTACTAAGACTATTCGTATATAGTTAGATTAAAAAGCCCTATGTAATAATATTATAAGGAGGTCTATTCTTAGGTGAATCCTCGGGGAAAAGGGCGAATTCCGAAGACTTCTAAAGAAAAGGACTCTTAGACTACGGGAGTTAGCTATTAATAGTTCTTCTATTTACCTCCTAGTTATTCCTATTTTAGAGTCGACCCTAAAAGACCTTTTTCGGATCGATAGACTAGGCCTAGAATGGCTAGTTCAGTGGAAGAAGAACGAACTGAAGATGAAAGCGAAATTCGCTCTAAACGGTCTGAGGCTCTTTTAGAGTTATCTCAAGGTATTTCTCTAATATTTTTTGATAAAATAGTAGTACTAACAGTATATATAGAGCCCCGAAATTAGGAATCCGAATGGTCTCGTCTAGACTCTAAAATCCTCGAGTTTCGAATGAAAGAAATACGAAAAATCGAGAAAAACCCCTACGATAACCCTAGTCCCTAGCTAGAAAGAACCCGATAGGCATTATATCTAGATAGGCTAGACCGGATCGAGCTAGTCGCCCTCGTAGGGGAGCCGGATACGCCTTTATTAAAGGTTATCTAGGCTAGTTTTAACGAACTCGCTTGAAAATCATAGTAAAGCCTATTAAATATAGGGTATTTCAGACGTTTTCAAATAGTTCGGACTAAAATCAATTAGTTCCAAGCTAAGCCCCTTCGGGCGTACTAGGATCCGAGTTGAATTCCGACGTATTCTCGTTCTTTTAAGTAAATTCTCGCCTTTTTCGTTAGAACTCAAGAGTCTACGACGTCGGCTTTATTTCTAGACTATTCTTTCACGTCTATTTAATAGTCTAGATATCGTCGTCTAGTCCGAATTACCTCGGAAATCGAAAACCCGGAAGAATTTATTAAAACCCTTCGGAAAATATCGGAAGACAGGGATTCTTCCGACGACGCTAGCTAAATCGAGACTAGTAATGAAGACGAGTTTAGTATTAATAAGAATACTCGGATTTAGGCCCGAAATTCTAGGAAGATCGCTCCTCTTTCTCGTCTAGAAAAAGCTTTACTATACTTTTCAATCGCTCTTCTCGATTAATCCACTTCTAGAGACGAATATAAGCTCCCTTTCGTCGACGCCCTAGCCGTTTTAGGTCTAGACTAAAGAGGGTTTAAAGGTGTCGATAGCTATCCTTTAATTTTATCCTATATTTTAAAAATCGGACGTTTTCTCGTTTTACGACTCGCTTTTAAAAATTCTTCCTCTATCGAGTCTAGACTAGACGACTTAAGCTCGGTTTCTAGTACTAATAGTACTATAAAAGAACGTTTTCCCGGCCCTAGAGCTTAAAACGGACCTCTTTTACGACTAGAAACGCTTGTAAATTAATTTCTCGTTTAGGGTTCTCGATCGCCTTTTAAATGGATATTAGACCTTCGAAGCTACGGACTAAAGATAGCCTGAAGTATAACTTCTTCCGGTTATATCGACTAGGAAGGAGAGACTATCATCTATAGAACCCTTTCTTTCTCGATAGCTAATTTTCGAGAATTTATTTATAAGCTTATCTCTTTAACTCGAGTACTACTCTTTTAAGATATACTATTCGAAAATAGTATATCTACGGCTAAAAGTCCTTTACGAAAGATTCTAGATATTCCTTAGCGCTAAATCTATAATAATCCTCTTAATTCTACTCCGTTTTCAAATTTTCTTAACGATTCTCGTACGAATATTAGCTTAGAAAGCCCGGAACGATTTCTATATAGTCGTATAGCTACTAGTCCCGATCTAGCTAGCCGGTTTATAGTTCTAGGGCCCGAGTTCTACTAGGACTCCTAGGAGCTTTTAGACTGGATTTCGTTTCTTTCTTAATTCCTTAAAAACCTTCTCGTTCTTATTCACGTAACCGGAGGCTAGCCGGCCTAGGCTCCGGAGCTATTATCTCTACGACATTTAAATTCTATAAAGACGGGAACTCGGAATATCTTCGTAGAAAACGGTCTACTCGTCTTTATTACTTCTTATTATAAGGGGTATAGTATTTCAGGTACTACGAAAATCATTTATCGATATCTACCTCGAGAGGTTAGCGAACTACTAGTCTATTATCTATAGCTAGTATTTCCTTTTCTAGAGCGAATTCTATTAACGAATTTTCGAAAAACGCTTCCGGAGTATCTTTTCGAGAATCTATTAAAAGGTCGATATTCCAAAGCTACGAGGATTACTTCTAAACGATTTCGAAAGGTTTTTTAAAGGGAGATACTAGCTAGTTTAGGATTAGCCGTTAATCCTAGCGACTATTACTATATAGCTATTAGAATCTCTCGTCGTTTTCTTTTAAAATCTCTTTAATTCTAACCCGAGGAATCTACGGAAATAGACGACGAAAATGACGTCGATTATAAAGACGACGTCCTAGATCTATAGGCCGGATACTCTTCTAGGACGGCGGGAATCGTATACGCTCGAGGTCTTTTCAAAATAACGGGAGAGATTTAAGGCTTAAAACGATAATTTCGAGAGGCTAGTATAGTAAGTATACTCTATTTCTGCTATTTTTCTATTATATTTTTAATCTTTTATCTATATTTACTATAAGCGTCTATATAGTATAATAACTAACGAGTTTATAATAGAACTAGTACCGCTTTCTTAGTTTTACGAGTTCTACTCAGGAAATCATTTATTATCGACTCGATATACTAAAGTTCGAGAAAGACTTTGAAAATGAACGTCTTATACGACTAGACTCCCTACGGAATATCGATCTTAATAGGGAAGTACGAAGACTTTTTTCCGACTCTACTATTTGTTTTCGAACTTCTTAACGAGAAATTCTAGGAGATATACTAGTTAGGACGAGTCCTATACTAGCTATACTACCTACCGGATTTAGAAAGAGTCTTCTTTTTCAACTACCTTCTTTTATCGGCTCGAATAGAGTTTCTATTATCGTAGAACTACTTGTTTCTTTACTATAAGACCAGCTATCTAGAGCTAAGAATCTCGGCATTTCTTCGGCTATTTTTAACGCTCGAATACCTCTAGATTTAGCCCGCCTCGTCTTTACTACGCCTAAGACTTTCCTATCTTTAGATTTTCGAAATTTCGTAAATCGACTACGAATAGTCTAACGACTAGACTAAGTATTTATCGACGAAGTTCAAGTCGTCTTAAATGCTAAAGAGTCTTTTTAAAGGGTCTTAGGCCGTCTTAAGGAGGTAGTCGATTTAAAAACCTAGCTTATCCTCCTTACGGCCACGCTACCTCTAAGGTATAAACGAGACCTTCTTTAAACTCTTAGTCTAGAGTCTTTAGAAATGAAAATCTATTGAAATTTAACTATTTAAATAAATATTTAATATATTATTTAAGAGAAAGTCTTTAAAGAAGAGGCTTTTTCGATAATTCGAGAAAAAGATAACGAGTTTCCCCTCGAATGAATTATTATCTATACCCGGACTATTAAGGCGGCTAGAGAGTTAAATAGAGAGCTGAAATACTCTATCTATTACTCTAATAGCCCTAGAAAAGAACGAGTTCTTTCAGACTTTCTTAAGGGAAATATTCGAATTCTTATTTTAATAAGCTCTCTAAGCTATAGGATTAATATTCTAAATATTCGAGTTATTTTTTACCTCGGTCTACCTTATCGTTTATACGATTACGCTTAGAAGATAGGCTAAGTAGGGAGGGACGGAAAGAATAGCGAGGCTATTTTACTTCTTTCAAATTCTATTAATTCTTCTACTCTTTCGACTTAACTAGGACCTCGGCCTAGTAAGGTAGAAGTATTTGAAAATAGTGTTATTTAACGCTATATATCGAATACTTGTCGACGAGCCGTTTTTTCCAGCTATCTCGATGGAAAAGAGGTAGAGAAATGCGAAAAACCGGCTATTCCCTGCGATTTTTACCTAAAGTACTATAAAAGTAAGTCTATTTTATCTATATTTATACTTTTCTAATAGGTTTTAGATATATCGAGCTTAATACGAGATAAAAGAATCGACGAAGACCTCTATAACTCGGAAAATAAAGAAATTCTTAAAGAAGAAGAACGAGTTCTAAGCCCTAGTCTTAAATCAATCGGTATATTTTCTCTATATTATAGTTTTCTATTATAATACTAATATCTTTCTAGATTTAGATGAAATTCGGGCGAAAGAAGTGGCTATTTCGTCGATTTCTATTAAAAAACACTTGAAAGTTCAATGAAACGCACTCCTTCTAGAGGATATCAGGTCCTTTATCTTTACGTACTATAAGAGGTGTCCCTATTACTTACTTTATAGTACTATAAAGGACGACGGGCATTCGCTATCTACGTGTACTTAAGGGGAAAGTCGAGCTTTTTAATAGGAAGTCTATCGGTTTTAAGATAGACTTAGGACTAGTAAGTCTATTACTAGTTATACGGCTTACTTTTACTATTTCTTACCTTAAGACTACTATCGTCGATAGTTAGCTAAAAGGGATAGAGGGTTCAAGCGAGATAATAAGGTGAAAGAGTATACTTTCTCTAATTTTCTACTCTCTTTCCTTATAATCGGTCTATCTATACCGGAATATCTATCTAGATATATAGATCGACTAAAAGATAAAGATATAGAGCGGGGTAGTCGAGAAGAGCTTCTATACCTAGGAAGAAAGACGGAAATTTATAAAAGTAAAATGAATTTTCTTTTTCTTAAGCTCGGATATCTTTCTAAAGAATTCGAGTAATATCTAGAAGAAAAGAGGATAATATAAATAGTTTTTTATTATACGGCGTTAGGAGCTAGTCTAGATAAAGTATTAGAATACTAAACTAGTATCCTAGTAGTTATATATTAACGTTCTAACTTAATAGATATATTATAATTACTAAACTAGGACTTTAAGATAAAGAGAAGAAGAAAAAGAGGAAGGTATATATAGTTATCCTTATAATAGGCCCTTATATTAAGCCCTCTAACCTATTATTAGTCCGCCTATATACTAGCCGTATTAGTAACCCCTAAGTAAACTAATAGTCCTAATTAGTTAGGTTATACTTAGTTAGGAATATTAGTATTAGTTTCTAATATTACTCCCCTATTTAAGATTAGCTCGCTTTAAGCTTTCTAGGACTTATAACTAAGTTAATCTAACTTAGGCCTATTTTAAGTTTTATTAGTTTAGATCTAGGCTTAATTAGATAATTAACGTGGTATATATTAATAATATCTACTAAGTTCTTAAATTTATTATTATCTATATAGTACTAAGTATTATCTTTATTTTAACCTATCTATTTAACCTTATACTAGAGCCTATTATAGTAGTAGCGGCTATCTAGTATATTATCGACTTCCTATTCGTCCTATTTATTAATAATAATTAGAGGTAGAGGTAAATTAGTCTAACCTAGTAGTAGTAGAAGGTTAGGATTTAGATACTTAGTTAGGCGATTAAGATTAAAGGTATTATAAATCTAAGCTAATACTAGAAGTCCTAGTTAGAATAAGGTTCCTAGTAATTTTTTAATAGTATATAGATTATATTAGACGTTATTAAGCTTTTTATAAGGCTATTTAATATATAAGCCTTTTATATCTAGTATAACTTAGTTACCTTCCTTAATATTAATAGCTTTCTTATACTTATTAGCTTATAAGTATATAACTTCCTAAGTATTAACTATATTTTAATATCTAATCCAAAGGATTTCTTCTATCTTACTAGTAATATTATCTACTTTAACTACTAGTAGCTTCTCTCTTATTAAAGTATATTTAACGCTAGTAGAACTAAATAATATACGTAGGTAATATCTAGTATTAAAGAAGAAAGGCGTTCTATAAGTAGCTTTACTTATAGCGTTATTATTAGTAAATTCTAATATTAGTAACTACTTAACCTAGTCGTCTTATAAGTAATTAATATATATATATAATCTAGTCTTAATATCCTAATTAGCTTATTTAAACTAACTATTAGTCTTAGGGTATCTTACTATTAATAACCTAGCGTTAATCTAAAGCCTTTAATAAAGTACTTTCTATAAGGTTAAGATAAATTATAGATTATAATTAGAAATTACTCTATTAGATAGATTATATAGTTATATTACCTCTTTAACTAATAGTATTATAGTTAATTTAGCTAATATTCCTTTATCTTATTCTAAATAAGGTATATAATATCTTATTTTACTAAGCTAATATATAACTATTAGGACTAAGTCCTTACTATTAGATATAAGTAGGCTAGTAATAAAATCTAGTAATATTTAACTCTATAAGTAATTAGCGATAGGTAAAGGTTATAATAAGCTACTAGGTCTTAATAAGAAGGCTTTATCCTATTATATATATAATAATTCCTAATATACCTATTAACTATATAGTAAAGCTCTAGCTAGTAGTAATACTAAGAGATAATCTCGATTATATATCTATATCCTAGATAACTAACTATTAGTTAATAGTATATAGTAGCTAGTATAATTATATACTAGTCCTCTAGAACTTATAAATATCTATTATAATAAAGTACGTCCTTATTAATACTTATACTATTTAGTCTAATTAAACTATATTACTTATTACTACGCTTATAAGCTTCCTTAATAGCTTATAAGGAATTATCTAACTTATTAGCTTCTAGTATTTTATTATAAATACTAGGACTTAGACTAGGGTCTAGACCTAATAATAATATTTATAAGTAGTTAGGTAGAAGAAGGATTTAGAATAGTACTAGATACGGTCGTTATCTTCTATAAGTAGACCTAATTTCTATCTTATTAAAGCGTTTATACGGGTATTCTTTTTACTTAAATAGTAGATAATTCTAAAGTTAAACTTAGTTAACTTTTCTAAGGACTAGTAATAAGTAAGCCGCTTAACTAGGTTTAATAAAGCCTTTATTAAGTATATTAATTAGGTATTTATAGACTTTCTAAAGCTTAAACCTAGATATAAGGTAAAGTCGATTTCTAATAAGACTATTATTAAGAAGCTTAATTTTATAATTATATTTATAGTAAGGTAGGAGCTTATCTACTTATAACCTATTAAATATATCTATAAAGTCGTAGTAATTAATAGGAAGCTTATCTAAGACCTCTTTTATACGAGTTATAAGGTCCTAATAGCTATTATAAGTAGTTACTATATACGTTAAGGTAGTATTATCTTTTATAAATAAGGTAATTACCTAATCTAATTTAGTTATAAATATAGTAAAGTATAATATCTTTAAATCCTTTATATTTTACTTATAACTAGCTGTATTAATTAGATATATATTAAAAGGAATATTATTATTAGATAATAAAAGCTTTAATAAAATTTCATCTTATTAATTAGAGCTATATATAAAGTAGTAATACTAGCTAGAACTACTTACTTATACTTATACTTAGGTAGGCTCCTATTAGTTAATTTACTAATTAGTAGTATATTTAAATAGTTAGCTCCCTAATAGTTATAATAACTATATAGGAATATAATTATACTATTAAGTAAATTTAGAAAGACTATATATTCTATTATCTAGAGTATCCCTAAGATAGCTTTATAAAGTCCTAATTTAGTAATATATATAGTCGTTATACTTTATATATATCCTTAAATAGAAAGCGAAGGATAAATAGTATAAGTAACTACTATATAGTATTTCTTATCCTTATACCTAATTAAAGGCTTTAGTTATTATAAATAGATAAGTAAAATATCTAGAAGCTAATATACCTCCTAAGTAAATGAAAAATTAATAAATAAATACCTTATAACGCTTATATTAACTAGAAAATCTAGTAAAAGTAAAGAAGAATTAGTACTATTAAAAATATAACTAGTAGTAATAATAAGACTATCTACCTATTATATAAAGCACGCTAAATAAATATATAAAGCCTTACTTCTAGACGCGTTTTTACTAGGGTTTATTTATTTTCTAACTAACTAGCTAGCTTCTATTAACTATTCTAGTTATAATTATCTTTATAAATTTCTAATACTTAACTAGGAGTAATAGATACGCGAGGTATAAATCTAACTTACTTATTACAAGCTAATTTATCTAGATAGTCTTTTATAAAGTAGTCTAAACTACTATATATATAGTAACTATTAGGTCTAAGTACTAGTATAATAGTATAAATAGTAGGTTATAAGGGGACTATCCTTATACTTATTACCTAAGTACTAATAAAGCGAGTAATTATTAATATAACTAGTTAACTAGTCTATTTAACTAAGTACTCCGACTAGTAGAAGAAGTTATTAACTTAAATATAGTAGTCTTATATAAACTATATATTATTAAATAACTTATTAGTATAAATATAGTATTTATAAAGCTATCTAGGTAATTAATATATAAGGTTATTCTAAATAATATAGAATAGTAAGTCCACCGTATTACTAATCTAACTAGTACTAGTAGTAAGCCTCTAGAATTTTATAAGGAAGTTAATAAACTAGTTAGTATACTTTATATATAATAAATAGTATTTATCTAATTCCTTATTAAGCTAGTTACTATTAATAATTAGTATATTAAGTAAGTTAATAAGTTACTTTTTAGATTATATAATTAACTCGTTATACTTATTATAATATAGCTATAATACTTTACTTAGTCTATTACCTAGATAGCTTACCTAATAGTCTAAGTACTATATAGTTATCTAGTAGATATTACTATTATTCCTAATTTTTACTACTATTTTAGTTTAGAAAGGTATTTATAACTCCTTATTACCTTTAAAAATAGGTAGGTAAGGGAACTCCTTATATTAGACTTAGTAGCTACTCTTATTAGTACTTTAATATATAAGTTATAATTAAGTAAGCTATCTAATAGGCTCTAGTTATATAATTTTAAGTTAAGTTAGTTCGCCGCTTATAATATTTAAGGTAGGTTATAAATTTACTTCTACTTATACTAGGAATTATCTATTTCTTACTTATTATAAAGTAACTTCTTTAAGATCCTATTCCTTTTATATATCTTCCTCTTCTTCTACGCTTTATATAAGATAGTCTTAACTTAGTAGAATAAAGGGATATTAAATAGTAGAAGCTAAATCTAAAACCTCCTATTAACTATTTTATAATATTTATAAGATAAGTACTTTTCTTAAATATAAAGTTATTATTAAATAAGCTAGTTATAATATTAAATAGTAAGGCTTTTAAATAGAATTAAATTAAATAGTTATAAAATTATATAGTAGTATAATATTAAGTATTAACTATATTATTTATAAATAGTTAAAAGTTTTTACTCCTAATATATATACTATAAAGGCGTTTACTAAATACTAATAGTAAGCCTATATAAATTTAGCGCCACGCTTACGTATAGGGGAGTTAATACTAATAGTAATAGGAGTTAACACTAATGGTTAATAACCCGTTAACTACGCCGGGGAAAAAGGTGTAAAGTTATCGGACTACGAAACCAACCCTAAAGAATCCGCTCGTCAAGTTAGGATGATTAAATTCCGGTCGGTAGAGAGGTCGCGATTAATATACTAGGTAGAACTAAATTTCAATATTTAGTAATCGATATTAGCGGCGGGAGGTTATTTACCCCGGTCACCCCATTAAAATCAGATAACAGGGCCGCGATATCTATAGATAGAGACCCCTAAACCGGGTAGGATATTATGCAAGTTAGGCCGAATGTAAAGGTAGATAAGGATTCAAGTTAGGACGAGTTTAGGCCCGAAGTTCGTAGTATCAGTGGAGTAATTCCCGTACGAAGTAGATGGCTTCGGAACCTATAACAAACGCGTCCCTAAGTCGCGTTACCCGTCTAATTCAATGCTATAATAGGCTTAGTACCTATCCCGTAGCTAACCTACCATGGAGCTATTAATTTATTTACCTACATATCGGGTGATTATTTATTCGGATTCGTCGTGCCGATACGCCGTATTACCTAGCAACGTCAATACCTATTTACGTATACGACATCGAGTTTCGGCGGGGAAACGACGGGATATCATCAGCTATATTCTATCTATCCTAAACTTAATCGTTGATAAGGAGCATTTAAGGGTGATCTACCGGAATCTACAGCCCGACCAGGCCCCCGTTCCCTAGTTACCGATGTATTCGGACGGATTAGGATATTCGTATCTACTATGCCCGTTTATTTGCCGGTTATAAAGACATATAGTCGACTACTACAACAAGGAGCATTAATAGATTAACCTACAGAAAAGAGGCGGTTTATTACGAAGTCGTCAGGCCAAGGTAGACCTATGGCGAACGGGGGTCCATTGCTAACGCTTGTTCACCCGCGGTATGCGGCAGGAGTATTTCGAGGTTGGCCTAGTATCGGGGGGCAACCCAAACTTGCCCGTTATACCCGAGTCCAGTATGGCGGAGAAGTGCCAGCGAGAGTTGGAACGGATTACTGCGCAACAGGAGGTGATTGCCAGTTAACGAGCGGTAGCCCAACCCGAACAGATATCTAACACTAATCCATGGTTGGAACGGGTGGAATAGGCCTATTATTTGGCGGGTTTTTCATTTAAAGAGATGATTTAGTGGGCGGAATTACCCTAAGACGATAAGATTACGTTATAACGGATATATAACGGTTTTAGCCGGACGATCGATATAGCCTAGTAGTTGATATTCAGCCAGCGATATACGTTTTTTGCGCGGGTCGAAATTAATCGAAAGGAGAAGGAGAAGACGCCGCAGCGGCCGTTTCAAGCCCGAATAGGGGATGATACGAAGAAGCGATATGGGTAGGTATAGTAACAGATAATTTATTACATATACCGGACCCATTAAATAGAGAACCGACCCCGGTATTAATTGACGCCCGACTAGGAACGGGAGTTAGAAGGATTAATCTATTTAGCCCGGCAATCCGATGATAATAAGGCTATTAGGTCCGAAATCGAGGACGAACGGGATGAAAACGATAAGAACGATGAGAACGATAGCGGGTATAATAAACCCTAGGGTCTACCCGAATTAACCCCCATCTAACGGCAATGTTTACGGTTTTACACGTCGTTATTAGACTACTAAGTCTATAGTAGCCATTACTATAATGCCGTAGTTAGTATATTAGCCGTATTAGGGGTTGACACCGAATATTTAACGTGGTTGCCCGCGGAGAATTACACCCCTAAGTTATCCGCCGTGGTGAAATTAGCCCGAATGATGGTGATGTTAAAGACGTACGACAGCGTACCTAATCCTAAGGAGGCGGCCATTATAAAGATAGTCGGTTAGAAGGTAGAGCGGTATATAATAATAACGAAGCCGACCCTAATAAAGTGGATCTTCATGACCCGTACATTTGGGATGAAGATCCGGTATAGTACCACTGCCCCCGGAACCGTTTAATAGCATCGAGGCAATCGCGTATAGTACCGGGGCACCGTTTTTAGCGTAACACAGTTACAGTCGTAGGCGCATGGATTAGGGGAAGAATGTCGACGAATTATAAGCTAGGATTTGTTAATATTTAGTAGTGACGGTGACGATTAGATGCCCTAGATTCTATAGGAGACGTTATGTGATAACCCCAGCATTTATAAGCCGGGGTATAACTTCATCCACGATAAGCGGAATGTATTTCCCGTAGATAGGAGCTAATAGTTATTCCAGCGGATGATGGGTTAGGAAGAGATTCGAGCCGATTTCATCTACGATGGCGGGGAAGATCTATTAAGATAGAAGCGAGCCCGGATTAGCCGGTATATAAAAGCTATTTAACGGTTTAAGGAGAAGGTAGCCGTGTTAATTTAGATTAGCGCCGGTTAGCCCGCACGAGGCCCCGAGTTATTAAGTATCCGATATTATAATACCTATTAAGGTAGACGTCGGAATATATTTATTAAGGATAGCAAGGTAGTATTCGTGGCCGCATATTACAAGGGGTATAATTTAGGGGGGAATACTAAGATCATCTATCGATATTTGCCCCGAGAAGTAGGAGAAATCGTAGTCCGATATTTATGGTTAGTGGAGCCGTTCCAGCGCCAGTTAGAGGTAGCCATTAAGGGTCGATCATTTAGCTGAGGGTATTTATAGGAACGGGGAATGGATGACAAGAAATGGATATCCGAGCGGATTAGGAAATTAATAGAGCGAGAAAGCTAGATGGGGATAGGAGTGAAAGTAGGGATTAGTAGATACCGATAAATGGCCATCGCCATTACCCGATATTATTTAAAAGGGGAGGGGATAGTAGATAATCGTGATAATAAGGAGGGGATAGAGGATAATAATAACGAGAATCCCCTGAGCCGTAATTATATATTAGATCTACAAGCCGGGTACGGGAGTCACGTAGCGGGAATGATATACGCCCGGGCTATATTAGAAGCCCCGGGAGAAGTAGCCAGCATCCGACAGTAATATCGGAACGCCAGCGAGGCGTGGTATCGATTATTGTAATTTCCATCCACGTTAGGGGTATTAATTCGGAAACGAGCGTGGGAAACGCAGGATTAGGATCGAGAGTACGCTAAATGGAAACGAATGCGGATATTAAACGTTAACGGCCTATTAGAACGGATTATAAGGAGTGGAGCCTAATTTCGAGGGATATAGGAGCCGGTAATCAAGGCTATTATAAGGGGCGAGAGCCCTATTATCAGCGTGATAGGGACGGGGGTAGGCAAGAGTTTGTTATTCATGTTGCCCGCGATGTGTTCGGCCTAAGATGCCGGTACCGGTACGCCCGGAATAACGATCGTGGTGATCCCGATAATATCGTTGCGGCAAGACATCTAACGACGATATTAGGCGGTTAGATTATCGTATACGGAGTGGGATTATCGCCATCCCTAAACGGGAGTATCTATCATATTAGTAACCAGCGAATCGGCTGTTAGTCACGTATTTCAGGCGTTTATATTACGGATCCGGGCTAGCTATCATTTAGAACGAATTATTATTGATAAGTGCCATACCGTATTAGATAGTCGAGAGGATTTCCGGCCGAAATTACAACGGTTAAGTGAATTATAGGCAGCGGAATATTAAATCGTGATGTTAACAGCGATATTACCCCCTGACAACGAAGCCTAATTTTATCAGATTATAAAGATCCCCTGAGACATAATCTAATAGTTCTAAGCCCCTACTAGTCGGCCTAACATTCGGTATCGTGTAGTGTAGCAAGACGGCTAAGATAACGAAGCGGTAAAAGGGGTAATGACAGGGTTACGGTAATAATATCCCGAGGGGAAATTCATTATATACAGTACCCGTGTCAGCCGTGTCAAGGCATTAGCCGAAACATTGGATTGCGAGGCGTATTTCCGAAGCGTCGGTAACTAAAAGGACGTGTTCTATCGGATTATCCAGCCCACGTGCCCTATCGTTGTAGCCACTAACGTATTAGGATTAGGGATTGATATGCCTAACATTCGAGCCGTCATTCACGTGGATAGGCCCCGCAGCATGCGAGATTTCGGGCAGGAAAGTAGGCGTACCGGACGTGATAGGCGGATTAGTAATTCCGTAATCATGGTATTAGCGGATTCCGAGCATGCCGACGCACGAATAGGGCAATTTATTAATAGATAGACGTGTTACCGGGTGATATTAGATAGGTATTTAGACGGTCGAGAGGATCGTCAGCAATATAAGGCTAATAAAGAGGCATGTTACGTATGTTAGCCATCCAGCCCCGAGCCCGAAGAACCCCCTAGCGTGGAAGAGATGGAGGCCCGTGAAGAGTTCGAGTTCCAAGCGCGACAGCGGGAGTAGTTACAGACGTAGGTACAGCGTATACGTAGTAACAAAGCCGTTGCGGTGGATTAGTTCGTCTAACATTTAGATTAATAGGTTAATCGATGTCCGTAGTATTATACCTATAGCCATGTAGGGTTAAGTACGGAGTACCCGTTAGAATAGTATCCCACCGAAGGTGCAGATCGGGTCCGATAGGAGAACGAGTAAACGAAGAAAGGGATCCGGTACGAGAAGTATTCGGTATATTACGAATGTGGGGTTCCCCAGGCTATATACGATCGGTTCGAGGCGAATAGGAACGGTAGGTAGCGGTAGCGGCGTGAGAAGTATTATTAATACCCCGGGGTGATAATTAGAGCCATTAATAGCATAATAACGGCTAATATCAACCGATATAGTAAGGCGATATAGGAGTAGATACGGTTAGATAGGGTTAATAAATAGAATCCATAGCAGATATTTAAATAGATAGGTCGTAAGATTCGATGGGGTGGGATAGAGGGGGCGTTAATTAACAAGATATTTTATTATTTAGCGGTAGCTACCGGATAATTTTCTAGAAATGAATTTCGTATAGAGCCGTGCTATTTAATAGAATATCGACGTCGTTAATATAAGTTAGCTATATAGGTATTATAGCGGACGCGGCACGTCTAATATAGATATTAATAGGTAGGGAGGAGGGTTAATTAATATTAAGATTACGAATAAAGACGAATTTATAGTCGGGATTAAGGAGGTATAAAGAAGGGCGGGTTATAAGGAAAATTAATAGAGAAAGTAATAGGAATAAGGATTTATGCCACGTAGTATAGTATTAAAATATAAGTAATAATATAATCGAGGTTATTTATATATTTAATATTAAGCGGGTTAAGGAATAGCGATAGTATAGATAAACCGAGTTAAAGTTAAGGAAAAAGGTCGAAGAAGAATGAATATTAATAGTTAAATAATATAAGCGGAATTAACGCGAAAATAACGCGGTTAAATCTAATCCAGACCCCCGAATTAATACGAAGATATTTCGAAGAAATTCAATCGATTACCGGAATTAAGACGAAAATAGGAAAGGGGGTTTAGTAGAGATAAGCCGAATTAATAGGGGAATAGAAAAGGTAATTTAGCAGAGATAAGGCGAATTAATAGGAAGATAGGAAAGTTAGGTTTATAAGGAATAAGCGGAATTAATAGGGGAATAGAGCAAGTAAGTTAGTAGGGATAAGCCGAATTTATATAGGAATAGAAAAGTTAGATTAGTAAGGAAGAAGGCGAATAATTAAGGGAATGGAAAAAGTAAGTTAATAGGGATAAGCCGATTTAATACGAAAAGAAAAAGGATTAAGTTAATAGAAGTAAGTTAAATATATATTAAAAGAATAGATTTAATAAATATTTAGGAGCGGAATAAAGATAAAAAAGATATAAATCAAGTTTATTATAGTAAGTCGAATTAAGCGGAAAAAGTCCGAATTTAAGATAATAGGAATAAGGCGAGTTCGTAGGAAAATAATATAGATTAGATAGTATTAACTAAAATATAATAAAAGATATAATAATAAGAGTAGTAAGAATTAGGATTAGGTATAATAATAATAGGGTAAAAAGAAGTAGTTTTAGTATTAATAGTAGTAAGAATAAAAGAAATAGTAAAAAAAGAAGATAGAAGAGTAAGAGTAGATATAATAAAAGTAAGAAAAGTAAGGGGTTAAATAAAAGGAAAAGTAAAAGTATATATAATAGTAATAGTAGTAGTAATAGTAGTAATAATAGAAGGAATAGTAAAAGAGAAATTAAAGTAAAAGTAGAAAAATAAATAAGAGTAAAAGTAAGAGGAATAAAAGTAGTAGTAGTAGTAGTAGCAGTAGTAGTAGTAGTAGTAAGAGTAGAAAAAATAGTAGAAATATTAGAAGAAGTAGTAGTAGAGTTAGAAGTAAAAGTAGAAGTAGAAGTAGAAAGATAAGTAATAATAGTAAGAGTAGAAGTATAATAATATATAAAGTTATAATAGTAGTAATAAAAGTAAGAGTAGAAGTAGTAATAAAAAAAGAAGTAAAAGTAAAAAAAGGAAAGATTAAAGAAGAAAGAGAAGTAGTAAGAGTAAAGTAAAGTAGAGATATAAATAGAGTAAAAGTAGAAGTAATAATAGAAGAAAGAATAATAGAAATAGAAATAGAAAGAAGAGTAGGAGTAGTAATAATAGTAATAGTAAAAAGAGGAATAATAGATATATTAAAAATAATAAAAATAGAAGT
>JAABUY010001093.1_pt1 | contig 38907 bp, 52 predicted proteins | sample 5560271 | NCBI WGS metagenome assembly JAABUY01 (sample SAMN10711886, study PRJNA513374) | rock metagenome | isolation source: Antarctica rocks | place: Antarctica: Victoria Land, University Valley
GGGCTGGCAGCCGTGGCGCTACCCCGGGGCGCCGCTGGGCTGTCACTGCTGGGTGAGGCGCTGGGCGCGGGCGCAGGGAAGGCCACCGGCGCCGCCGCGGGCGCAGCAGGGGGCGCCGGCGTCGGCCAAGGCGGGGCTGGCGGCGGCGGCGGCGGGCGGTGCGGCGCCGCAGTGCACGCGCTGGCAAAGTACTCCTGCGGCCAGACGGTCTGCGCGGGCAGGGGGACAGGTCAGCAGCGCCGCAGCAGAAGGGTACGCCGTCTGGTTCCCCCTGCGGCTAGACAGTCTGCGCGGGCGGGGGCCTGGTTCAGCAGCGCCGTAGCAGAAGGGACAAGCCCTCCGGCTACCCCTCACCTCCTGCGTCTCCGCACCCGCATGCATGCAGGGGCGGGGGCTGTCGGCGCAGCTGCCTGTCAGGCTGGGCATGAGTGTGCGACGAAGCACGGTGCGGCGGCGCGCGGCGCGCACCTGGCGCCCGAGCAGGGGCGCCTCCTCGGTGGGCGCGCCCGCGGCCGCCGCGCGCCACGCCCACTCCAGGCGCAGGTAGGGCGCCAGGCCGGACGTCCTGTGGAACGTGACGTTGAGCGCGTACAGGCCTGGCCCCCGCGCGCATGGCGATCACTCCTCTGCGGAGCCGGAGGAGCTCGGCGGGCAGAGCCGAGCCCCTTGTGTGCCTGGACGAGGCCGTTCTGCCTTGCAACGAAAGGAGGACGGTGAGAGGCCGGTGTGCTGATGGTCTGAGACCGTTGGTGCGCCACCTGGAAGCATGAGCGGTCCTGGTCGGGCTGGGAGCGCTCGCAGGGCGCCGTGGTGCGCGGCGCGCGAGGAGTGCTGCGCTGCACAGCTATGCCGTAGCTTGAGCTGTCATGCGTGTTGTCATCGCGCCAACACTGTATGCATCTGAAGGCGCAGGCGCGGGCGCGCCGCTGGGACCGCAGTGTGTCAACCCAACCCAAAATCAAGCCGCTGAGGGATAGGGTTAGGGCGCGTCTGCGCCCACCGCGCGGCTGCGTGTACTCCAGCAGCATCACGCTGCCATTGCCGTTGAGCGCGTCGCGCGTCCACACGGCGGCCGAGTCCAGCGGCACGGCGGAGCCGTTCAGGTAGCCCAGCGCCAGCTCCGCCGCGTCGCTGGCGCTCAGGAACAGGCTGCGCGCGCGCCCCTGCCCTCGGCGCCTCTTCAGCGGCGCGTGGACGCGCGCGCGGCTGCCAGCCACGCGCGCGCCTGCGCAGGCGCCTCTCACGCGGCGCGTGGATGCGCGCGCGGCTGCCAGCAGCACGCGCGCCTGCCTCTCACGTGGCGCAGGACATTGGCGCGGCTGCCAGCAGCGCCGGCCCCGCCGCCCTGCTGCCGCTCAGGCGCGGGCGGCGCTGCACCAGCGCGCCGCACCGCACCCGCCCTGGCGCGTCCTGGCCGAGGCGGTAGCTGGAGGAGTGGAAGTCTGAGGTGCGAGCGGTGCCACGGCAGGCAGGGGGCTTGGCATGCCGCAAGTTGAGGCCCTGTGGAGGAGGGGGCCGGCGGCCAGGGTCCGCTGCAGTCGGTGTGGCCGGGGTGAGGCCAGGCCGCCTCAGCAACGCGCGGCGCGGCAGTGCGGCGCGCGCGGCCCGCAGCAATGGGAGCCCGCGCCTATAGGTCCCCGTCCAGGGCAGCCGCAGGTAGCCGTCGAGGGCCGCCACGAAGCGGCCGTCCTGAGCGCGCCACGGCCAGGGGCTCCAGCCTGCGCCTGCGGGCCCACTCTCCTGGGGCGTGGGGCCAGAGGCTTGCCGCCATACTTCGCGCCTGACACAGGTGGTCCTTCCCGGTTGGCTGACACTCCTTGCGCGCGCTGTCAGACCTGCTCCTGCTGGGCAGAGGCGGCGCCGACCTGGCAAGCTTGGTGACTGCTCTGCAACGCGCTGACTGCCAGAGCATGGCAGGCGGCGTGCAGCGGCCCTGGGCTGGCTGCAGCCGCAAGGTTCACGACCGCTGCTTGCCCAGCCGCTGGAGACATGTTGCCCACGGACTGGCATTTTGTGTCCTCTAAATGGCGGACTCCGGCGCCACGTCCGGACAATGGAGGCAGGCTGTGCGCGAGCTGGGCGCGCGCCTGCTCGCGCGCTGCTGTAGCCAAAGTTGATCGCGGGCAGCACCGCGGTGAAGTCAGGCTGCCCTACCATCAAGGCGGCGTCCTGTGTGTCTGCCCGTCAGTCCCGCTGACTGCAGACAGCGGCGGCATAGGCCATCCAGAAGCGGTCTGCTGCCAGCTTGGCAGAGCACAGGACGTCCCCGCCATGTTGATTCTGCTTTGGGTCGCCGCACCTGGGTGGATGACAGTGTGTTGGCGTCTGCAGCGCCAGTCGCCTGCGCTGGCTGCGTCCACACGCGCGCGACCAGGCCATGATCGCCGCAGCCGGGCGCTGCAGCGGCCAGCGTGGCAAGCCATGCCGAAGCAGCGACTGCCCCCAGGAGCCTGCAAGGACTCCTGCGCCGCATCCGGGCGCCAGGCGCGCTGGGCCGCGGAGTGTGCTGGCTGCAGTGCCGGCGGCCAGCGCCTGCGCAGGTGCGCGTGGCTGTCACGCCCCCGCCAGGAGTGCAGGCCGCAGAGGCGCTGATCCGCGTGTGGGCTGCCGCGCTCGTGGCATAAAAGTAACCTTCATCAGAGGTGGCCCACCTCCGTCCTGTGGCGGGCCAGGCTCCCTGACCTTCGGAGAAAGGGAAGAGCGTTTCCGGCCCCGGCCTCCTCAAGTGCTGCTCCGCCGTTTCGGGTCCAGGGAACAGGCAGCGGTATCCGCTGTCTGTTAAGTGCGCCTGGTGGATAGGCTCGATCAACGTACTGCACGACGCAGATGCTGGGCGAGGCACAGGTCACGCCTCCCGAAAATAAAGGCCGGCTACCACCTGGAGCAGTATACTCCAGGCACGCCGTGCATGAGCTTCGAATAAGGAGAGCACGGGTGGGCAAGGCGGGCATCAAGCAGCTGGTGCGCGGGTTTGTACTGTTAGGGCCGGGGCAGGTTCAGCCTGCCTCGGGCCCCTGATGTGGCCTCCTTGATGGGGACAACAAAGCCCAAAAGTCTGGCGAGCCACGACCCCGTTGCATGCCAGCCTTGTTCCAGACCTAGCCAGCAGCAGAAGAAGCCATCAGCCAAGCAGAGCTCATATCCAGCTCGTCCAACCAAGCAACCAATAAAGTAATCAACATGAGTGGGAAGGAGGAGACGCAGCACAGTGCGTGCCCCAGCAATGTGCCGTGCCTTGCTGGGCACCACAACGGCAGGACCGCTGGTGCAGAGATGCTGTGCAAGTTTGGCTTGGAGCACTGACGCTTTTTCCGGCGTGCCCCGCAGTTGAGGAGGGCGGTCGCCAGGGCGTGTTCAAGCCCGAGCCGGGCAAGGTGCTGACATACCTTGCCCTGCCTGCGCCGGCTGCGTCTTCCCCGTTAGTTTCTACCTTACACCCCCACTGACCTGCAACAGCACGGTGAACGTCTGAGCGTGCTCGGCGCAGATTGACAAGCGCCATGGCGACCCTGAGGCGGGCGGCAAGACGTCTGGGCAGAAGGTGCAGCCCAGCTGGGGAGGGCCAGTAAGTGGTTACTGAAACTGATGGCAGAAGTGGTGGGAGAGCGCTCTCCAGGCTTGTTACATGTTGTTGAACTCCTTTCAGTTCCAACGCGTGCTTGAAAGGTTTCTTGGATAAAGGCGTGCTCTATTGCATATGTTGCAAGCAAAAAAAACAGTTTTTTTGCTGCAGCTGGTGGACGTGCAGTGCTTCAGGCATTAGTGAAAGCAAACGTATGCGGCAAGCTGGTGTGCTTTTGGTGCGCAGGCAGCTGACACCCGTGCCGAGCGATACGGTGACAAGATCCACTATGACAAGCAGTAGATATCAAGTGCAACGAGCAGCGTGACCCGGCTGCCGGGTATTGCTTGATGGCGCATGTACTAAGGCAGGCGTTTGCCCATACTTAGAAATAGGTTAGGGTGATGGCACGGTGTTGAAAAGGAGACCGCAGTTTGCTGTAATCTACCGCAACTTTGGCTGCAAGGGAACATCAAGCCCGCATATTAGCAAGCTTACACGCAGTAGCGCTCACCAGAGTATGTCGCAGCAGTGTACAAAAGTGCGCAAGTCCACTGCCAGTGTGGCGGCGCAGCCAGTGGCTCTGCGCCTGGACGAGCTCCCTGCAGAGGTGTGTGGTGAGACGCTTGCAACTCGCTGGATGTCAGTGCAATCATTATAGTACCACAGTGTGCATAGTGCGAGACCAGTGGTCTGCCTCATGCAGGTCCTGCAGGCAATGGCAGTCCAACTTCTCCTGCTCTCCGACACAGCCTCATCAGAGGCCTTCACTCTGCAGACAGTGTGCAGGCGCGTGCGCCGCGCTTTGCTCTCCATCAGGACCAAGTGCCTGCAGGGCTGCGCTAAAGGCCTCCATGCGACAGGCACTTCAAGGAGGCACTCATAAAACCGTACTGGACGGCAATACACGCGGACCTCGCGACCCGTTTGTGGCGCGCGCTGGGGCGGCACGGTGTGCACCCTTCCTGGCTATCTTGCCTGTCGTGACGCCCTGAGCACGCGCCCACTCGCTAAAGTACACTGTCCTTACTCCCTTGCTGACGCAGGCACGCTGGAGGAAGCAAGCGCCTGGCGGTGGCTCCGTGTGCACGGCGCCGCTGTGAAACGCCTTTACGATCTGACCGTGGTCGACAAGGACGTCGAGCGGCTGTCGATCCTGCAGCTGGCCATGCCCGCGCTCGAGAGGGTCAGGGGGTTGAAGCTGCGGGCGCGCCCCGGCGACGCTCCAGCTACCCGAGCCTTCCTGGTTGGCGCCGCGCGCGCCGTGGCGCGCTGCCCGTGCTTGCGGACTCTGCAGCTGCTCGTGGAGCTGGCGCCCAAGCTGGGTGAGCAGCTTCCCGACACGTTTGGCCGAGAGCTGGCCGATGCCTGTACCCTGATGAACGTTAGCCTGAGGATCATGTCGCGTGCGGCCGAAGCGCGCGACCGGCCAGCAGCAGCAAGCGTGTCGCACCTGGTGACGGGCCTGGCCGGCCTGTCCCGGCTGCGTGCGCTGAGCCTGACTGTGGAGAACGCATGCATGGAGGGGGCAGTGCCCGCGTGCATGTCGTGCCTGGCGCAGCTGACCACTTTGAGCCTGAGCGGCTTTCACGGCCTGCGCTGCGCGCCCGGCTGGGCGCACCTGCCGGCGCTCGTGTATCTGGGTTTCAAGAAATGCGAGTTTTCTGTCGACAGCGATGCGGCGCTGCCGGGCATGGACATGCTGGTGTCCCTGAGAAGCCTTACAGTGGACAGGTGCCCCAGCTTGCGCACCTGGCCCACGTCGCTGTGGCGGCTCGGGCAGCTGAGCAGCCTCACCCATGGGCCTGGCAATCTCAGTGCCTGCGAGCTGGCCAGGTTGCCGCGCGGTGCGCTGCCGGCTGCGGAGCTGCCTGCTAGCGCCCTCTGCTTCCCTGCTATGACAAATCTCACCCTTGCGGGTCACAACCTATTGGCCTTCCCACGGGGCGTGCTGGGCATGACGCGGCTGGTGCACCTCGATCTGGAATTCTGCTGCTTTGAGCACCTGCCCGAGGGTGTGTGCATGCTCACCGCCCTTACGGGTCTGTACCTTGGCCGGCACTCTGCAACACCAACAGAAGTCGGGGGCGCCTTGGATGTCCGGGCCCTGGGCAGCCTGGCTGGCCACCCGAAGCTGCGCATCCTGGGCTTCTCAAACTGCAGCGTGCTGTTCTGTGGGAGCTTCCAGGCTGCGGCAGCGCACCCCAGCCTGGAGCAAGTGGAATTTCATACCTCGTATCCTGCCAGTGGCCCGTCCTGCCGCGCATGCCTGGGCTTTGCCTTGGATTTGCTGCAGCGGGGGCGCCCGGACGTGCTCGAGCTGACCGGCAGCGCTGTTGAAGGCGCGGGGCAGCAGGACAGCAGCAGGTTCCGTGGCGCCCTGCAGGTTGCGGGGTTTCCGCTGTGATAGGACGCCTCTAGCGATGAGGTCGAGTAGACAGGCTGTGCGCCGGGGCCGCGTGGCTATCCATCTCAGGTTAGGGATTGTGGCGCGCCTGGGTCTTTCATGAGGGGGTGGTTGCTGCGGGGCCCCTGGGTCGACCTGTCAAGCCTGTTAAAGCCGGCACAGGATGTCGGCCATGACATCCTCTCACATTCTATAATATGCAATTGCAGAGCTTGCATTGCAAATGTTGCATCTTGCACCAGAACTACATGTGCACGCTTGCTTTCGGACCACCTCTGAGCTGCAGCACTGGTGAGCAGACCATGCACTGCCGTGCTTACGTGTGTCCTGTCTGTAGTCCTCGACCATTTGCCGTGTTGACACATCATGCAGCTCTCCCAATCAGCGCAAGACTGTCTGCACAGTAGCATGTGTTATTGATGATGGCCGTAACAGGGTTGGGGTTGAGAGGTTCTGTATGAAGTAGACGGCAGACTGCCGTCGGCAGTAGCTTTCACCGCAACTTTGCGCCGACGGGGACATCAAGCCTGCAGGGATCAGCGACACACGCAGGCGCAGTCACCAGACTGTGCAGCAGCAACATACACCAGGGCGCAATTGACATGGCAGCGCAGCCTGTGGCTGTGCGCCTGGACGAGCTCCCTGCAAAGGTGTGTGGTTCGAAAAGGTTGCATTCCGCTGGATGTCAGCACGGTCACTGCAGTGCCACGGTGTACATACTGCGAAACCAGTGGTCTGCCTGCAGGTCCTGCAGGCGTGCGCAGTCCAGCTTCTCCTGCTCTCCGGCACAGCGTCTTCAGAGGCCTTCACTCTGCAGACAGTGTGCAGGCGCGCACCGCTTTTTGCTCTCCATCATGTACGGCGCCTGCAGGGCTGCGCACGAGGCCTTGATGCAACAGGCGGTTCAAGAGGCCCTCACAAAACCATACTGGACGGCAATCAAAGCGGACCTCGCCACCAGTTTGTGGCGAGCGCTGGGGCGGCGTGGTGCGCACCTTTCCTGGCTGTCTTACCCGTCGTGTCGCCCGAGGTGTGCACCCCGCTCGGCTCAAAATTTTGGCATAGTCTTACACCCGTGCTGGCGCAGGTACGCTGGAGGAAGCCAGCGCCTGGCGGTGGCTCCATGTGCACGGGGCCACCGTGAGAAGTATTGACGCCCTGACCGTGCTCAACGTAGAGCTGCTGTCGACCCTGCAGCTAGCCCTGCCTGCGCTGGAGGAGATCAGGGGTTTGGAGCTGCTGGCGTGCCCCGGCGCCGCTCCAGCAGCCACTCGAGCCTTTCTGCTTGGAGCCGCGCGCGCCGTGGCGCGCTGCCCGTGCTTGCGGACTCTGCATTTGCTCGTGGAGCTAGTGCCTATGGTGGGTGAGCAGCTTCCCGACACGTTTGGGCATGAGCTGGCCGAAGCCCGCGCCCTGCTGGAAGTCAGCCTGATCATCACGTCGCACGCGGGTGAAGCGCACGACTGGCCAACAGCAGTAAGCGTGTCGCACCTGGTGACGGGTCTGGCCGGTCTGTCCCGGCTGCGTGCGCTGAGCCTGACGGTGGAGAAGGCATGCATGGAGGGCGCACTGCCTGCCTGCATGTCGTGCCTGGCGCAGCTGACCACTTTGAGCCTAAGCGGCTTTACCGGCCTGCGCTGCGCGCCCGGCTGGGCGCGCCTGCCGGCGCTCGTGCACCTGGAGTTCAAGAAATGCGAGTTTTCGGCCGACGGCGAGGCGGCGCTGCCGGGCATGGACACGCTGGTGTCCCTCAAAAGCCTCACACTGGAGGAGTGCCCCAGCTTGCGCACCTGGCCCATGTCGCTGTGGCGGCTCGAGCAGCTGAGCAGCCTCGTCCACGAGGCTGGCTATGATGCGTGGGAGCTGGCCAGGTTGCCGCGCGATGCGCTGCCGGCAGCGGGCCTGCCTGCTAGCGCCCTCTGCTTCCCTGTTGTGACTTGGCTCACGCTTGTGGGTCACAACCTGTCGGTCTTCCCACAGAGCGTGCTGGGCATGACACGGCTGGTGCACCTTGATCTGGCTTTCTGCTGCTTTGAGGACTTGCCTGAGGGCGTGTGTATGCTCACCGCACTCGATCACCTGTCCCTTGGCCGGCACACTGCAAAACCAGACGAAGTCGGGGGCGCGCTGGACGTCCGGGCCCTGGGCAGCCTGGCTGGCCTCCCGAACCTGGTCCACCTGGGCTTTTTCAACTGCAGCGTGCTGTTCTGCGGGAGCTTCCAGGCTGCGGCCGCGCACCACCGCCTGGAGAAAGTGTATTTTGAAACCTCGTATCCTGCCAGTGGCCCATCGTGCCGCGCGTGCCTGGGGTTTGCCTTTGATTTAGTACAGCAAGGGCGCCCGGGCGTGCTCGAGGTGAGCGGCAGCGTTGAAGGCGCGGGGAAGCAGGACAGCAGCAGATTCCGTGTCGCCCTGCAGGTTGCAGGGTTTCCGCTGCAGGAGGGCGCCGCTTAGCAACGGGGGCGAGTAGAGTCTGCTCAGTAGACAGGCTGTGCGCGCCGGGGCAGTGCGGCTGTGCGCGCTGGGGTAGCGTGCGTGGCGCGGCCGGGTCTTTTATGAGGGCTGGATGCTGTGGGGTCCAGGGGTTCCCCCTGTCAATGCCGTTTCAGACGGCACAGTGCATGTTATGTCCAGAAACTTGGCAGGCTGGGAAGGCCTGGTATGTGAAAGTCAAGCAACTTCACTGTACAGGCTGCGTTCGTATGAAGGGTGCTTGAGCTTAAGGTGACATCACGTGTCCGCGTCCCCTAGGTTGCGTGCATCAACCATGTGTTACATCCACTCAATACATGATTTGCATTGGGAACTTGCTTCCTGCACCAGAATCATCTTGCATGCATGCTCACCTATGACCTTACATGTGTCTCAGTCTGTGTTCTCAAACTGCCATGTCGGCACATCATGCAGCTCTCTCATTCACCATAAGCCAGTGAAATTGCCGTAACTTGGACTGCTCTGTCAGCAGTGGATGTTCTCCACCAAGGCGGCGAGCCCGCACCTTGTCTGCAACTTCTATTTGTGATGTCGCAAATGTTTGTTTGTGCAGCACATGCATCATACTCCTCCTGGTGGACAAGCATGTTTATTGGTAATATGAAGAATTGTGTGTTTTGCTTGTTTGTTTTGCTTGTTTGTGACAGCTTGTGTTGTTTGTGGCAGCTCGCAGACATACAGTGCTGGAGTCGTTGGTGCAATTTCATGTATGCGCACAAAAGCTGGTGTGCATTGGGTGCACACTGTGCACTACACAGGCAGCTGATGTCAATACCCTTTACCGAGCGATATGGTGACAAGACTTACTATGATAAACAGTGAGTCAAGGAACTGCACAGAGCCAATGTGATACATGGACCTGGCTGCCGGGCACTGCTGCCGACAGCACATGTGCACACATAATATAGTACTATATTATGTGGCTGGTGGCTGTTAATATAATAGATAGATTGAGAGTCACATTTTAAAAAGTAGACTGCTGGACTCACGCGCTACTTTGCGCCATAGGGAAATCGAGCTGCAACTACCAGCAATGCGCACACGCAGTGGCACTCAGGTTGTGTCGCAGCAATGCACATCAGCGCGCAAGTCCAGTGCCAGAAAGGCAGCGCAGCCTGTAGCTGTGCGCCTGGACGAGCTCCCTGCAGAGGTGTGCGGTCAGAAGCTTGCATCTGTGGATGTCAGCACAATCACTGCAGTGCCACGGTGTGCATATAAGACCAGTGGTCTGCCTCGTGCAGGTCCTGCCGGCAGTTGCATTTCGACTTCTCCTGCTCTCCGGCACAGCAGAGGCCTTCACTCTGCAGACAGTGTGCAGGCGCGCATAGAGCTTTGCTCTCCATCAAGATCAAGCGCCTGCAGGGCTGCGCATTAGGCCTCAACGCAACAGGCGGTTCAAGGAGGCGCTCACAAAAGTGTACTGGACGGCAATACACGCGGACCTCGCCACCAGGTTGTGGCGAGCGCTGGGGCGGCACGGTGCGCACCCCTCCTGGCCGGCTTATCAGTCGTGTCGCCTGAGCGTGCACCTCATTCGTTTTTCCGCTGTCCTCACTCCCTTGCTGGCGCAGGCACGCCGGAGGAAGCCAGCGCCTGGCGGTGGCTCCGTGTGCACGGCGCTGCCGTGAGGAGTATTGACAAACTGACAGTGCTCGACGTAGAGCCGCTGTCGATCCTGCAGCTAGCCCTGCCTGCGCTGGAGGAGGTCAAGGGGTTAAAGCTGCGGGCGCGCGCCGGTGCCGCTCCAGCAGCCACCCGAGCCTTCCTGGTTGGAGCTGCGCGCGCCGTGGCCCGCTGCCCGTGCTTGCGGATTCTGCAGCTGCTCGTGGAGCTGAGGGCCAAGCTGGGTGAGCAGCTACCCGAAACGCTTGGGCGCGAGCTGGCCGAAGCCCGCACCCTGATGGAAATTAGCCTGAGGATCACGTCGCGTGCGGGCGAAGCGCACGACTGGCCAACAGCAGCAAGCGTGTCGCACCTGGTGTCGGGCCTAGCCGGCCTGTCCCGGCTGCGGTCGCTGAGCCTGACAATGGAGAACGCACGCGTGGAGGGCCCGCTGCCCGCCTGCATGTCGTGCCTGGCGCAGCTGACCATTTTGAGCCTGAGCGGCTTTCAGGCCCTGCGCTGCGCCCCCGGTTGGGCGCGCCTGCCGGCGCTCGTGCATCTGGAGGTCAAGAAATGCGTGTTTGTTGTCGACGGCGAGGCGGCGCTGCCGGGCATGGACACGCTGGTGTCCCTCACAAGCCTCAACGTGGACAGGTGCCCCAGCTTGCGCACCTGGCCCACGTCGCTGTGGCGGCTCGAGCAGCTGCGCAGCCTCGTCCATGGGCCTGGCGATCTCATTGCGCGCGAGCTGGCCAGGTTACCAGTTGCTGCGCTGCCGGCAGCGGGGCTGCCTGCTAGCGCCCTCTGCTTCCCTGTCATGACATGTCTTACGCTTGTGGGTCACAACCTGTCGGCTTTTCCACTGGGCGTGCTGGCCATGACGCGGCTGGTGAACCTTGACCTGGCTCACTGCTGCTTCGAGCACCTGCCTGAGGGCGTGTGCATGCTCACCGCGCTTAAGAATCTGTACCTTGGCCGGCACACTGCACAACCAGAAGAAGTCGGGGGCGCGCTGGACGTCCGGGCCCTGGGCAGCCTGGCTGGCCTCCCGAACCTGCGCGTCCTGGGCTTCTATAACTGCCGCGTGCTGTTTTGCGGGAGCTTCCAGGCTGCGGCCGCGCACCCCTGCCTGGAGGAAGTGCGCTTTGAAACCTCGTATCCTGCCAGTGGCCCGTCGTGCCGCGCGTGCCTGGGCTTTGCCCTTGATCTGCTGCAGCGGGGGCGCCCGGATGTGCTCGTTCTGTCCAATGCTGTTGGAGGCGCGGGGCAGCAGGACTGCAGCAGGTTCCATGCCGCCCTGCTGGTTGTGGGGTTTCCGCTGCAGGAGGACACCTCTAGCGAGGGCGAGTAGACAGGCTGTGCGCGCCGGGGCAGTGCGGCTGTGCATGTCGGACACGGATCGTGGCGCTCCCGGGTCTTTCATTAGGGGTTGGATGCGCAGGGCCCGTGGGTCGACCTGTCAAGCCTGTTAAAGGCCGGCACAGGGCACGTAAGATATGTAGCCCTGTCGGCTAGGACAGCCAGGAAGCCTGCTGCAAACATACAACTCTCATGGTGTCGTGGCATTGCATGAGTGGAATCCTGAACTCTCACATTCCCTAGATAGCCATCCCGCTGTCATGCAATCTATGGTTTGCATTGCAAGTTTTGCATCTTCGCCCACTTTGCACACTTGTGAATCACCTCTGAGCTTCATACCTGATTTGTGTTGCCCCACACTCTGCCATGTTAGCGCAGTGTGCATTATGCCAGGCAACAGGCGCATCACGCTGCTCTCCCACTGACCACACTGTCAGTTTCAGCAGTCTTAGCTTGAGACGAATCTCTAGTATCATACTAGTAGTATGTGCAGTGAAGTGTGCTCACCCAAGGCGGCGAGCCGACCTTCTGTCCAAGTTTCTTTTCTCTCGTTGCAGACGAGAGCACGCGCGTGAGCACACGCATCGGCCTTCCTGATGGACAAGAGTGGTCTATAAAATATTAAAAACTTTTTAATAAAAAGTGTGTGTTTGCTTTGTTTCTGGCAGCTTGCTTTGTTTGCGGCAGCTCGCGGATGTACAGTGTTGGAGTCGTTGGTGCAATTTCATGTATGCGCGCAAAAGCTGGTCTGCTTTTGGTGCGCAGGCAGCTGACACCCGTGCCGAGCGATATGGTGACAAGACCCACTATGATAAGCAGTGAGTCAGGGAACTGCACAGAGCCAGTGTGGTACATGGACCTGGCTGCGGGCCACTGCTGTTGGCGATGCGGCGGACACATGTAGGAAAGCAAAAGGAAAAGGGGCTGGTTGAAAGTGTGTTGCTTGAGTTAGGGTAAGTGATTGAGGTCACAAGTAAAAGTGGTCCGCATCTGCTTGAAACTTAAGCGGAACACCAAGCCTGCAGGTATCAGCAATGCACACACGCAGTCGTACGCATCAGAACACGGTGCAGCAGTGCTCCAAAGTGCGCAAATCCTGTGCCAGTGTAGCCGCGCAGCCTGTGGCTGTGCGCCTGGACGAGCTCCCTGCCGAGGTGTGCGGTGAGAAGCTTATGTCTTGCTCGATGTCAGCACAGCACGTTCGCTGTAGTGGCACGGGGTGCAAACTGCGAGACCAATGGTTTGCCTCGTGCAGGTCCTGCAGGCAATTGCTGTCCAACTTCTTCTGCTCTCCGGCACAGCCTCGTCAGAGGCCTTTACTCTGCAGACAGTGTGCAGGCGCGTGCGCCGCGCTTTGCTCTCCTTCAGGAACAAGCGCCTGCAGGGCTGCGCTCAAGGCCTCCATGCGACAGGCGGTTCAAGGAGGTGCTCACACAACCACACTGGACTTCAATACACGCGGACCTCGCCACCAATTTGTGGCGAGCGCTGGGGCGGCATGGTGCGCACCTTTCCTGGCCAGCCTATCAGTTGTGTCGCCCTGAGCGTGCACCTTATTCGTTCTTCCGCTGTCCTCACTCCCTTGCTGGTGCAGGCACGCCGGAGGAAACCAGCGCCTGGCGGTGGCTCCGGGTGCACGGCGCTGCCGCGAGGAGCATTGGCGGTCTGACCGTGGTCGACAAGGACGTCGAGCGGCTGTCGACCCTGCAGCTGGCTATGCCTTTGCTGGACAAGGTCAGGGGCCTGAAGCTGCAGGCGCGCCGCGGCGCCGCTCCAGCAGCCACCCGAGCCTTCCTGGTTGCGGCCGCGCGCGCCGTGGCGCGCTGCCCGTGCCTGCAGAATCTGGAGCTGCTCGTGGAGCTGGCGCCCAAGCTGGGCAAGCAGCTCCCCGACACGTTTGGGCAAGAGCTGGCCGACGCCCGCACCCTGTTGGGAGTTACCCTGAGCATCACGTCGTATGCGGGCAAAGAGCGCGATTGGCCAAGAGCAGCAAGCGTGTCACGCCTGGTGACGGGCCTGGCCGGCCTATCCCGGCTGCGGTCGCTGAGTCTGACCGTGGACATGGCATGCATGGAGAGCGCGCTGCCCGCCTGCGTGTCGTGCCTGGCGCAGCTGACCGTTTTGAGCCTAAGCGGCTTTGAGGGCCTGCGCTGCGCGCCCGGCTGGGCCCACCTGCCGGCGCTCGTGTGTCTGGAATTCAAGAATTGCATATTTGCGGTCGATGGCGAGGCGGCGCTGCCGGGCATAACACACTGGTGTCCCTCGAAACTCTCACACTGGAGGAGTGCCCCAGCTTGCGCACCTGGCCCACGTCGCTGTGGCAGCTCGAGCAGCTGAGCAGCCTCGTCCACGAGGCTGGTTTTGATGCGTGCCAGCTGGCTCGGTTGCCGCGCGGTGTAATGCCAGTAGCGGACCTGCCTGCTAGCGCCCTTTGCTACCCTGTTATCTCGTGTCTCACCCTTGTGGGCCACAACCTGTCGGCCTTTCCACCAGGCGTGCTGGCCATGACGCGGCTGGTGCACCTCGATCTGGCTCACTGCTGCTTCGAGCACCTGCCCGAGGGCGTCTGCATGCTCACCGCACTCGAGACCCTGTATCTTGGCCGGCACTCTGCAAAACCAGCAGAAGTCGGGGGTGCGTTGGACGTCCGGGCCCTGGGCAGCCTGGCTGGCCTCCCGAACCTGAGCGACCTAGTCTTCTGTAACTGCAGCGTGCTGTTCTGCGGGAGCTTCCAGGCAGCAGCCGCGCACCCCCGCCTGGAGCGACTGTCGCTTGATACCTCGTATCCTGCCAGCGGCCCTTCGTGCCGCGCATGCCTGGGCTTTGCCTTTGAATTATTACAGCGGGGGCGCCCGGACGTGCTCGAGCTGATCGGCAGCGCTGTGGAAGGCGCGGGGCAGCAGGATAGCAGCAGATTCCGTGTTGCCCTGCAGGTTGCGGGGTTTCCGCTGCAGGAGGGCGCCTCTTAGCAACGGGGGCAAGTAGACAGGTTGTGCGCGCCTGGGTAGCGCGGCGGTGCGCGCTGGGATAGCGTGTGGCGCGCCTGGATCTTTTGTAAGGGCTGGATGTTCTGGTTTTCAGGGTCGGCCGGTCCCCCCTGTCAGTGCCGTTGCAGATGGCACAGTGGACGTAACGTGTAGAGTCCTGTAGGCTTGGAAGGCCTGGAGTACATTAAACCAAACAAGTCCCGTGGGCTGCGTTTGCATGAAGGGTTGTTCAATTCTGAGGATGCGCACATCAACCATGCATCCATTCAATAATTGATTCGCGTTAGAATTTGTGTGCACGCTTAATTGTGGTCCACCTCTGAGTGTCACGTGCGTCATTCTGCTATGTTGTCATGCACCTCTTGTAGTCCTAATGGAACACAGCCGTGCATATGCCAATATTACCTGCCAATGGGCTCACGACCTGCATGTGCTCACCCAAGGCTGCGAGCCGCACCTTCTCCGCTCCTTGCTTTTCGGATGTCTGCATAGTTGCACGACACGGCACCCAGATTTCTCGACACGCGTGTCGAGGCGTGTCTGACACGCGTGTCGGGTCGACACGCGTGTCGTGCACCTCGACACGCTCACTGCAGCTAACCCTAACCCTACCCTGGTGATGGTTACGTCACATGCCAAAACCTGGCATCTGACCGTCGTCTCAGGCGCTCTGTGGAGCTTCCTAGAGCTCCACAGGCACCAGGGACACTCTGTCATGCCTCTTACTGCATATGAGGATGTTCCTAGCGCCGCAAAGTGAATTTTGCTGCGCGCGATCAAGATTACCCTGCGCAATGGCGCACACCCTGCGCCACCCTGCGCCTCTTTACTAAGGAATACTGTTGGTATATGCCAGGACAACGGCCTAGGAACTCCTCTGCCTGCTCAGGAGTTGTGCATGTGCTATAGTATGCCTTTGAGAGGGCAAACAGGCGGTAGGTGCATGCATGCAGGGTAGGGAAGCAGCCTAACCCTAGCCGTGTCGGTGACCACGACACGGCCAAGGCTCTGTGGCTGACACCCGGACACGCGTGTCCGACACGCGTGTGTGTCCGACACGCCGACACGTATGTGCAACTATGTATGTCTGCAATGATTGTGCTGCTGAATAGCGTCTCCTTCCTGATGGACGAGCGAGTCTGTTGGAAAGTACACTGGGCTACACATATATATATGTGTTTTTTACCATTTGTGGCAGCCTGCTTTGTTTGCGGACAGTTTGCGAATGTACAGTGCTGGAGGCGTTGGTGCAACTCAATGTATGCGGCATAAAAGCCAGCTGCCAGCGTGCTTAGGGTGTGCAGGCAGCTGACACCCGTGCCGAGCAATGTGGTAACAAAATTCACTATGAGCGCTATGTCAAATTTGCATCGAGCCCGTGTGCACTCGGACCAGGCTGCCGGGCACTGCTGTTTGGCGATGCGACGGCACATTGCACATTACAGCATCTGGCGTTGTGTAATTGTGTGTTAGGGTAATAGATTGAGGTCACATTTTAAAACCGTCTGGCAGACAGTCTGGCTGCATGCTGTAAGCTTAGCAACACAGGTTGCGGTCCGCCTTGCCCCAAAAGGAAACAAGCCTGCGAATATCAGCTATGTACACACGCAATCGCACTCACCGGAAGACAATACAGCGGTGTCCCAAAGTGCGCAAAGCCTGTGCCGGTGTAGCAGCGCAGCCTGTGGCTGTGCGCCTGGACGAGCTCCCTGCAGAGGTGTGCGGTCAGAAGACTGCGTCTCGCTCAGTGTCAGCGCAGCACCTTTGCTGTATTGGCACGGCGTGCATACTTCGAGACCACTGGTTTGCCTCGTGCAGGTCCTGCAGGCAGTTGCAGTCCAACTACTTCTGCTCTCCGACACAGCCTCGTCAGAGGCCTTCACGCTGCAGACAGTGTGCAGGCGCGTGCGCCGCGCTTTGCTCTCCACCAGGAACAAGCGCCTGCAGGGCTGCGCTCAAGGCTCTGTGCGACAGGCGGTTCAAGGAGGCGCTCACAAAACCGTACTGGACGGCAATACACGCGGACCTCGCCATTAGACTGTGGCGAGCACTGGGGCGGCATGGTGCGCGCCTCTCCTGGCTGACTTATCGGCCGTGTCGTACACAACGTGCACCTTACTCAATTGCCCGCTATCCTCACTCCCGTGCTGGTGCAGGCACGCCGGAGGAAGCCTGCGCCTGGCGGTGGCTCCGTGTGCACGGCGCTGCAATAAGAAGCATTGACGACCTGACCGTGGTCAACAAGGACGTTGAGCGGCTTTCAACCTTGCAGCTGGCCCTGCCCGCGCTGGAGGAGGTCACGAACTTGGAGCTGCAGGCATGCCCTGGCGACGCTCCAGCCGTCACGCGAGCCTTCCTGGTCGGAGCCGCGCGGGCCGTGGCGCGCTGCCCGTGCTTGCGCACTCTGCAGCTGCTCGTGGAGCTGGCGCCCAAGCTGGGCGAGCAGCTCCCCGACACGCTTGGGCAAGAGCTGGCCGACGCCCGCAACCTGACAGAACTCAGCCTGTGGGTCACGTCGCGTGCGAGAGTAAGGCGCGACTGGCCAACGGCAGCAAGCGTGTCGCACCTGGTGACAGGCCTGGCCGGCCTGTCACAGCTGCGGTCGCTTTTCCTGGCCGTGGAGCACGCATGCATGGACAGCGCGCTGCCCGCCTGCGTGTCGTGCCTGGCGCAGCTGACCACTTTGAGCCTATGGGGCTTTCGCGGCCTGCGCTGCGCGCCCGGCTGGGCGCGCCTGCCGGCGCTCGTGCATTTGGAGTTGAAGGCATGCATGTTTGCGGTCGATGGTGAGGCGGCGCTGCCGGGCATGGACACGCTGGTGTCCCTCACAAGCCTCAAAATGGACAGGTGCCCCAACTTGCGCACCTGGCCCACATCGCTGTGGCGGCTCGGGCAGCTGCGCAGCCTCGTCCACGAGCTTGATGATAGGAAGTGCGAGCTGGCCAGGTTGCCGCGCGGTGCGCTGCCGGCCGCGGGGCTGCCGGCTAGCGCCCTCTGCTTCCCTGTTATGACGAGTCTCACCCTTAGGAACCACAACCTAGTGGTCTATCCACCGGGCGTGCTGGTCATGACTCAGCTGGTGCACCTCGATCTGGCTAACTGCTGCTTTGAGCACCTGCCCGAGGGCGTGTGCATGCTCACCGCCCTTGAGAGCCTGAAGCTTGGCCGGTACACACTAGAATCAGAAGAAGTCGGGGGAGCCTTGGACGCCCGGGCCCTGGGCAGCCTGGCGGACCTCCCTAACCTGTGCCTCCTGGGCTTCTACAAGTGCAGCGTGCTGTTTTGCGGATGCTTCCAGGCTGCGGCCGCGCACCCCCGCCTGCAGCACCTGGAATTCCATACCTCGTATCCTGCCAGTGGCCCGTCATGCCGCGCATGCCTGGGATTTGCCTTTGATTTGTTGCAGCGGGGACGCCCGGGCGTGCTCGAGCTGTTCGGCAGCGCTGTGAAAGGCGCGGGGCAGCAGGACAGCAGCAGGTTCCGTGGCGCCCTGCAGGTTGCGGGGTTTCCCCTGCAGGATGGCGCCTCTTAGCGGCGAGGGCGAGTACACAGGCTGTGTGAGGCGGGGCAGTGCAGCCATGCACGTCGGGGCAGTGCGGCTGTGCGCGTCTGGGTCTTTCATGAGGGCTGGTTGCTGCGGGGCTCCAGGGGTCCAGGGGTCAACCGGTCCCCCCAGATAATGCCGTACAGGCAGCACAGTGGACGAGAAGTGTAGAGTCGTGCAGGCTGGAAAGGCCTGAAGTAAAACAAACCCGAAGAATCTCAGTGTATCAGGCTGCAGTCGTATGAAGGGTGTTTGAAGTGGATTGTGCGCATCGACCATGCATTATATCCACTCAGAATTTAATCTGCATTTTGCTTCCTGTCACCAGAATTATCATGCATGCACGCTTCAGTTGTCACCCACCTCTGATTCTTTACATCTGTGTCATTCTGTGTTCCCAAAATGTTTGCCATATCCGCGCATCACTGACCGTGAGACAGTTATACCTGTCTGAACATGGCCTGCTTCTGTCTGCACTCAATGTGCTCGCCCAAGCCCGCGAGCCCGCACCTTCTCTGCAACGTCGATTGTGAGTCACAATTTGTTACGTCTGCGATGTTTGTGCAGCACACGCATCCTCCTTCCTGATGGACAAGCATGTTCATTGATAACATGACTACGTGTGTGGTTTGCTTTGTTGTGGCAGCTTGCTTTGTTTGCGGCAGCTCGCGGACTGTACGTCACTGACAGTGTCTCACTGTACGTGCTGGAGGCGTTGGTGCAAGGTCGTTAATGCGCGCATAAGCAGTGAGTCAGGGAACTGCACAGAGCCAGTGATACATGGACCTGGCTGCCGGCCACTGCTTTGGCGATGCGACGGCACATGTAGGATTTCCATAGTAGGGATGGAAAGGCTGGTTGAATGTGTTGCTTGAGTTGATTTGGAGTAATTACTTGATTACTACTTTACAGCGCATGCATCCTAGCTCTTTGGTGCATACAGATTGTGGTCAAATTTAGAAAGTAGACAGCAGCAGTGTTTCGTTTAGTGGGGGATTTCCCCCATTTGGGGGGATTTTAAGTAATTCGGCCAAAAAGTAGCCGTTTTTCGGGGGATTCCAAAGATAGACGGGCGGGGCCGACCCCCATATTTGACCGCTCAAAACTAAATGGGCAGGGCGCGCGCCCCCACACGGTGGGGGTGCAGAAAAAATCCGGCCAAAGCAAACCCGCCACGTCGGCCGGGTGTATTTCACCTAGGAGGCTAAACCCCCCCATATTTCATGAAAAATGCGGGCTAGGGGCTCACATCAGGGTGTTTCCTGGTCGCATGACAGAAACGCGGCCCAGGGTCCGCACCCTACCCTAGTGATGCCCCCCCACAGATCCCCCATATCCGGCCGGCTGAAATTAATTCTGGGCCTCCGGGCCCCCACGGAGTGGGGCCAAAAAAATAATTCTGGGGTCACCGAATCCCCCAATGTGAGGGAATGGCTGAACCCCCAAAAGAAACACTGGACAGCAGGCGACGTTCTAAATCTCTGTAAACTCACCGCATTCATTTTATACATCAAGCCTGCAGCATGCACACTCGCAGTCGCACTCATCAGAGTATGCAGCCATGTGCTGAAGTGCGCAAGTCCTGCGCTGACATGACAGCGCAGCCAGTGGCTGTGCGCCTGGATGAGCTCCCTGCAGAGGTGTGCGGTCAGAAGCTTGCACCTGTGGATGTCAGCACAATCACTGCAGTGCCACGGTGTGCATATAAGACCAGTGGTCTGCCTCGTGCTGGTCCTGCAGGCAATTGCATTTTGACTTCTCCTGCTCTCTGGCACAGCGTCATCAGAGGCCTTCACTCTGCAGACAGTGTGCAGGCGCGCATAGAGCTTTGCTCTCCATCAAGATCAAGCGCCTGCAGGGCTGCGCATTAGGCCTCAACGCAACAGGCGGTTCAAGGAGGCGCTCACAAAAGTGTACTGGACGGCAATACACGCGGACCTCGCCACCAGGTTGTGGCGAGCGCTAGGGCGGCATGGTGCGCGCCTCTCCTGGCTGACTTATCGGTCGTGTCGTACACAGTGTGCACCTTACTCAATTTCCCGCTATCCTCACTCCCGTGCTGGCGCAGGCACGCCGGAGGAAGCCAGCGCATGGCGGTGGCTCCGTGTGCACGGCGCTGCCGTGAGGAGTATTGACGATCTGACAGTGTTCGACGTAGAGCCGCTGTCGATCCTGCAGCTAGCCCTGCCCGCGCTGGAGAAGATAAGGGGCTGAAGCTGCGGGCGCGCGCCGGCGCCGCTCCAGCAGCCACCCGAGCCTTCCTGGTCGGAGCCGCGCGCGCTGCCTGGCGCGCTGCCCGTGCTTGCGGACTCTGCAGGTGCTCGTTGAGTTGAGGCCCAAGCTGGGTGACCAGCTTCCCGAAACGCTTGGGCGGGAGCTGGCCGATGCCTGTACCCTGATGAAAGTTAGCCTGAGGATAATGTCGCGTGCGGCCGAAGCGCGCGACCGGCCAGCAGCAGCAAGCGTGTCGCACCTGGTGACGGGCCTGGCCGGCCTGTCCCGGCTGCGTGCGCTGAGCCTGACTGTGGACAACGCATGCATAGACGGCGCGCTGCCCGCGTGCATGTCGTGCCTGGCGCAGCTGACCACTTTGAGCCTGAGCGGCTTTACCGGCCTGCGCTGCGCGCCCGGCTGGGCGCACCTGCCGGCGCTCGTGTATCTGGAGTTCAAGAAATGCGAGTTTTCTGTCTACAGCGATGCGGCGCTGCCGGTCATGGACACGCTGGTGTCCCTGGAAAGCCTCACAGTGGACAGGTGCCCCAGCTTGCGCAAATGGCCCACGTCGCTGTGGCGGCTCGGGCAGCTGCGCAGCCTCATCCACGGGCCTGGCAATCTCGATGCGTGGGAGCTGGCCAGTTTGCCGCGCAATGCGCTGCCATCCGCGGGCCTGCCTGCTAGTTGGGCGGCAGCCCTACCGGACGCGCCTCCAAAAGGGCTGAGTCATCGATCGTCATCGATCAGCTGCGATCAGCAAATGAGCGTCCGATAGAGCCGGTGCGCCCTAGTAGGGTTGATCTGGGGTGGGCGGGCGGGATCTCGCACTGCGCCTTGGGCTCTGGTTAGCTGTGTGCACAAGTGGCACAGCGCTGTCAGTTCAAACGGTGCTGCACCGCTCCATAACGTGCTGCTTAACCTGCTTGTAATCCCTAGGTCTGTTAGCACTTAGCACTGCAGCTCTTTTGTTTTCTGCAGTGCTCCGTAGGTCTCTACTGTCCGCAGGACACGTAGGCCTTACGGCGCGAACCAGAGCTGCGGTGTTGGCGTAGGGTTGGGCGGCAGCCCTACCGGACGCGCCTCCAAAACCCCTTCCCCGACCCAACATACACGCCAACAAGCGGCGCAGGGGGCCGAGCGCGCGAGGCGCCCAAGCAACCCAGTGACGGTGGCCTGCCCGCGCAGGTGCCGCCTCCGCCGCCAGCCGCGGAGGCGCTCACCCTCGTGGAGCAGGCCGGCGAGCTGGGCAACCCGGCACTTGCCATGTACCAGGCGAGCCTGGAGAGCGTGCGCAAGCTGGTGGCCGAGCACCGCGTGGCGCCGGCGACCAAGCGGAAGCGCGACGCGGTCCTGGAGGACTTGGAGGCCTGGCTGGCGGCCGGCCCCTACGAGCGAACGGTGCGAAACTGCACGGCTGAGGACATCACGGTGTACGTGTGCAACGCGTATGTTGTCAAGACCGATCGTTACGGCAGCGAGACAGCGCGCGGGAAGCGCTGCTGTGCACCTGGGACTGTGGAGCAGGCAATCTCGCACCTGCGGCAGAGCTTTGCCCAGATGGGGCGCTATGACCGGTGGTCCAACCTGGCCCACAGCATGGGCAGCGGGGAGGGGTGCAACCCTGCCTGGAGCCAGGAGGTGCATGACTTTGCCCGGGCCTACCGCAACTATGCGGTGAAGGATCTGGGGTACATGGAGGTGTCTGCCACGCCTTCGACTGGGGAGGTGCTGTGTGTTGTGCTGGAGGCGCTGACTGCAGCAGCCACCGACCGCCGCAACCCGGTGAAAGCCGCGCTAGCCGCGCGCGACGGTGCTATGATGAGCATCGAGTGGGCCACCATGGTGCGGGGCCATGACGTGGGGGAATTGCTGTGCACTGGCCTCCTGCTGGCAGACGGGAGCGACGCACTGGGGAAGCTGTTTCCCGAGCTGCTGCTGCGGGATGGGGACTGTTGGCTGATCAAGCCGCAGAGCACCAAAACCGAGAAGGCCAATGTGGTGGAGCCGCGCCCCCTGCGTGTGGGCACGCTGCCAGCGTGCCTGGAGCCGGCCTTGTGGGTGCATCGTGTCCTGGTGACTGCGGATCAGCTGGGTCAGCCTGTTACGGGGTACCTGTTCCGGCGCTTGACGCGGAGCCAGCGGGCTTTTGAGGAGGTGGCCGTGTCAAGCGGTGCGTACAATCACGCATTTAAGAAGCGGTACAAGGAGGCGGGTGTGCTGGAAGGCCACACCCCGCACGGGCTGCGCCGGGGATCCTTCCAGGCCGGCCTGCAGTCTGGGAAGAAGATTGAGGAAATGATGGAGCTTGCGTTTATGAAAACGCTGGAAAATGCCAAGCGGTACGCGAGCGTGGTGCGGCACCGGCGCGATTGCTGAGCCGCAGGCAGAGCTGTTGGGTGTGTGTGCACGAGCAGCACCCCTGGGGAGGCAGGAAAGGGTGCTGTGTTTGTTCCAGGAGGCAGACATGTGTGCCTGAAATTGATGAGCTGTTGCCTGCCCAGGAGATTGTGCTAGAAGTGTGCAGTGACATGTGTGTGGCGTACAACTGCACTGTAACAAATTCTTTCTGACCTCAGAGCCAAGTCCAGGAATGTGCATGAGTTTGAAATTCTGTCCAGAATTCAGGTGAGCGTGAAACCTTGAAGAATTGAGCAGGGACTCAGATGTGATACACAGAAACGGCCGGACCATGTTTCCCAGAGGTGAAAGCCATTGTAGAAATTGCACATGATTTTTGAAAACTGTCCAGAAAAGTTTTGGAGCAGGAAACTCGGTAGAATTGCGTAGGGACACAGCTGCGGTGCGCATGCGATGTAATCCAGGTATTGCCGAGCGTGAGAGGCAGTGAAAGTTGTGCCTGACTTTTTGAGAAATTGTACATGAACTTTAAAAATCTGCCAGAAAGTCGTGTGTACATGGAATCCAGCGGAACCGAGCAGGAGCACAGGTGTGGTCCATGTGCACTGCTGCACAACCTGTTTGGACGGTGAGGGCCAGTGGAAAAAATGTGAGCGAATTTTGACATTGTGCTAAAAGTCATGCCGACCTGGAAAACCGGCAAATTTCTGTAGGGACATAGATGTGGCATGCATACACTGCAATACCATGTTTGCCGGAGGTGTAAACCAGTGGAAAAATTGTGAGCGAATTTTGAAAGTGTGGTATTATTATATACCTTAAATTAAGTTATACAATGAAATTCGGGGACCAAGCCCAGTGGAAACAGATCAAATAAACTCTACCTTGTACACCTCGAACAGAAGCGGGGGCTGCCCGCGCCACGCCGCCGGTGCCTGGCTGCCAAGCCAGTACTGGCCGGGGTGGGGCGGGAGCGACAGCCGCTGCTTCACCGGCAAGCGGTCGAGCAACGGGCGCCAGAACTTCATCCCTACTGGCACAACCAGCAGGCCGCTGACGCGGTCCTGCGCAAACCTGCGCAGGCACGCCGCGATTTGCCACACCGGCGGGAAGGCCCACACGAAAGCAGGGAGGCCCTGCGGCGTAAGGCGCCAGTCTTGCGCAAAGGCGTCCACTCCCGACGTGCCGGGGCAGTGGCTAACTGTGAAATACTGTGCGGTGTGGTGCTCCTTGGCGCCGCTGCCGGCAAACAGGTCGAGGTTGGGGTGTTTCCCCATAACTTTGCATACAAACTGGTATGTGGCTTTAGTGAAAAACACTGCAGACCAGTCCGTAAACCGGGACAGCGAGTCTGCATAGGCGACCTGGGCGTCCGTGCGCGGCCGCCACTCAAACTCCAGGTCAACACCGCGCGCATGGCAGTAGAGGAGCAGCCGCTTCACCACGGTGAACACGGCCGCACAGCCCGTCTGCCGATCTAGCGCAGCGATGCTGCCCCGGTTGTCGCCTATGTACCGCAGGCAGTGGCCAGCGGCCTGGGCGCCCAGGGCCTGACACACCGTGACTAGACACACCTCTGCATTGAGCGTCTCCCGCAGCGTGCTGGACCACCCATCCCCGGCCAGCAGCGCCTGCTGCTCCTGCGAAAACCCGGCGCGGATGGGCCCCGGCAGCTCCCCGCGCGGCGTGTACCCGGCAAAGCCCGTGTTGGACACATCGCCTACCACCTCGACAACCCGTGCAGAGCGCCGCCAGCGGCGCCCGTGCAGGGTGGGCAAGTGCGTGAGCCACCAGCGCAGCTCCTGGCACTCGCCCCCCGTGCACGGAAACAGCGCGTCCCAGGCCGCGGCGCCCGTTAAAATCTGATACAGGCCGTGCCCTCTGCTTCCGTGATATGGCGAGTCTCACCCTTGTGGGCCACAACCTAGTTGTCTTTCCACCAGGCGTGCTGGCCATGACGCAGCTGGTGCACCTCGATCTGGCTCACTGCTGCTTCGAGCACCTGCCTGAGAGCATGTGCATGCTCACTGCACTCACGACCTTGTACCTCGGCCGGCACTCTACAAAAGCCGCAGAAGTCGGGAGCACCTTGGACGTCCGGGCCCTGGGCAGCCTGGCTGGCCTCCCGAACCTGCGCTTTCTGGGGTTCTTCAACTGCAGCGTGCTGTTTTGCGGGAGCTTCCAGGCTGCGGCCGCGCACCCCCGCCTGGAGCAACTGACGCTTGACACCTCGTATCCTGCCAGTGGCCTGTCGTGCCGCGCATGCCTGGGTTTTGCCTTGGACTTGCTGCAGCGGGTGCGCCCGGACGTGCTTCAGCTGACCGGCAGTGCTGTTGAAGGCGCGGGGCAGCTGGACAGCAGCAGGTTCTGTGCCGCCCTGCAGGTTGTGGGGTTTTCGCTGCAGGAGGACGCCTGTAGCGATGAGAGCGAGTAGACACGCTGTGCGCGCCGGGGCAGTGCGGCTGTGCATGTTTGCTGCAGGAGGATGCCTGTAGCGATGAGAGCGAGTAGATACGCTGTGCACGCCGGGACAGGGCGGATCTGCATGTCGTGGCGCGCCTGGGTGTTTAATGATAGATTGGATGCGCGAGGCCCCTGGGTCGATCTGTCAAGCCTGTTGAAAGCCAGCACAGGGGATGTAAGATGTATAGTCCTATTCATTCATTCATTCTTGCACCCCCCTGTCGGCCAGGACAGCCAGGAAGGATGCAAACATACAACCTGATGGTGTCATGGCATTGCATGAGTGGGTTCCTGACTGAACTCTCACATTCCCTAGATAGCCATCCCACCATGCATGACATTCCCTCAATCTATGGTTTGCATTGCAACATTTGCATCTTCGCCCACTTTGCACACTTGTGGACCACCTCTGAGCTTCATACCCACTCTGCCATGTGAGCGCAGTGTGCATTATGCCAGGCAACAGGCGCATCATGCTGCTCTCCCACTGACCACAATGTCAAGTCAGCAGTCTTACCGTGAGACGCTTCTGATGTATGTGCAGTGAAGTATGCTCACCCAAGGCGGCGAGTCGCAACTCTAAATAGGTCGACGTCGTCTGCTATGTTTTATGCAGCGCACGCACCGTCCTGATGGGCAATCAAATGCGGCATGGCGGGAAGTGCTGCCAAAACAACATAATGCCCGATGTCCACGCGTGCTGGCCGATGTGAGGCTGGAACAGGCTGATTGTGACTGTTCTTCGCACCACGCCCGCAGCAATAAGGACGTCAGCGCCTGCCTGCCTGCTCGCGCTCACCGAGTGCCCAAGCACCTGGGGAGGCTGTGCAGTTGCCGGACCTGCTGGCATGCAGTCCCAGAGCCTGGTGAGTCTGTACTGCTGCCCGCTGTGCACCTGACATGTAGTACACGAGCTCCCACATTGTGCAACATGTGTTGGCAGAGGGAGACATGGGGCAAGTGAAACAAGCCGTCTGCGTTAATGCCTTGACGCGCAACGTGTCCGTCAGCAGTCGCTGTTACTCCTGTCTTGGCAGAGCGTGGGGTAAATGTTGGCTAGCGTTCTAAATAAAAGCCTTGACGCGCATTGGGTCCGTCAGTAGTTGGTATTACCCCTGCCTTGGCAGGCCGTAGTTTGCAAGCTCGTCTGGCGGGGGCCAGGTGACGCGCGGCGCGAGCCGCCCGCCGCACGCCTCGACCCGTGCCAAGGCTCGGCGCGCGCGCCACGCCCGGGCTGCGCCGGCACAGAGGCGCTGCCATGCGGTGCTGGACACGGAGCGCTCCGCCCGTTCACAGCCCGCGCTGCTTGACCAGCCCCTGGTGCTGCGCGTCGGCGCCCTGGAAGCCGTGCTGGCGGCGCCCGCGGCGGTGCCAGCGGCGCCCGCCCTGGACCCTGCGGCGGGCGACCCCTGGGAGGGTGCGCCGCTGGAGCTCGTGCCCCCGGGGCTCGCACCACAGACAGTGCCCACAGGTCTGGCCGTGTGCCTTTCCTTGTTATCTGGGGCGGAGTGCTGGAGTGCCAAGCGCGAGAGCGGACAGTTTGGAGGCAATGCTGGCGCGGCCGGCTGCGGCGCCTGCGGCGCTCCCCCTTGATCCGTGCGGCTGTTTAAATTCTGTGGGAGGGCTTTGGCGCCCGCCTGTGGGCCATGTGCCGGGCTGCCAAGCCTGGGGAGTGGTCGCTGGGGAGCGCGCCCAGAGTCAGGTCTCCAGGCACTGGCGCGGCTCTTTGTCGGACCCCAAGGCGAGCAAAGGCTGGAGTGTACACCAACTGTTTTGGCCTAGATCGGCCTGTCTGCCAAGCAGCGACGCATACCCCACAGGTCCGTAGCGCTAGCTATTTCCCCATTAAAAGCACCCGTATACAAGGGGGTGACTGGCTAGTTGGGCCGCCCCACAATATATGCTCTTGGTCCCAGCGTGTCCCGCGCACGCCTGCGCAGACGAGGAGTGGAGCAGCCTGAAGTGGACCGTGTTCCGTGGCGTGGCCTACGACCTCACCGACTTCATCCCGCGCCACCCGGCTGGTGCGCTTCTCGCGTCCTGCGCCCGTGCTGCCCTCGCGCGCGCCGCGCGTGCTGGGCTTGCGCAAGCCCCTGGCCTGTCCTCCAGCGTGCTGCTGAGGGAGGCCTTGCGGCAGGCTCATGCTTGCTGGGGCGCGGCGACGCATGGGTTGGGGCAGGCTGCAGGCGCCCCCTGTCGTCTGCGCGGCTCCCATGCTCTCCACATGGCAGGACCAGGCAGCGGTGCTAGGGTACGGGTTGGGTGTTGTAACCCCACCCTTCCCTACCGTGCAGGCGCGTGGCTGGTCAAGCTGGCGGTCGGCCGCGACTGCACGGCGCTCTTTGAGTCCTACCACCTGCGGCCCGAGGTGCGGCCCCGCCGGCTGGGCAAAATCGATGGCCCACGCTGTTCCGCGGTAGCCTCTGCAGAGCCGTGCTTGACTGCCAGCAAGAGCAACGCGCGCGGGCACGGCCCAAACGCCGCGTGCCGCCCCTGCGCAGGTGGCAGCGGCGCGCCTGAGGCGGCTGCCGCGCCTGGAGGGCTTCCCGGTCGCGGCGGTGCCGCGCTCGCCCTACCCCAACGACAGCGACTTCTACAACACGCTCAGGCGCGGCGCGTCGAATGACTAACCTAAGCCTTGCTTCGCCCTGCCCAGCGACAGCGACGACAACAACACGCTCAGGCGCGGCGCATAGCGTCACCTGGCAAATGCGCAGAGTCAATGTCATTGCTATATTGTTATAAAGATGAAGGTGAGGATATCAGTCACCCATTGCGTGTTCCAGGACGTAGCAAAAAATGGTGTGGTCAAGCTCGCAGTCAGTGCCGTCAAGGCGCGTCCATGCCTAACCCTACCCTATGTTCATGCGCGGCGCAGGGCGCGCGTGCGGCGGGAGGTGTTCCGCGGCACGGAGGTCGCCGGCGCGCACCGCTCCGGGAGCGAGGGCGCGGTGGCAGCCGTGCTGGGCTTTGCGGCCGCCGCCTACGCGGCGTACTTCTGCGCGCCGGGCTTTGCCAGTGGCGCGCTGCTGGGTGCGCGCGCGCGCGCGGCAGGCCCGACTGCACACCCTTGAACGTGTCAGTGCTCTGCTATGCTGGGATTTACTCGCGTGTGTGTGCTGCCAGCTGTAGCATGCAGTTTGAAATCCCAAGTTGTTGATTACGGGTTTTTCGCAAGCCCCGAACGTTGCTGGAGTTCGGCTCACGCTTGCTACGTGTGAGGAAGTTACGTGATCATACACAGGTGCTCATGGCTGGCCATGCGCGGATGCACAGCAAATTCGTACAAGCCATGCAAAAAACAGTGTTTAGCAGTGTGCGGCCCCGGCAAAAAGGATAGGGCGGATGCCAAGGCCCCGCGCGCGCGCGCAGGCCTGGCCGGCGCGTGGATCGGCCTGACCGTGCAGCACTGCGGCAACCACGGCGCCATGTCGACGCGCCCGGCTGTCAACCGCGCGCTTGGCCTCTGCAACGACCTCATTGGCGGCTCCTCGCTGCTGTGGCAGTACCACCACCAGGCGCGCCCGTGCGGTAGTGCTTGTCCCCCTCTGTAGGGCAGCAAACCTGTCAGGGCTGCAGGGACCCCATGGTGCTGCTCATTGCCGCTGGAGCAAGGACCACCTCAAGAGCCAAATTCGCCGTCCTTTCAATGCTTTGTCCCTGTGCGTGCGTCGACAGATCTGCTCCTGGCTGGACGTGCGAGCGTGTCGCGCGCGAGCCCCGCGGGCGCTCCCTTGCTACCAGGCGGCCGAGTCGCGCCGCGCGCCGCGCCGCAGGTGTCCCACCACATCCACTGCAACGACGACGCGCTGGACGAGGACGTGTTTAGCGCGTTCCCGGCGCTGCGCTTTGACGCGCGCCTGCCGCGGCGCTGGTTCCACCGCTACCAGCACATCTACATGGCGCGCCCGCCCGCGCGCCTCAAGCGCCCAATCGCTTGCACGCGAGCCTGCATGCGAGCCATATTCTATTTTTTTGCGCGCGCAGTGGGCCACCTTCCCGCTGCTGCAGCTGGTCTTCCAGATCGGCGACGCGGCTGCGCTGCTGGCCGGCCGCACGCACGGCGCGTCGCTGTACGGCGCGACCGCCGGCGACCGCGCGCTCGCGGCCGCCGGCAAGGCTGCGCACGCGGCGCTGCTGGTGGGCGCGCCGCTGCTGCAGCGCGGCCCTGGCGCGGCCGCCGCGGGAGTGGCCGCCTACATGGCGACGCAGGCGCGCTGATTGGGATAAACAGGGTAGGCTTGGCCGTCGACATTGTGGTCGCGGCTGCATACATGGCAATGCAGGGCGCTGGCGGGGCGGTGGGGGGCTGCATCTGTCAGGGCCTGGGCCGGCCCGTGCGTGCTGCTTGCCCTGCAGAATTGGCCATGAGCATTGCTGGACTAGGGTAGGATTGGGAAAGGGAGTGCGTCCGGCGCCCTGCACTTCCTGCAGGGCTGCGGCTCACCGCGGGCGCGGGGCAGGGCGTGGTGCTGGCGGCGACGTTCGCCGTGTCGCACAACGTGCGGGAAGCCAAGCCGCTCGCGCGCGGCGCGCTGGTCGGCCAGACGCTCGACGCCGACCTGGCGCGCCGCGACTGGGGCCTGCAGCAGGCGCGGCCCCAAGGGGAAGAGAAAAAGCAAACTGTGAGAGGAAGACATGTCAAACCGTAGGCGTGTTCAGCACGCTGTTTAGATGGACACACCATGGCTTGCCGCAACCACAGCCGGGACCGGGTGCGGCTTGGCGGTGTGCATCGGGCCCAGGCACAGTGCGAATCGCCTTCACAGAGATCAGGCTTTCGTTCCTTCTGAGTGGGCGGGCCGTAGCGGCGCGCCGAAGCTGAGGGCCTGGGCCGCAACATGCACACAGATCGGGTCAGCGCGCTTGGGGTCGGCGCGCGCATCGGGTGGGCTCGTGCGCTGACGCCGCGCGCGCCGCCCGCAGGTGCTGACCTCGGCCAACTACGGCGGCGCGGTCGCCAACTTCCTCACCGGCGGCCTCAGCCTGCAGGCGCGGCGTCGCTGCCCTGCGCCGCCCGGGCCTGAGCGCGCCGGGCTGCTGACAGTGGCCGGGGCCGCTGAGAGCGCCTGACCTGACTGCCTGGGCCGCATGCCCGACAGTGATCCTATCCACCAGGACTCCATGTACCAGGCTGCTGCTTCCTCCTGGCAAGGTGCCAAGATGCAGGGTGAGGTATGTGGACCACAGGGTACACGTGCATCGGCAGTGTGCACATGTCCGTCACCGTATGCCCCGTGGGGCGTGTGTGAACAACAGACTGCCCCGGGCACCAGCTTCTGTACAGCAGCCACCTGAAGGGTCCCCAGGCGTCCGTCTCTGGCACAGCAGTCACCCGAAGGAGCTGCACCCACTTGTGCACAAGTGCTAGGGTTAGGGTTGAGCCCACCCCGCGCGGCGCCCCGCAGGTGGAGCACCACCTGTTCCCGGCCATCAGCTTCCTGCACTACCCGGCCATCGCGCGCGTGGTGGCCAGCGAGTGCGCGGCGCGCGGCATCCCGTACGCGCGCTACGCCAGCCTGCCCGACGCGATCGCCGCGTTCTGCCGGTGCGCCGCGGCGCGCACGGCGGCCTCGGCGCCGCGCGCCTCTGCCGCTGCCTCGCTGGTTGTCAAGCGCACTGCTCCTGGGGCGTGTCTGCGTGCACTGTCTGCCTCGTGGAGGCTCATTTGCGCGCACTGTCGCATGTCTGCATGCGTGCCGGCACTGCGGTGCCAGGGGCAGGGCGCTGCGCCGGGAGCCTGGGGCGGTGTCGCATCGCGAGGCTGGGAGCTGCAGCCACGCCGCGATGGAGCTCTGCTCTGCGGGGTGCTGCGGCCGGCCTCATGGGATGCAGCTGTTGTAACGCGAGCTGCGCAAAGGGTGTCCAGTAAGTCTTGATCCTAACAATACCCCTACCCTACCATGTCAGGTAATGTGGGCGGCGCCGGCGGGTGCGCAGGTACATGGCGGAGGTGGGCGCTGCGGAGCAGATGCCGCTGTCCGCGGGCGGCCTGTCTGACGCGGAAATTACCGCGCGCCGCGCTGCCGTCCTGGCGCGCTTCTAGTCCTGCACAGGCCTTGGGACTGCAGCTGACACGGGCCATGGTTGGGGCGATAATGTGCATCACCGTAAGTGAGTGTCACTGCGGAGGCGCCCTAGCATGTTCTCAGGTGCGTGATGCGGGGCCCATGCTCCCTTACACAGAAGCACGAGAAGCACCGCTCACTCGCCACTTATTTTGCCCTGCTGTGGGATGGGGAGCTGAGGCGCATGCCACCCACGTCAACGCACGCCCTTCTCTAAGCGGTGCACAGACTGTCCTGCAGGCTTCTTGTGTATCTTGCAGATCAGGTGAGGTGCTAGAAATAGCAGCTAGCTTTCACCAGGTATCCGCCCAGGGTGCTTCAGGTCAGAGTCGTGTCGCACGGTCTTTCAGCCGCACAGAATCTCAGCCTTAGCAGCAATAACATTAGGTCGCTGTGCACTGCGGTGCTTTGCAGCGCGCGCGCGCTGCGCTGCGAGCGCCCACGAGTGCTGCTCAGTAGCAAAGGCCTGCCTTGGTTTCGCTCGATTCTTTTGGGCAGCTTGTCGCCGTGCGGTGAAGCTCGCCTCTTGCTATCAAATTTTGCCCCGTGACTCATCATTCTTTGCCTTGTCTGGTCCATCTGCCTGAGGGCAGGGCCCAGCAAGCAAGCAGCCGCCAGGCGCTGCGTTGAGGGTTTAGCTGCCTGAGGTAAAGGACGCATGCCATGCAGCTGAATAGGGTTCCACAACAGGCACAAAGCGCATTGCACTGTGCGTGCCAACATGTTGGGACCTTTTGAGCGTGCCACGGGCTCCACCCCTGTATCCTTGTGCTTGACTGGAAGATGTCCTACAGCTTCCTGTGCGTCTGCGAGCAGTTTGTGGCTTGCTGTCGAGCTCATATACGCAGTGGGGCAGATGAGTTGGCATGCGGATGGGTTCGCTATGTGCCAAGCAGTGAATTATTCACCTACAGTACTGGACTTCTCTCACAGCTGCAAGTTGACCCTGAGCGAGCTCTGTAAGGCGCAACGCACGTGCAGCGCTTGTGCCATTCAAGCATCACCAACAGATTGCATATACAGGTCTGACATCATGGGGATGCATCGTCCGGCCGGCTGAGCCGCCAATGATCTGAAATTTCTCTCACCCAAGAGGTTCTGCATGGCATTTCCAATGGAGCATGTCTCGACACTCTCTCTGGCTCTCCATGCATGTGGAGCCGTGCGATGACGGGAGTTTAAATAGCAGCCAGGGGCTCTGCTTGGTCGCCTGCCGGCGTCTTTTGGCTGGCGAGTGGGGAGCGCCGGTCCGCCCCACGCGGCCGTATCCGGTCTCGGGCGCAGTGTCACGCGCGCTCAAGCCGCTGCGCGCCTGGCCTCTTGACACCCGCTGGAGACCGAGCAGAGCTGCCCGAGCACAGACAGAACTGTCTGGCTTAAAACTCACGCCTGCGCGAACATGCAAGGCGACGCCTGGACTGCGCAAACGTCTGATTACTGACATTTGGAAGTGTGATGCAATCCACTGCTGCTGTCGAGCTTGCCCTGGTCTGCTCAGAAGAGTGTTGCTGGGCTGCTGCTTGTGAGCCCAGCAGGGGCTGGGGACGGCATGAGCTGCCATGCTGGCCGTGGCCTTGCTATGCATGCTGCTGGCGCTGGTGCTTGTGCACCTTGTAGGCTCTGCTTGGTTTCAGGTTGCCGGACCCGGCCTTGATCTTGCTCAGTGTGCGAAAAATAACTCCTGGATTTGGTGAGCTGCCTGGTTTTGGCATTGGGCTGGGAGCTGCCATACCGGCGAGCTCTCTCACCACAGCCATTTGTCTTACACTCGTCACATGTTTGCATGCTTGGTTCGAACTGGGCTGACCGAGGTGTGTCGTCAGTAGCCCCCTGGGGGAGGCTCGGACACAGAGCACTAGTATAAGGCCTGACTTTGGAGACCATGGCTAGCTACGCCTACATGGCTAGCTAAGCCTCTGCGCGCAGAAAACAGCCACACTTTGCTGATGTATGCCTAGTTAATGACTTAAGAGCGCAAGTGCAAGCCCTGACTAGGGTAGCAGCAGCAAGGCTGGCCAGCGGTTGTGTGCCACAGGCTGGGGCACATCACGCTTGGCAGCCCCGCCAGAGCCGGGTGAAGCGCTACCCGCCCACCCACCCCTACATCCTGGGCGCAGCCTGCGCCATTTGGAGGAAGCAAATTTGGAGGAAGCAAATTGCGCAGGCTGCGCCCAGGATGTGCATCCCAGGCCACCTCAGCCATTTAGCCCAGGTGAGTCAAGGGGGTTGGTGGGCGGGTAGCGCTTCACCCGGCTCTGGCGGGGCTGCCAAGCGTGATGTGCCCCAGCCTTTGGCACAAAGCTGGCCAGCCTTGCTGCTGCTACCCTAGTCAGGGCTTGCACTTGCGCTCTCATCAACACTAAACCACAGCTCTGGCAAGGCTGTCAGGCATCACGTGCCCTAACCCACTGGCACGGGCCCTACGAGCATTGAAGTCTGGTTCACTCCTCAAGTAGGCAGGCAATGCAGGCTGAGAGGACGTGCTGGGTTTCTCTCGCATGAGGGCATCGCCCCGCGATGCGCAGCGCTAGTGTTCCGCATGCTGCCGTAACAAGCTTGTTCAATTCCAATCCTTGCATGCATTGTGGGCTGCCCCCATGAGTTGACAAGCTGAGTGACTGGGCATGTCTTGGGGCCGCAGACGCTGCCCGTGAGTGGGCGGCCTACCGCTTCCTGCTATCTACAAGGCAAGTTTGTCCTTGTGTAGTATTATGTAATGCCATGCAACACGCTTTGACGGCGTTGTGACCGCAGCTCATGCTCGAGCACGAGAACCCCGAGCACGATGGACCCCATGTGCGCGCCTGCCCTTCAGCCGGTCCATGTTCTCACCTGCACTCTGAGCCAAACAGCTCTGCTCGAGTGCTGGCTTGAGCTGCTAGTTGCTAGCATGCGCAGCCTTATTTGCTCTGGCTCGCCAGCGCATTTTACCTTGCCAACACCGCACATCAAGGCGTGCCTCGCTCGTACGTGCACGCATGCACAAGCGGGACACACCTTGATGCCCGCAGTGCTGGCAAGGCAAAACGCGCTGGCGAGCCATTGGCGAGCCAGAGCAAACAAGTCAGCGCGTGCGAGTTACGTGCACGTCAGGCGGGCGCGCCAAAGCAGAGTTGTCTCGCTCTGCGTGCAAGAGACAACATGGACCGGCTTGAGGACAGGCGCGTACCTTGGGTCGTTGTGCATGTAGCTCTCGCGCTCGCGCACCACCTGCGCTCACAATGCCGTTGGCAAAGTGCATTACGTAACACTACATAATGCTACCGGACGAACTTGCCTTGCGGAAAACATGAAGCGGTAGGCCGCTCGCACACGTGCAGCGTCTGTAGCCCCAACATGCAGACTGACACGCGTGTCATTCGCTAGCGCAAAGGCACTGGCGTACCAAAGCACACAAGCGGCTGCCGAGAATGCACTTGCTGAGCATCTCAACTCAAACTTGTTGCGAGGTAGTGCTTGCAGGGCGCTGGCGGGCGGGGGCGGCCACACATAAGCGTCCTAACCCCATGACTTGCTGCGGCCGACCCCTCGGACATGCAGAGCATAGCAGCTGCGCGAATTTAGGCAAAGACCTGGCAGGCTGCGACGGAGGTCCGTGCAGCAGACCATGCTGTCGCAGCCGCGGCAGAGCAGGAGGGCGTAAATTACCAAAGCTCTGCCCACACAGTCATCACACGTGCATTGGTCCTACACAGCACAGGGCCGAGTTGGGGTTGCTGTTGCAGCACGCGTTGCAAAAGACCTGGGGCGCTGCTCCTACCAGCAATAGCGCGACACGCCTGTCGTCAGCCCCAAGCATGAAAGCGCGGAAGGCTGGGGACCTGCAAGGAGAGTGCTTGCTGGGAAGCAAGAACACATCATGTTATTGCGTGGCTAAAGAGCGCTGCAAACAGGGGAGTTGAGCTGCTGCTTGCACAAGCCTCAGCAACAGCAGCCAAGGGGTGGAAGCAGCAAGGCCTCCAGTTGACTTGCAACCATTGAAGTCCAAGGACGTCAGTGTGAAGCCTTGGAGGGTCCAAATCAGGGCTTCAAACAGGGGATCACATTGAGGGCTCATGGAAGACAGTGTCCTGTGCATGTGCGAGCAGTGCGTGGCTGCTGCTAGATGAAGCATACATGCGGGGTGGGGCAGAAGAGGTGGATGGGAATGGCATGCGGATTGGATGCGCGATGGTGCCAGCGGTGCCTTATTCAGCTACAGCAATGGACCTCTCTCAGTGCAAGTCGACTCTGAGCCAGCTGTGTCAGGTGCAACGCACGTGCGGCTCATGTGCAACTCAAGCACCACCAACAGAGTGACTATACAGGCCAACAACAAAAGAATGCAACGTCCGGGCGGCTGCCAGTAATCTGGAAGTCATCTCACCCCGCAGCTTCTGTGCGGCACTCCCACTGGGGCGTCTCAGCTCTCTCTCTAGCTCTCCACGCATGCGATGCAACCTACCAAAGAAGACGCGCTTACAAGGCAAAACCGATCCTATCTGTGTCTAGGTTCCTGCTCCCAGCAACTACGCTATATCTGATGCCCAGTGCAGACACCTGCACGCCGAAGCTCGTCCAAACAGCGCACGCGCGTAAGTGCACGCAGCCAGCAAGCATGCGCACAGAGGCAGCAGCGCGGGACCTGCTCGCGCACCAAAGGCTCTGAGCTGGCCCGGGTGCTCTACTGCCTACAGCCCGTCTCTGCACGGGCTTGTACACCGCCACACCCGCCCACAAGTCATCCCCGGCCCCCGCTCGGGAAGCGGAACGTGAAATGGCGCCCGCGGTCCGCCCGCGGCGGCCGCGCTGGCGCCTTTGCAGGGTCGCCTGCGGGCGCTGCAGCGGTCCCGTTCCCGCCTGCGGCTCCAGACCCAGAGGCGACCGCCTCGCGCTCCGACTGCGCGGCGGCCGCGGAGAGGCCGCCGGCGCCGTCGGCGTCGAGCGCGGCGCCGTTCGCGCTGCCCGCAGGCGCCTCCGCTGCCAGGTGTCCCAATTCGGCGCTGCTGGGCAGGCTGTTGAGCCGCTGCCATGCGCCCGCCGCAGGGGGCACCGCCGCCTCAGAAACAGGGTCGGTGTCGAGGCTGGGCGCGGCGGCGGAGGGCGCCGGCACGCCTGGCGCCGCGGCCGCGGCGGGCTCTGGACCCGGGCCGGGGGCCAGCGGGGTCTGGGGCGGCGGCAGCGTCTGGCCCTGCAGCGTCAGTGCCGTCTCGCGCTCGGACAGCCGCGCTTCCATCTCGCGCAGCTTGGCCTGCGCGCGCAGTTAGGGTTAGGGCCCCAAATGCCGCGCGGCGCGTCAGCCGTGCGGGCAGCAGGCGGGGCCTTGCCCGCGCTGACGAAACCCGCCGCTTGTGCAGGGCCCCTGTCCCAGCATGAACAGCCTTGGCATGCCCGTCGTCCATACCCTTCTGCTCACGGCGGCACTGCGACGGACATTATGCCATCTCAGCCTATGCGACGTTCCCAATGCTGATGTCACAAAAACAAGCACGCCAGGCCTGGCATGTGAAGGCCGCAGCTTCTGATCGCAGCGCTCCGGCGACGCCGCAACAGCCAACGAGCTCAGACGTCCGCGCAGCTGTCACACACGGGCGGCTGTGGGCCGGGCGGCTGCGCGCGGGCCGCGCCTCCATCTTGGCGTACTCCAGCTGCAACCGCGCCTGCTCCGCCTGCAGCGCGGTCAGCGAGCCCGCGGCCGCGGCCAGAGCAGGCGCCGCCGCCGCCGCAGGCGCCGCCGCCGCGCCAGCCAAAGCAGGCTCCGCCAGGTCGAGCAGCGGCGCGGCGCCGGGGTCGCCGGCGGCCGCCTCTGCGGGAGCAGCCGCCGGCGCGAGTGCCGGTGCCGCCGGCGCGGCGCCGGCCGCGGCCGGCGCGGCGAGCTCGGCCAGCACCGCGCGGAACTCGCGCCACAGCTCCGTGCGGCGCGCCTCCGGCACGGCGGCGTACCGCGGGTCCGTCCACACCTGCGCGCTTGCAACGCTGTTGGGGGTGATGGTCATCCAGCGGGCGCGCGCCTGCATGCCCGCGGACTGCCCACCACCATGCCGCATACGCACGCGCGGCCTCGAGGCGCAGGCGTGTGCCTTTGCAGGCGCGTGCTCCTGGACACACACTCAGGACAAAGGCATCGCCCAGTCACAAGTGCTGCTACAGTGAGTGCTCCAGGCCGGCCGCCAGTCCGCGCGCGGGCGGCGCGCGCCTTGCGCTTGACGAGCGGCCAGGGCGTGTCGGCCGCCAGGCCGGGCGTCTCGTCCAGCAGGCGCGCGAAGGCGGCCTCGGCGCGCAGGCGCGCGCCATGGCGGCCCAGGGCGCGCCGCCGCTCCTCGTCGCCGGGCAGCGCGGCCCAGCGCGCGTCGCCGCCCAGCTGCGCGGCCACGGCGTCGAACTCTGCCGCCTCCGGCACCGCCGCCTCTTCCAGCAGCTCCTGCAAAAGAAATGATGAAATAATAAATACGTTCGATACTCAGAGAGTGTGCCGCGGCCGGGTTGGCAGGCCTCTGACGAGGTGCATGCCCGCATGGTGGACACATCCCCCTGGCAGCCCGCGGCGGCCTGGTCACGCATGCACGTTGTGGCTCGCACATTGCGGCAGCCACACTGGAAACCTGCGTTCCGCGCCTGGCGGCCAGCAGGCTACGCGATACGCACACGGGGTCGATACCTGAGCCAAAGACGCTGCAGCACAGCTTCCTGGAAGGCGACTGCTGGGTAAGCTCACAGGACACCAGCCCGCAAGCCTGCCATCATCCTTTTGACCCTGGGCGGGAGCGCACTGCAAAGGCGGCGGCCGCCTCTGCGCGCCCGGTGCGCGCGCGCGCCGACGCGACCTTGGCCGCGGCCTCCTGGAACGTCTCAAACATCTGCTCGCGCCGCGCCTCTGGCGCCGCCTGCGCTCACACCCACCCCTGCTATGTACAGGATGCTCAGGTCTGTTGCCAACTGCACATGCCATTCTGAGTCGTGTCTACGCAGCAAGGCGCGAAGGCGGGCGCTGATGGAGCAGCAGGAGCGTTGCGGGGGTGCAGCACAGGCTTAGGATATGTTGGGTCGCCGCTCTGCAGGCGGCGCGCCTGGAGGCGCGGGTCCGCCTGGAGCAGGGCGGCCACGTCGGCCCAGCCGGCGCCGCCCTCGATCGCGGCCTGCTGCTCGCGCAGCATCTCCATGAAGCCCGAGCTCACCGCGCGGCTGACGCGCTGCGCCCCACCGCCAGGCACCTCGTCACCCTGCTTGCAGGAGCTGCTACATGCGCTGCGCCGCTGCTGATGCGTCCGTACTCAGTGCGGCGTATGCTGACGCATGAGAGGCGCCCGGTGTGGTTCTGCCGGCATGCCGGCCTGACCAGCCGCCCACTGTTTGCGCAGGATCCCTACTGCGCCCGAGCTCACCCAAGTTCTGGCTGTGAGCCCATCTCACAGTAAATTGCGCGCCTGCGGCTCCGGCGGCGGCTCCAGCTGCGAGAGCGCGCGCTCCGCGTCGCGCCCGATTGACGCGGCCAGGCCGCTCGCCACGCGCAGCGCCAGGCCGCCGAACTTGAGCGCGGTGTACACGCCCGCCGCCGCGCCGCCGCCGCGCGCTGCCGGCCACAGTAAGCGTTGGACAGTACCACTGCCTTGATTTCTTCTTTTGTGAGCTGCCTGCCCCGCTTTCGTGCGGCCGCAGGCGCCGGCGCCGCCGCGGCCCGCATGCGCAGCCCATTGCCAGTGCACAAGCGGCGCTCCGCTCACGGGTGCACAAGCTAATGTACACGGAATGAAGACCTAGCCGCCCTCTGACATTCAGTGCGGCAGCATTGCGCGCACCAGCACCGCCTCCCGCCGGTGGCGGCGGCACGGCGTATGGGTTCACGGTGCGCGGCGGCGCCGGCGGGGGTGCCC
>JAABUY010001094.1_pt1 | contig 38882 bp, 33 predicted proteins | sample 5560271 | NCBI WGS metagenome assembly JAABUY01 (sample SAMN10711886, study PRJNA513374) | rock metagenome | isolation source: Antarctica rocks | place: Antarctica: Victoria Land, University Valley
ATCTGGAGCTCCTCGGCCATCTTCGTGACCGAGGACGACTCCCAGGACGGCGCCGACCACGTCGACGCCCACCGCATGCCCGCCCTGGTCATCTCCCCGTGGGCGCGGCGCGGGGCGGTGGTGCACACCCGCTATGACCAGGAGTCGATGATTCACACCATCGAGCTGATCCTCGGGCTGCGGCCGCTTGGCCTGTTCGACGCGCAGGCCACGCCGATGTACGACGCCTTCGTCAGCGGGGGAGCTGGAGCCGACACCACGCCCTACGGCGCGATCAGCCCCGATCAGTCGCTGAGCGAGACGACCTCCCTGGGTCAGGCGCGCGCGGCCGGGCCCCTGGCCGCGGCCCTGCCCTACGGCCGCACCGACGTGGTGCCCCAGGAGCTCTTCGATGGGGTGCTCTGGCGCTCGGTCTACGGGCCCGACTCGGTGGCCCCGGGGCCGGGGCCCAATGCCTCACCCGAGGAGGCCGGCCGCGCGGCCGGCGCGCTGAGCGTGCTGCGCCGGCGCGGTGATGTTGCGCGCTGGCTGCTGCGGCGCAACGCGCCGCCCCCCAACGGTGGGACCGACCGATAGCCCCAGCGCACGGTCGGCTGCTCGGGTGGTCCGAGCTGACCGGGACAGCTGGGCAGCTCAGGGGGAGAGGCAGACCGCGTAGGCCAGCGGGGTGCGCGGGGCGGAGCCGCCGTTGAACAGGGTGGCCCGCCACTTCGTCGGGGCGGCCCCCGTGTGGTTGTCGTCGTTGGCGGCCAGCGGCTCGGAGGACGCAAGGCGGTCCTGCTGGTTGGGCGCCGCATCCTTGGCGAACGACCCGCCGCCGCCGACGGCGTGCTCGCCCGCGCTGCAGCTGGCGACCACGCTGGCCGCGCTCGCCGGTCCGATCTGGCCGCCCGCCGCCGTCCGGATGACCACGCTGTTGCCCGCCGGCAATTGGCGGGCGGCGAAGTCCGAGCGCAGCAGCGAGTGGGGGAGGATATGGATCTGATGGACGCTGTGCGCCCGCAGCTGATTCGGGCCCACCGAATTGCGCGGCAGGGGCCAGCGCCCAGCCGGTCCCGCCCATGGCCACGACGAGGGCGATGGTGGCGACGACCATGGACGGTGAGGGGCGCAGCCTTCGGAGCATCGATGGGTGCATACCCCGCGACCGGTGGCCTCATGCGCGGTGTGTGGGAGATTCAGTCCTCGGGGCGCAGGCCGCGCAGCCCGACCAGGCCCCAGGCGGCCACGCTGGCCGCGTCGGCCACGCGGCCGTCGAGCAGCATCGCCTCCAGCTCGGCGACAGTGAAGGCGCCAACGCGAGGCCCTGCTCCCCGGGGCCCAGCCGCTGGGCTCCGTGCTCCAGCCCGCTCCTGCTCCACGAGCCACACCCGCTGGCCATCCCACGGGACGACCAGGGCGAAGTCGGCCTTGTCCACCACGGAGTGGATGCCCTCGTGGCCATCGGGATGGCGGATGCCCTCCTCGCGCAGCGAAAGCCAGCGGTTGGCGTAGACGTGGCGGGTTGGCCAGGCACTCGATCGGCACGCGCGGCACGATAGGGGTCTCCCATGCGCCTGACCCCCCAGCTCTGCCGTGCCTTCGGGTTGCTCACCGGCGCCCTGGTCGTCTCATTCGCCCCGGGTTGCGGTGGGGGCTCGAGCGTGCCGGTCCGTTCCCGAACGGGGGTCGCTGTCGTCAGAGCGGCCCCGGCGCCGCCGGGAGCGCCGCGGTGCGAGGGCGTTGCCCGCCTCCCGCTGGCCGAGCGCGTGGGCCAGACCGTCGTACTCAGCTTCGACGGCCCGACGGTGCCGCCCTACGTGGCGCGCGCGCTGCGCGCCGGAGAGGTGTCGGGGGTGATCCTGTTCGCCGACAACGCGACGGGGTCCGCCCAGACACGGGCGCTGACCGCGGCGCTGAGCCGCGCTGCCGGCGGCCCGGCCCTGGTCATGCTCGACCAGGAGGGCGGTCCGGTGCGGACCGCCCCCTGGCTCGGGCCGACCGCCGGCGAGGCGGCGAGCGCACGGTCGCCGGCCTCGATCGAAGCCGGCGCCCGGCGGGCCGGGCGCGAGCTGCGCCGAGCCGGGATCACCGTCGACCTCGCTCCCGTGGCCGACGTGGCGCGACCGAGCTCGGCCCTGAGCGCGCGGGCCTTCCCGGGGGGCGCAGCCGCCGTCGCGGCTCGGACAGCGGCGATGGTGATCGGTCTGGATGCCGCCGGGATCGGGGCGACGGCCAAGCACTACCCCGGTCTGGGCGCCGCTGCCGCCAACACCGATGCGGGAGCCGTCACCATCGCGCGGACGGCGGGCGAGCTGGGCGAGGTCGACCTCGAGCCCTTCCGCGCTGCGGTGGCGGCCGGCGTCCCCCTGGTCATGGTGGGACACGCGCGCTACCCGGCCCTGGACCCGGCGGCCATCGCCTCGCAGTCGGCGCCGATCATCGAGGGGCTGCTGCGGGGGCGGTTGGGCTTCCGCGGGGTCGTGATCACCGACTCCCTCGAGGCGGTCGCCGTGCCCCGTCCCGTCGCCGGGGCGGCGCTGCGCTCGCTGGGGGCCGGGGCGGATCTGCTGCTGACCACCGGCCGGGGCAGCTTCCGACCGGTCAGCGATCGACTGCTCGCCGCGGCGCGCGGCTCCGCGGCGGTCCGCGCCCGCCTGGATCAGGCGGCGGCCCGGGTGCTCGTCCTCAAGCGGCGGCTGGGATTGGCGCCGCCGCCGGGGACGGCCTGCGCCACCACGGCGGCGTCGCGCTGATCGGCGGGGTCAGGCTGGCGGGGCCGGGGTCACGGGCTCCGTACCCTGGGTCCGATGGCCGAGCCCCTCGCTCCCCCGGCTGCCACGGGGCCGCCGGCGCGCGGGACGGCGCCGCCGCCGCTGGCGGCAAACGGCCCAGTGGTCAGCGCCCGCGGCCTGGTCAAGGACCACGGGCGAGGTCGGGCCGCCCGCCGGGTGCTCGACGGCGCCGACCTCGACGTCCATCCGGGTGAGCTCGTCGCCATCACCGGGCGCTCGGGCAGCGGCAAGTCAACCCTGCTCGCCCTGCTCGGGGGCCTGGATCGTCCCGGCGCCGGGCGGATCGAGATCGCCGGACACCGGCTCGACGGCCTGGGCGAGCGGGCCCTGACCCGGCTGCGGCGCGCCCACATCGGCTACGTCTTCCAAGCCTTCCACCTCGTCCCCGAGCTCTCCGGCCGCGAGAACGTCCTGCTCGCCGCGCGGGTGGCCGGTGACGGTCGCGGTGGGCTGCGCCGCAACCCTCACCGCGGCTCGATACGCCGCGGTGAGCGGCTGATCGACGAGCTCGACCTGCGCGTGGTGGCCGATCGCCGCCCCCACGAGCTCTCCGGCGGGGAGCAGCAGCGCTTCGCCATCGCCCGAGCGCTGGTCAACGATCCCGAGCTGGTCCTGGCCGACGAGCCGACCGGCAACCTGGACGAGGCTTCGGGCGACCGCGTCCTCGAGCTGCTCGGGGCGCTGGTGGCCGGCGGCCGGCGGGCGGTGGTCCTGGTCACCCACGAGCCTGCGGCGACCGCCGCCGCCTCCCGGCGGCTGACCCTGGAGGGCGGGCAGCTCCGAGCGGCGCCGTGAGCTCCGGCACCCGTGGCGTCGGGCTTGGGCGTCTTAAGGCCCTGGCCCGTCGCCGGCGCCTGGCAGCGCTCGGAATCGCTTTGGCCGCCGCCATGGCCGGCGCGGCTCTGACCGTCGGCATAAGCCTCGGCCAGGGGTTCGACCGCGCGGCGGCGCGCGCCGACCTGCCCGACGTCATCGCCCGCTTCGATGCTCACGACCTGGCTGAGGTCGATCGGCGGGTCGCCTCGCTACCCAACGTCGCCGCGCGCTCCTACCGGCAGGAGATCCGCCACGTGGCGCTGCGCTTCGGCGCCCACAGCACCGACCGCGGGCTCGTCCAGCTCCTCGAGCCGGGACGACGCGGTTATGCCATCGTGGCCGGGCGCGACCTCGCGCCGACGGCCGGCGATCCCGCCGACACGGTGATCGAGCGCGGCCTGGCCGACGCGTGGGGGCTGCGGCCCGGCGACCGACTGGAGCTGGGGGGCTTCTCCGGCCGCGTGGTCGGAGTGGCCGTCAGCCCGGACGGGGTGGCATTCCCCCTCTCCTCGTCGCCGCAGGTGTTCCTGTCCGGACCCGCCGTCCGCCGCGCCTACGGCCCCAGCGGCGCGATCCGGGTCAACCGCCTCGAGCTCTGGGTGCGTGATCGCTCCCGCCTGGCGGTGACGCTCGCTCAGGCCCGGGAGACCGATGCCGGCCTGCGCGACCTCCGCTTCCTCACCCGCGACGGGATTCGCAGCGTCCTGGACCACGCCGCCGGCATCGTCATCGCCCTGCTCGTCGCCTTCTCGCTCGCCGTGCTGGCCTCCGCCCTGGTCATGCTCGTCGCCTCGGCCCAGGCCGACGTGCAGCGGCGCCTCGGGGTGCTGGGAATCCTGCGGGCCCTCGGGCGCGAGCGGGGGGCCCTGGTGCGGGCCGAGGCCCTCGACGCAGCGCTGCTCGCCGCTCCGGCCGGAGCGCTGGGACTGGCGGCCGGTGCCACGCTGGCGGCGATGCCCAGCGGACGGCTGCTCGCCGCGCTCGACGAGGTGGCGCCCGGGAGTGCTCTGCTGCCGTGGCTGGGGGCGGCATGGGCGGTGATCGTCGGCGTCTCGGCCGCCGCCTCGGCGTGGCCGGCCTGGCGAGCGACGGCGTACGCCCCGGCCGTCCTGCTGCGCGCCGGCGAGCTGGCCGCGGGGCGGAGTGTGAGCCGCCGGCCGGCCCGCGGCTCCCCCTTCGCCCTCGGCGTGCGGGCCATGGCCGCCCGGCCGCTGCGCCTGGGTCTGAGCATCGTCGTCCTGGCCACCGCTGCCGCGGTGGTGCTGCTGATGCTCGGCCTCTCGGGGCTGCTCGTTGCCTTGCGCGACGACCCCGGCGCGGTGGGTCGGCGCTACCAGCTGACCGCCCAGCTGCCGGCCAAGCGTGCTGCCGAGGTCGCGGCGCTCCCCGGTGTCGCGCGAGTGGGGGTGCGCTATCAGGTGGAGGCGGCCGACTCCTTCGACCTCGGCGAGTCGCTTGAGCTCGTCGCCTATCCCAGCGATCACACGCCGTTCGAGGCGCCCCCCCTCGTCGCCGGGCGACGGGCCAGCGCGCGGGACGAGGTGGAGGTCGGGCGGGGCCTGGCCGACGCGCTCGGGGTCGGTCCGGGCGGCGTGCTCGCGGCGCAGGTCCCCGGCGGCCGGGAGGTGCGCCTGCGCGTCGTCGGCGTCGTCGACGCGCTGGACAACGATGGCCGGGTGGCCTTCGGGCGCAGCGCCGCGCTGCTCGCGGCCGACCCCGGCCTGGCTCCCACGCTGGCCATCGTCCTGCGTCCGGGGGCGTCCACCGACACGGTGACCGATGGAGTCGCCGCTCTGGGCGGGGCGCCGCAGCGCGCGGCGGCGGCGACCAGCAGCGACGGCGGATTCCTGAGCACGCTGGCGGCGGTGCTGCGCGTCGTTGCCGGCATCGACGGGATCGTCTGTCTGTACGCGCTGGTGGCGGTGCTCGGCCTGGTGGCGCGCGAGCGGGCCGGGACCATCGCGCTCCTGCGGGCCCTGGGCGGGGGGAGCCGGGCGGTGGGGGCCCTGCTGACCGGGGCCTGCGGGGTCGTCGTGCTCGCCGCCGGGCCGCTGGCCGTGGTCCTGGAGGGGCAGGTGTTCGCTCCCCTCGTCGGCCACCTGGCCGCCGACTACACCGATCTGCCCGTGGCCGCCTCGGCGGGCCAGGCCGCGCTGGCCGGGCTCGGGCTGGTCGCCATCGCCGTCCTCGCCGCTGTGGCCGTCGTGCTGCGCAGCGGCCGGGTCCCGGCGGCCGCGGCGCTGCGCGAGCTGACGCCGTGAGTCCGCGTCTTGCCGGGACGCGGAGTCGGGCGGCGCGCGGACTCATCGCTCTCGTGGCTGCTGCGGTGGCCCTGGGGTGGGGAGGCTTGGCCGGCTGCGGTGGCCGCCCCTCGGTGTCGGCATCACGCTCGACCCTGGCGGCCACCTTCGCCGATCCCGTGGGCGACGGCATGCTGCGGCGGGCCTCCGGCGAGTCGCTGGTCGACCGCACCGAGCTGCACCCGTCCGCGCCCGAGGGTGGCCAGCTCGCGCTGCTGGCCCAGATCACCGACGCGCATCTCGTCGACCCCCGCTCGCCGGCCCGCCTCGAGGTGCTCCATCGTCTGGGTCCACCCTTCGAGTCGACCTACCGGCCCCAGGAGGCGTTGACGCCACGCATCCTCGCGGCCGCCGTGACGGCGCTGGATGGCTACCCCCTGGACGCCGTCCTGGACACGGGGGACCTGGTGGACAACAACCAGGCCAACGAGCTGGGCCAGGCGCTCGGCGCGCTGGACGGCGGCCGGATCGATCCCGGCGCCCGCCTCCCCGCCTACGACGGGGTCCAGGCCGCCGCGGACCCCGACCCGGGCTACTACCGCCCCGACGTCGATCCGCCCCGCCACCCCGGGCTGCTGGCCAGTGCCCAGGCACCGTTTGCCTCCTCAGGCCTGCACGCCCCGTGGTTCCCGGTCGCGGGCAATCACGACCTGCTCGTCGGCGGGATCCTGGCCGCCACCCCGCAGACCGAGCGCCTGGCCACCGGGAATCGCCGCATCGTCGCCCTGCCGCCGGGCCTGCGCCTGGGCGGCGCCGTCCCGGCCGAGCTGACCGGGGCGGCGCTCGACGGGCGGCCGCGGGCCGCGGCGCTCGTGGACGGCCTGCTGGCCTCGGGTCACCTGGGCCAGACAGCGCCCGTCGCCCCCGACCCCGGGCGCCGCGAGCTGGGACCGGGCGGCGCCGTGGACCGCCTGCGGGCGGCTTCGGCGTTGGGGGGCGGCCTGGGGGCGTCGGCGGGAACGACGCGGGTGAGCGCTCTGGGGCCGGCCGGGACCCTGAGCTACGGGGTCGATGTCGGTGACCGGGTACGGGTGATTGCCCTCGATGCCGTCTCCCGGGCGGGTGGCTCGGGCGGGACGCTCTCCGGCCCGCAGCTCGGCTGGCTGGGTGACGAGCTGCGGCGAGCGGGCTCGCGCTGGGTGATCGTGCTCAGCCATCAGCCCCTGGCCGGGTTCGCGTCCGGGAGGCGGGCGCTCGCGCTCCTCGACGCCGACCCCCGTGTCCTGGCCGCGGTCGCCGGCCACACGCACCGCAACTCGATAGCGCCTCGGCGTTCGCCCGCGGGCGGCTACTGGCTGATCACCACTGCCTCGCTCATCGACTACCCCCAGCAGGCCCGGATCCTGCGGGTGGTGGCGACAGCGGGTGGGGGCGTGGCGCTGGAGACCTGGATGCAGGACACCGCGCCCGACCCGCTCGCCGATACGGCCCGGGAGCTGGCCTTTCTCGACGCCGAGGGCGGACGACCCGGCGGGTTCGCCGGGGGCCGCCTGGATCGGAACGTGCGGTTGTTCCGCTGAGGGTGCGGTAGGGAACGGGGGGGTGGTGTGCGCGGGGCGGCCGGGCGGGCCGGGTGCTGGCCGGGGCCGGTGGTGTGCCCGGGGGCCGAGCGGGACGTCCGGCTGGGAGGCCGGGGCGCCGGCCGGGGGCCGATAACTGGCGCTTGGGGCCGGGCGGCGCGCCTGGTCCGGGCGGCGCTTCGGGCCGGCCGGTGCGCGGTCCGCGCCGCGCCGCACCGGCCGAGCGTCACGTTGCCGCTGTCTCGCCACCCATCCGACCGCGGGCGGCCACCGCGAGCCCGGCGTTGATCACCGCGATCACCGCGAGCAGCGCGACATAGGTGCTGGCCTGGTCGAGGCGGCCCACCTGTGGGCTGAGGGCAAGCACCAGTCCGCCCAGGACGATCGTGGCCGCCATCCCGGCGGCGTCCACGTCAAAGGCGCGCCGCGCCAGCCCGGCACCGACGAGCGCGCCCAACCCGGCGCCGGCCAGATAGACCCCCGAGGTGTCAAGGGAAGGCCCGGCCGATCCCACGATGGCAACCCCGGCTCCCCAGCCCACCAGGACGCACGCGGTCGACCAATACCCCCCACGACGGCCACCCAGGACCGCGGCGAGCAGGTAGGTGAGGCCGAGCACCAGCGGCGTCCAGTAAAACGGCGCCGAGCCCCGGACCTCTAGGAGCTCGAGGACCAGGGCGCCCGCCAGCAGCGCCGCGGCCTGGCGCGCCCGGATGCCCGCCGCCTTCTTTCTCACCATCCGCGTCGCTCGGTCATTCGCGAGTGGCCCCTCCCGCGGACTGGGCGTGGTGGCGACGCCGGGCGAGCACCAGTCGCGCCGCGTAGAGCGCGGCCGAGCCGGCGAAGACCGCGGCGGTCACCCCGAGCCAGCGGTCCAGGTAGACGGCGCTCGAGCGCCCGGTCGCTCCGCGGTAGAGCCCGGTGCCCAGGCCGAGGATCAGCGGCGCGTAGATCAGCAGGCACAGCGCGGAGAACCCAGCCGGTGCCCGCAGGTGGTTGATCGCGGGCACGGCCCGGCGGCCGGCCGGCAGCGTGTGTCCGGAAGCGGTGGCCAGCCGATGCAGACCGCTGTAGAGCGGCAGGAAGACGAGGTCGTGGCCGATGAGCACGACGAGGAACCAGGCGGCAAGGTTTCCGGCGTTGTCGAGGGCCAGCGCGTGGGCTGCCGCCCAGCCCACGGCGGCAAGTGACGTGGCCAGGGCGAGCAGGGCGACGGCGTCGCCGGCGCGCACCCCGCGGCGGCCGGCTCGGCGGGCCTCGCCGCTCATGTCGAGAAGGTCATCCGCGCGACCCACTTGGTGTTGTGTACGCCGGGAAGCGCGGGCACGATGATCCGCGCCGGGAAGCCGTGGTCGATGGAGAGATCGACTCCGTTGACCCGGAGGGCCAGCAGCGAGCGCGGGTCGTGCACCTGCTCGGCGGACAGGGTGGTCTGGCTGAAGGCGCCCCCGCGCTGCAGCGACTCGACGAACAGCGTCGCCTCGCCTCGGGCGCCGGCCATGCGAGCAAACGCAGCAAGCGGCACGCCGGTCCAGCGCTGGGTGGTCGACCAGCCCTCGACGCAGGCGATGGGGAGGTGGTCGGTGTGAAGGTCGAGCGCGAGGAGCGTCTGGCGCGGAAGGGCGACAGTGCCGACCGGTCCATGGAGCTCCAGGCGCCAGTCGGGTCCCACCTGCGTGGTCTGGACGCCGACCGATTGAGCCGTCTTGTTCACCTGGAAGTCGTTGGGGCCCGAACCGCTTGGCCCGCCGTGCGGGGCCAGGAGCGCGAGCTGGCGCAACGGGCCACCGATCGACTGACCGGCCGTCATCACGGCCAGACCCGCCGAGCTGCCGCCGACCAGGGCCAGCAGACCGCGGCGGCTTAGCGTCGGCGGGGAAGGCGCGCTGGGAGCGAGACCGCCGGCTTCGGCCGGCTCGGGTCGCGTGTGGGCCAGATCCTCCCGCAGCGGGGCGAGCACACCGCGGGCCCGGTAGGCCCGACGCATCGTCGGGACCTTGACGATCACATGGGCGATCAGCGACGCCGTGAACACGACAGCGCCGTAGTAGTGGGCCTGGACGAAGTCGAAGTGCCACGGGTAGAAGATCTGGACGTTGATGATCCCGGTGACAAACTGGAACAGCGCCCCGCCGACCAGGCCGGCCAGGGAGATCCGCTCGAGCAGGTGCAGCGGCGAGCGCACCGGCGGCCACGCGAACAGCCGGGGGATGACCGACCACAGCTTGGCCAGCAGCAGAGGGACGGCAACGAAGCCAACCGTCACGTGCAGGCCCTGGTTGAGGGCGTAGAGCCAGCTCGGATGGGTCGGCCAGTCGAAGCGCAGGAAGCCCACGTCCCGGCTGACGGGCACGAGCGCGTTGTGGCCCAGGGCCGGGTTGTACGCGGCGTGGGAGAGAAAGCCGGTGACTGTCACCACGGTGATGAGCACGAGCAGCAGCGAGCCCAGCAGCGAGGTCAGCCACGCCCCACGCAGGGGCGAGGACCAGAACTCCGGCCGGGCCGGGCCGGGTGGAGGCCCCGGCAGGCGGAAGTCGCGCAGGCGCGATGCCACGTCGTGAACCTACCGCCGCTCGGCGGTAGGTTGGGCGGGGCGCGGCCATTGTTCGCAAAGCCGAAAGATCCTGCCGGTTGACTTGCCATGCTGCGGGTTTCGTGAGCCGCCAGCGTCCGGTCCGCCCACCGCGCGTCGCATCCCTCGACCCCCGGTCCCATGCCCGCCGCCCGATCGCTCATCGCCCTCCTCGTGGTGGCCGCCGGCCTAGCAGGTTGCGGCTCGGCGCCCCGATCCTGCTGCGGAGCCCCGACGAGGCTGTCGCCGGCAGCCGAGCCCGCCGTCGCGCCACCACTGCGCGCCAGGCCGGCGGGGCGGGTCATCCCGGTAGGCTCGATGCCCGAGGGCGTCGTCGTCGACCCGATCACCGGGCTGGTGGCCGTCGGACTGCGCGATCCCGCCCGTCTGGCCCTGGTCAGCACGGCGCTGGGTCGGGTGCTGCGCGACGTGTCCATCGTCGGCGCCCCACGTCATCTTCAGCTCGTGGCGCCGGGGGGGCCGGTCCTGGTGCCGGCCGAGACGGCCGACGCGCTGGACATCGTGCCGCTGCCCGCCGGGCACCAGACCATCGTCCGGGTTGGACACCAGCCCCATGACGCGGCCGCTCTGGGAGGCGATCTGGTGGTCGGCAACGAGCTGGGCGGCAGCTTCTCGGTGCTCGCCCACGGCCAGGTGCTCCGCACCGTTGGCGGCCTCGTCCAGCCCGGCGGCGTCACCGTGGCCGACGGGCGGATCGTCGTCGACGACGTGCGCAGCGACCTGGTCAGCGTCTACGACGGACGCACGCTCGCGCTGCGAGGTCGGGTGGCGGCAGGGGGCGGGCCCACCCACGTCGCCGTCGCCGGCGGACACGTCTACGCGGTCGACACCCGCGGAGGGGCCCTCGACACCATCGGCCTGGACCCGGTCGGAGAGCTGGGCCGGCTGCCCTTGGGCGGTACGCCGTACGGCATCGCCGTCGATGCTCAGCGGCGCACGGTGTGGGTCTCGCTGACGGCGACCAACGAGCTCGTCCGCGTCCCGCTCGACGCCCGGGGCCTGCCCCGGGCCGACCAGCTGCGTCGCTATCCGGCGGTCCGCCAGCCCAACACCCTGGGCGTCGACCCCCGCGACGGGCGGGTGTACGTCGCCGGACGTGACGATGGGGTGCTCCAGATCCTCGCCCCGTGAGAGCCCGCGGGGGCCGCGCGCGTCCCTGGGTCTGGCTGGTCGTCGCCGCGCTGGCCGGCGGGGCGGGGGTGGTCTGTTCGGCCGGGGTGGCGGCGGGCGACATCATCGCAACCCGCTGGCCCCTGCTGGAGGTCATCGGCGCCTGGTGGGTCGCCTTCGCCATCGGGGTCGCGGCGCTGCTGCACGCTCCCCGGCGAGCCGGCCTGGTCGTCGTCGTGCTCGTCGCCCTCGCGCTGCGCGCCGCCGCCCTCACCGGCGGTCCGGCGCTCTCCGACGACCTCTACCGCTACGCCTGGGACTCCCGCGTCCAGGCCGCGGGCATCGATCCTTACCGACACCCGCCCCTGGACGCGCGGCTCACGGGACTGCGCGACAGCTGGCTGTGGCCGACCCCCGCGAAGTGCGCGGCCATCGATCGCGTGCCCGGCTGCACCCGGATCGGTCGTCCTGCCGCGCGGACGATCTACCCGCCGGTGGCCGAGCTGTGGTTCCTCGCCGTCCACACTGTCGCGCCCCAGGCGCACGAGAGCGCCTGGCGTGCAGCGGCGCTGGCCGTCGAGCTGGCCCTGCTCGCCGTACTGCTCGCCGTGCTGCGCGGGCTGGGCCGCGATCCGCGGTGGGCGGCCCTGTACGCCTGGAGCCCGGTGGCGGTGATCGAGACAGTCCAGAACGGCCATGTCGACGGCCTGGCGGCCCTGCTGGCCGTCATCGCCGTCTGGGCCGCTCGCCGTCGCCCCGCCCGCTCGGCGGCTCTCGTGGCCGCGGCCACCCTGGTCAAGCTCTATCCGGCCGCCCTGCTGCCGATGCTGCTCGGCCGGGGGCGCCAGGCCATCCGCCCGGTGGCGATCCTGCTGGGTCTGGTCGCCGTGGCCTACCTCCCGCACGTGCTGGCGGTCGGGGTCAAGGTGCTGGGCTACCTGCCGGGCTACCTCCAGGAGGAGCACTACGCCGGGGGCGGGCGGTTCCAGCTGCTGGCCCTCGTCGGCGTGCAAGGCGTGGTGGCCCAGGGCGTGGCCGTCGTATTGATCCTCGCCGTGGTGGTCTGGGTGCTGCGCACGCGCGGACTCGACCGGATCCCGGAGGTGGCCGGTCGTCGCGTGCTGGGCGGGCTCCTGCTCATCGCCACCCCCGTGCAGCCGTGGTACGCGCTTCCCCTGCTCGCCGTCGCCGCGCTGGACGGAGCCTGGTGGTGGGCGGCCCCCGCCGCCGCGGCCTACCCGCTGTACTTCTCCGAAGTCCTCAACGGCCCCTCGAACTTCGCGGGACGGCTCGGCTACGCGGTCGCTGCCCTTGTCGTCTTGGCCGGCGCCCTCACCGCCCGCCGACGGACCAAAGACCGATCCGGGTGGCTGGCCTCCGCCCCCCACCCCGCCGGGTAGGCCGCGAGTAGCCTCGGACGCGTGGATCGCCGCGCTCGACTCGCTCTGTGCGGCAGCCTGCTGGCCGCGACAGCGCTGGGCCTCTGCGCCCTGGCCGCGCTGCGCTGGGGCCCGGCGCACCAGCTCGACGCCTCGGCGCTGACCGGCTTCGTCGCGCTGCGCTCCTCGCGCCTGGGCGGCGTTTGCGACACCATCGTCCACCTGGGCGATGTCGGACCCTACGCCGTGGCGGGGGTGGCGTTGATCGTCGGGGCCCTGGTCCGAGGCCGCCAACGCACCGCTGTGGCCATCGCCGCTCTGCTGGGGATCGCCCCGCTCACCACCGAGGTGCTGCTCAAGCCGCTGCTCGCCGTGCCGCGGGTCGCCCCGGCGCTCGGAGCCGGCCAGATCGCTCCGGCGTCGTTCCCGAGCGGGCACGCGACGGCGGCCATGACCATCGCCCTGTGCCTCGTGGTCGCCGCGGGACCGAGCTGGCGCCCGGTGGCCGCGACGGTGGGGGCGGGGCTGGCCGTCGTTGTCTCCTACGCCCTGCTCACCCTGGGCTGGCACTACCCATCGGACGTGCTGGGCGGCTATCTGGTCGCCACGGCCTGGACCCTGCTCGCCGTGGCCCTCCTGGGCATGGGTCCCGAACGCCGCCTGCGACCAGCGCGTCCGCGGGTGCGCCTGGCCATCACCTTGGCTCCCGCCGGTGCGGCTGCGCTCGCGGCCGGGGCGGTTGGCGCTCTGCTCGCCGCCCGACCGGGAGCCGCGCTGTTCGCCCAGGAGCACAAGGCGGCCATCGCCGTCGCCGGCGGGATGGCCGCTGCCGCGCTCGCGCTGGCCGCCGGTCTGGCCCTCGAGTTGCGGCGCTGACGCTCGGAACGTGGGTCGCGCCCGTTGCCCGCGCCCTCAACCCGGCGGGGTCCGGCCCAGGCCCGGCTCCCAGAGGGTCTCGCCGGCAGCACCGCTGTCGCCCGAGTCGCGACCCGCGGCGCCGGTGTCCGGCGCGGCGGGAACGTTGGCGGCGCGGGCGAGGATGAAGAGCAGGTCGGAGAGCCGGTTGAGGTAGCGGACGACCTCCGGGTTGACCTCGGCGCTCAGGGGGACGGTGCGCCGCTCGGCGCGCCGGCAGACGGTGCGGCAGACGTGGAGCTGGGCCGCGAGCGGACTGCCACCGGGGAGCAGGAAGGAGCGCAGGGGCGCGAGGGTGGCGTTGATCTCGTCGCAGCGCTCCTCCAGCCAGGCCACCTGCGCGGGGACGACCCGCAGCCGCTCGCGCTCCCCACCCGCGGGGACCGAGATGTCGGCACCGAGGTCGAAGAGGTCGTTCTGAACCCGCTCCAGCCAGCCGTCGAGACTCGGGTCGGCGCCGCTCTGGGCGCGAGCTGCCCCGAGCTGGGCGTTGAGCTCGTCGATCGTCCCGTAGGCCTCGATCCGCGGATGGGTCTTGTCAACCCGCGACATGTCGCCCAGGTGGGTCTGGCCGTCGTCGCCCAGTCGGGTGTAGATGCGCGTGAGGTTGACCGTCACCGCGTGAGCGAGTGTAGGCCGGGCGGCCGCGCTGCGCTCGAGCCTCGGTCGTACTACCATCCCAGCTTCCATACAGGGTCGGTGGTAAAGGGAAGCCGGTGGGAATCCGGCGCGGACCCGCCACTGTGACCGGGGAAGCCCGCTCGCCCGCGCCACGCCGGCGCAGCCACTGGATCGCCACCGGCGATCCGGGAAGGCGCGAGAGGGGTAGCTCCCGGAAGCCAGGAGACCTCCCCCGACCGACAAGCCAAGACCCTCGTGGAAAGGGGTGGCTGTCCCATGCATCGCTCCATCAGGCGCGTTCGCGCCGATTTCCTCGTCCTCGCCGTCGCGGCGGGCCTGCTCCTGGCGACCGCGGCGCCCGCCGTTGCCGGATCTCCGGCAACGGTCAACGTCCGGATCGTCGGCCTCAACGGCGCGACGCTGTTGCCCCCGACGCAGGTCACCACGACCACCGCCCCCGTCGACGCCGATGGCCACGGCGACACCTGTTCGGGCACCAGCGCCTTCGGCGCTCTGTTCGACGCCACCCACGGCAACTGGATGGTCAAGTACGACGGCGGGTCGCTCGGCTACGAGATCGATGGCCTCGAGGGGCTGAACTTCCCAGCGTTCGGGAGCTCGGGAGTTGACGGCTACTGGGCCTTCTGGATGAACGACGCTCCGGAGCAGGTGGGTGCGTGCAGCCAGGAGCTCACCGGGGGCGAGCGGCTCGTCTTCTTCGCGCAGTGCTTCCAGACCGGTGCGCGCTGCACCAGCGCCAACGCGCCGGACCACTACCTCACCTCGACCGGGCCCGCGGCCACCGTGGTCGGAGCCGGCGGGACCACCACCTTGCGGGTGGGCTCGCTGAAGACCAGCGACGGTTCGGGGGAGGCCAGCCTGCCGAGCGGCGTCAAGGTCACCGGCGGCGGCCAGCCGGCGACGCCGGACGCCTCAGGCCAGGCGACACTCACCTTCCCCACGGCGGGCGTCTACACCGTGCAGGCCACCGCCCCGGACTCCGTGCCCTCTCAGCCGTCTCTCGTCTGCGTCCACGCCGGCAACGACGGCACCTGCGGAACCGTCGCCCCCAACGGGACGTCGACCCCGGCTCCCGGTCAACCCGTCGCCTCCGGCACCCCCGCGAGCGCGGCGGGCCGGCAGCGGCCGCTGCGATCGCCCGCCGCCGGCCGGACGAGCATCCGCCCCGGCGCCCGCTTCTCCGCCGGGCACGCTCCCCGGCTGCTGTCGGGCACCGTCGCCGTGGACGGGGGCAACCTCCGCACCGTCGAGCTGCGGCTACAGCGCCGCCAGGGGGGGCGCTGCCAGTTCTTCTCGGTCACCCTCGGGCGGCTGCGGCGGGCCACCTGCGGCCGCGGTTGGCTCTTCCGCGTCGGATCCAGGCCGCAATGGTCCTATCTGCTCCCCGACTCGCTACCGGTCGGCAGCTATGAGCTCGACGTCGTGCCCTACGACGCCTCGGGCGCCCGTGGCGCGTCACAGACCCTCACGTTCCGGGTGGCGGCCCCGGGCAAACCCTCGGCCGGGCGCCGACGCCCGTGACCGCCCGGACGTTCAGCGTGGGGGCGCTCCTGGCCGTCGTGGCGGGGTCCGCAGCGCCGGTCCTCGCCGCGCCCGGCACCGCGACGTCCAGCCGGGCGGCCCCCCGGAGCGCCGCCCCCCAGGTCACCCTGCTGGTGGCCGGCACCCAGGGAACCCTGCTCCCCGCCCAACGCGTGCGGGTGAGCGCCGGACGCCTCCCCGTCCCGGGGGTCGGACGCTGCCCGCTGGGTCCCGGCACCCCCCTGGCCGCGCTGGACGCCGCCCGCCGGCGGGGCCGGCTGCGCTTCGGGGTGCGCCGCCAGTCCGCCTGCACGCCGGAGACCCTCTTCGTCGATGACATCGACGGCCGCCGCAACGCCGGAGACGGGGGCTGGGAGTACAAGGTCGACGGCCGCACCCCGGCGGTCGGCGCCGCCGTCCCCGCCGGCCAGGGCGGGGCCCGCTTGCACTCGGGCTCACGCGTGCTCTGGTTCTACTGCCTTCACGCCAACCGCTGCCAAGCGACCCTCGAGCTGCGCCTGGCGGCCCGGGCCCAGCCCGGGGCGCCGCTGACCGTCAGCGTGCTGGGCCGCGGCGACAACGGCCGGGCCACGCCGGTCGCGGGGGCGGCGGTGACCGTGGCCGGCGCCACCGCCATCACTGACGCCCTGGGCGCGGTGCACCTCGTCGCACCGGCCCGACCTGGGAGCTACCCCGTCTCAGCGACGGCGCCGGGGCTGGTCGACGCCTTCCCCCAGGCGCTGAGAGTCGGATGAGAGCGGCGACCGGCGGGCTGGCCGCGCTGGTGCTCGCCGTCGCCATGACCGGCTGCGGACTGGGGCCGGGATCCGGCCACACGGGCGCCGACGTGCTGGTCACCCGGGACTTTGGCACGCAGACGCTGGGGAGTCGGGCCAGCGGCCGGCTGCCCGCCTCCGAGACGGTGATGCGGCTGCTGGAGGGCTCGTTCTCCGTGCAGACCCGGTACGGCGGGGGCTTCGTGCAGAGCATCGACGGCCTGGCCGGAGGGCAGCAGGCCGGCCGCCCGGTCGACTGGTTCTACTTCGTCAACGGGGTGCTCGCGCCCCAGGGCGCGGCCGCCACCCGCGTGAACCCCGGCGACCGGATCTGGTGGGACCGACACGAGTGGGGAGCGACGCAGACCGTCCCGGCCGTGGTGGGCTCCTTCCCGGAGCCGTTCCTGCATGGCGGCGGCGGGAAGCGCATCCCCATCCGCATCGACTGCGCCACCGACGCCGGCCCCGATTGCGGCGTGGTGGCCGGCCGGCTGGCGGCAGCCGGGGTGGTGGCCTCCCAGGCTGAGCTCGGCGCTCCGTCGGGGAGGGATGTCGGGCGCGTGCTGGTCGGCACCTGGGCCTCGGTGTCGGCCGACGGCGCCGCTCACCAGATCGACGTGGGCCCTGCCGCCAGTGGTGTCTACGCGCGCTTCTCGGCCGGCGGCCGGGAGCTCGACCTGCTCGACCCCTCGGCCCGCGTCGCACGGGTGCTCGGGCCCGACAGTGGCCTGGTGGCGGCAACGCGCTATCGCGACCAGCAGCCCACGTGGGTGGTCACCGGGACCGACAGCTCCGGGGTGGACCGAGCCGCCCGTAGGCTCGATGCGGTGACGCTCGCCGGTCACTTCGCCGTCGCGGTCACCGCGACGGGGCCCTACCCCGCGCCGGTGGTGGCACCGTGAGGGTCCCGGCCGCGGCGCCGGCCCCGGTCCCGGCCGCGGGAGCGCTGCCGACGCCGCGCCCGGCGACCTCCCCGGCCCCGGTCCCGTGGGCGCCGCCCGTCGTCCCTGCGGCCGCCCGCTCGCCGGGGCTGACCTACCAGCGCCGCCCCAGCGCCCTGCACGCGGCCCGGGCGTGGCTGGGGGCGGCCTACTGCGCGGCGCTGGCCGGGGTGGCGCTGGTTGCCGTTCATCCCCTCGTGCTCGCCGCCGACGTGGGGGCGGTCCTCCTCGCCGGCGCCCTGGCCGGTGTCGGCCCGCGCCTGATCACCGTCATGCGCTTCGGCGTTGGGTTCGCGCTGCTGTGCGTGGCCATCAACCCCCTGGTGAGCCACAACGGGCTGACCGTCGTGGCCCGCGGGCCCGTCCTGCCGCTGGCCGGCGAGCTCGACGTCACCCTGGAGGCGCTCGTCGCCGGTGCGCTGATCGGCCTGCGCCTGCTCGCCGTCTTCCTCGCCGCCGGGCTCTACTCCGTCGCCGTCGACCCCGACGAGCTGCTGCGCGGGATGCGCCGGGTCTCGTCGCGCTCGGCGCTGGCCGCCACCCTCTCGGTCCGCCTGTGGCCCACCCTGCGACGCGACGGTCACCGCCTGGCCGAGGCCCGCCGCGCGCTGCACGGCGGCCGACCTCCCGGCCGCCGGGACCGGCTCGGGCTGCTGCGCGCGCTGATCACCGGTGCCCTGGAGCGCGCCGTCGACGTGGCGGCGACGCTGGAGCTGCGGGGCTACGCCGGCGCGGCGCGACCGCCGCGGCGGCGCACGCCGTGGTCTCGGCACGACGTCGCCATCGCGCTGGGCACCCTCGGTCTCCTGGCGCTGGCCGCTGTCCAGCTCGCCGGGGTCGCCCGCTTTCACGCCTACCCCCGCCTGGCCGGCGCGTCGGCCCTGGCCACGGCCCCGGTGGCCCTGGCTGTCGTCGCGCTCGCCGGCGCGCCGCTGCTCTCCCGCCGCGGGGTGGCACCATGACCGTGCTGGAGCTCGACCGCTTCACCTACCGCTATCCGGGCGTCGAGGAGCCGGCGCTGGATGCGGTGTCGCTCGTGGTGGCCGAGGGCGAGCTGGCCGTGGTGGCCGGCCGATCGGGGTCGGGCAAGTCGACGCTGCTGCGCGCGGCCTGCGGCCTGGTCCCCCACTTTCACGGAGGCAGTGCGTCGGGGACGCTGCGCGTCGGCGGCCTCGACGTCCGCCGCCACGGCCCGGGGGCGCTGGCGGCGGTGGTGGGAACCCTGACCCAGGACCCCGAGACCCAGACGGTCATGACCACCGTCGCCGCCGAGCTGGCCTTTGGGGTGGAGAACCGGGGGTGGCCCGCGCCATCGGTCGCTCGCGCGGTCGAGGAGGTCGCCCTTGCCCTGGGCATCGGCGAGCTGCTGGAGCGCTCGGTACACGAGCTCTCGGGCGGTGAGCTGCAGCGCGTGGCCCTGGGCGCCGCCCTCGCTGGCCGGCCCCGGCTGCTGGTGCTCGACGAGCCGACATCCCAGCTTGATCCCGTGGCTGGCGCCGAGCTGATCGGCCTGCTGCGGCGGATCAACGAGGAGTGGGGGACGACCGTGCTGGTCTGCGAGCACCGCCTCGAGCGGGTGCTTCCAAGCGCGGACCGGGTCATCGCCCTGGACGGCGGGCGCGTGGGGGCCGACACGTCGCCGGCGGGGTTCTTGGCCTGGGCGCAGGTGGAGGATCCAGCGTTGCTGCCTCCGGCCGCGCGTCTGCTGGACCTGGCCGGCATCGCCCCCCTGGCCGCCGGCGTCAAGGCGGCCCGGGCCGCGCTGCGCGCCGCCGGCCGCACGCCGTGGGAATCAGCCCCGGCCTCGCCCGACGAGCAGCCCCCGAGCTCCTCCTGGCTGCGTCGCCGTCGCTCGGCGCCGGGGGAGCCGGCGCTGGAGCTGCGCGGCGTGTGGCAGGAGTGGCCCGGCGGGCGCACCGCGCTGCGCGACGCCTCGCTGCGGCTCGAGCCGGGCGAGCTCGTCGCCCTCATGGGTCGCAACGGGGCAGGCAAGTCGACGCTGATGCGCATCGCCGCCGGGCTGCTCGCCCCCAGTCGCGGTCGGGTTCTCGCCTCGGGGCGGGTCGCGCTCCTGCTCCAGCACCCGGGTGACTACCTCATTCACGACCGCGTGGCCGACGAGGCCGGCGCCGGGGCGCTGGCTGCGCAGGGCCTGGCCGGACTCGGCGATCGCCATCCGCGTGACCTCTCCGGCGGTGAGCGCCAGCGCCTGGCCCTGGCCGCCGTGGTCGACGCCGGCCCGGGTCCCCCGGCCGTCCTGCTGCTCGACGAGCCGACGCGGGGCATGGACCGCGAGCGCGCCGCCGAGCTGGCCGATGGGTTGCGGGCGCTGGCCGCCGGCGGGGTGGCGGTGCTGGTGGCCACCCACGACCCGGAGTTCGCCGCGGCATGGGCTCACCGGGTGGTCCTGATGGGCGCCGGTCGAGCGCTGGCCGACGGCCCGGTGTCGGCCGTGCTGGCGGGCGGCCTGTACTTTGCCACCGAGACCGCCCGGGTGCTGGGGGGCGCCGGCGGCGTCCTGCGCCCGGCGCAGGGAGCGGCGCTTCTGGCCGAGCCCGGGAGCGCCGGCGTCCCTGACGCCACGGTCGAGGTGCGGTCGCTGGAGCCCGCGCCATGAGCTGGGCGCTGCTCTCCGGCCTGGTGCTCCTCGCCGCCCTGCTCGGCGGCGTCGTATGGTTCGAGCGCTCGCACCCGCCGGCCCGTTTGGTCGCCCTGGTGGCCACCCTCGGTGCCCTGTCGGGCCTGGGTCGCGACGCCTTCGCCGCGCTGCCCAGCGTCAAGCCCACCACCGCGATGGTGCTGGTGGCCGGGGCGGCGCTGGGACCAGCTCCGGGCTTCGCGGTGGGCGCTCTCGCCGCGCTGAGCTCGAACGTCTTCCTGGGCCAGGGCCCGTGGACCCCCTGGCAGATGGCTCTGTGGGGACTGGTGGGCGTGGCCGGCGCCGCCCTGGGATCGGTCACCGCCCAGCGCCCGCCCCGGGCCCTGCTGGCCGTGGTCGCGGCCGTGTGCGCGATCGTGTTCAGTGAGGGGATGAACTTCTCGCTGGTGTCCCTGAGCGGCGGCCCGGTCCTCGGCCAGTTCTCCACCCTGGCCGCGGCCGGGTTGCCGTTCGACATCGTCCACGCGGTCTCCAGTGCCGTGTTCGCCGCTGTCTTCGGACCCGAGCTGCTGCGGGTGCTCCTGCGCTTCGGACTGCGTCTGCACGTGAGTTGGCCGGGGGCCGTCGTCGAGGCGCCCGGGGCGCGGCCGCCGTCGGGCCGGTCCATCGCCCCGCTCGCGCTCGCCCTCGGCGGTGGGCTGGCGGCGCTGACGGCTGGCCTGGTGGCGCCCGCGCGGGCCGCCGCGGCGAGTCCCACCAGCTACCTGCTCAGCGCCCAGAACGCCGACGGCGGGTTCGGGGCCGCCTCCGGAGCGCGGTCGGACCCCCTGTTCACCGCGTGGGCCGCCCTCGGCCTGGCCGCCGCCGGCCACAACCCGGCCGATGTCCACCGGGGCGGAGCGAGCGCCCTCACCGCCCTGCGCGCCCAGGCCCGGGGCGTCTCATCTCCCGCCGACCTGGAGCGGACCCTGCTGGTGGCGGGCGCGGCCGGGGTCGGGCCCCGCGGCGTCGTTCCCGGTCGCGACCTGGGGGCCGAGCTGCTCGGCGCCCAGGCGGGCGACGGGAGCTTCTCCGGGCAGGTGAACGTCACAGCGTTCGGGATCCTCGCTCTGCCGGGCGCCGGCCGTGGCCGGCTCGCCGCCGCCGGCCGGTGGCTCGCGGCCCAGCAGAACTCCGACGGTGGCTTCGGCTTTGCCCGTCGCGGGGGCGCGTCAGACGTCGACGACACCGGCGCGGTGCTGGAGGCGCTCGTGGCCGCGGGACGCGGGGGCACCCAGGCCAGCGCCCGGGCTCTGCGCTACCTGCGCGCCCAGCAGGATCCCGACGGGGGCTTGCCCGCCTCGCCGGGCGCCGGCTCCAACGCCCAGTCCACCGCCTTCGCGATCCAGGGGATGATCGCCGCCGGACAGGACCCGGCCCGCATCGTCGCGCGGTCGGGGCGCTCGCCCCTGGGGTACCTGCGCGGCCTCATCGCCCCCGACGGGAGCGTGCGCTACTCGCGCTCCAGCCCGCAGACGCCCGTTTGGGTGACCGGTCAGGCCCTGCTCGCCCTACAGCGCCGGGCGTTCCCGCTGGCCCGCGTCCCGCGCCGCCGTCGCGTCACGGCGCTGGGCGGTAGCGCCGCCGGGTCGGCACCCGCCGGCGGTCGCGCTCACCAGTCGACCCGGGCGGGCGCCAGGACCGGCGGTGGCCGCCGGGGCCCGGACTGGTCGGGGCTGGCCCGCGCCACCGGGCTTTGGGTCGGCTACGTGCTCTGATCCTCGCCCCGGGATGTACTAGGTTGCAGGCGTCGTGAAGATCGGAGTGCCCAAGGAGACCGCCGATGGTGAGCGGCGCGTCGCCCTCGTCCCGGAGGTCGCGCGCAAGCTCACCGCCGCCGGCCACGAGGTTCTCATCGAGGAGGACGCGGGAGCGGCGGCGATGATCCCCGACGCCCTGTACGCCGACGCCGGGGCGACGATGGTCGCCGATGCCGGCGCCGTCTGGGGGGCCGAGGTCGTGGCCAAGGTCGCCCCCCCGCGGGAGGAGGAGATCGGACGCCTGCGCGGCGACTCGGTGCTCGTCGGCTTCCTGGCCCCCCTCGCGGCGGGGGAGACGGTCAAGGCGATTGCGGCCAGCGGCGCCACGTCCTTCGCGCTGGAGGCCGTGCCCCGCATCTCCCGCGCCCAGTCGATGGATGCGCTCTCCTCCCAGTCCAACGTCTCCGGCTACCGCGCTGTCCTGCTCGCCTCCAGCCTGCTCGGGCGCTTCTTCCCCATGCTGATGACCGCGGCGGGGACCGTCCGCCCGGCCAAGGTGCTGGTGCTCGGCGCCGGCGTGGCCGGCCTGCAGGCCATCGCCACCGCGCGCCGGCTGGGCGCCGCGGTCCAGGGCTTCGATGTCCGCGCCGCGGTCAAGGAGCAGGTCGAGTCCCTCGGCGCCTCGTTCCTCGAGCTCGACCTGGGCTCCGGCGACGCCGAGGGATCAGGCGGCTACGCCAAGGCGCTGGACGAGGATGCCCTCCTCCGCCAGCAGCAGGCCCTGGCCGAGGCCATGCAGGACATCGATGTCGTCATCACCACGGCGCTGATCCCGGGGCGTCCGGCCCCCGTGCTGGTCATCGAGGAGGCGGTGGCCGGCATGAAGCCGGGCGCGGTGATCGTCGACCTGGCCGGCGAGGCCGGCGGTAACTGCGCCCGCTCGCAGCCTGGCGAGACGATCGTCGTCGACGACGTCACGATCGCCGCGCCGCTGAACCTGCCCAGCTCGATGGCCGAGCACGCCTCCCAGCTCTACGCGCGCAACATCCAGTCGCTGCTGCACCTGTTCACCGGCGAGGACGGCGCCCTGGCCCTCGACTGGGACGACGAGATCGTCAAGGGCGCGTGCGTGACGCGCGACGGCGAGATCGTCCACCCCGGTGCGCGCCGGGCCGCCGGCCTGGAGCCGCTGCCCGAGCCCGCCGCCGCCAGCTCCTAGCCCGCCAACCCCCGGCCCGTCCCCGCCCGAGAGGAGCACATCGCCCCATGGACCTGCTCACCGAGCTCGCCATCCTCGTGCTCGCCGCCTTCGTGGGCTTCGCGGTCATCTCCAAGGTGCCCAACACCCTGCACACGCCGCTGATGTCGGGCACCAATGCCATCCACGGCATCGTCCTGCTCGGCGGCCTGATCGTCATCGGCTCGGCCACCGGTGCGCTCAACGGCGTCATCCTCGTCATCGCCATCGCCTTCGGGACGATCAACGTGGTCGGCGGCTTCCTGGTCACCGACCGGATGCTCGGCATGTTCAAGCGCAAGCCCGAGCCGGAGCGGACCGAGCCCGCCGGCGAGGACAGGGGGGAGGCGGCGTCGTGAGCCTGCCCGTGGCCACCTCCTTCTTCCGGGACCCGAACACCATCCAGGCGCTGTACATCGTCGCCTTCATCCTGTTCATCGCCGGTCTCATGGGGCTGACCAGCCCCAACACCGCCGTGCGCGGCAACCGCACAGCCGCGGCGGGCATGGCCATCGCCGTCGTGGCCACCCTGCTGCAGCCGAGCACGGGCCAGCCGATCCTGATCGTAATCGGGCTGGTCATCGGCACCGCCATCGGCATCCCGGCGGCGCGCAACGTGAAGATGACGCAGATGCCCCAGATGGTCGCGTTGTTCAACGGCGTCGGCGGCGGGGCGGTGGCGCTGATCGCGTGGGCGGAGTTCCGCCGGGCGGGCGGCGACCTGCCCCTGAAGACCGAGGTCCCCCTGCTGTTCTCCGCCATCGTCGGCTCCATCTCCTTCTGGGGCTCGAACATCGCCTTCGCCAAGCTCCAGGAGCTGATCTCCGGGCGGCCGGTGAAGATCCCCGGCGGCCCGGTCACCAACGGGCTGCTGGGCCTTCTGGCCGTGGCCTGCGCGGTGATCCTGGCCGCCGGCAGCCACACCGAGCTGGTGTTCATCGGGCTGCTGGTCTTCGCCGGGATCCTCGGCAACTTCGCCGTGCTGCCCATCGGTGGGGCCGACATGCCGGTGGTCATCTCGACCCTCAACGCGTTCACCGGGCTCTCGGCCGCGGCCGCGGGCATTGCCCTCAACAACGTGGCCCTGATCGTGGCCGGCATGATCGTCGGCGCGTCGGGCTCGATCCTCACCGACCAGATGGCCAAGGCGATGAACCGCTCAATCGCCAGCGTGCTGATGGGCGGCTTCGGTGGCGGTGCCGTGGCCGGGGCAGTGGGCGCGGGCGACGACGGCGACAAGACGGTGCGCTCGACCAGCGCCGCCGACGCCGCCATCCAGCTCTCCTACGCGCGCCAGGTCGTCGTCGTCCCGGGATACGGCCTGGCCGTCGCCCAGGCCCAGCACACCGTGCGCGAGCTCCAGCGGGCGCTGGAGGCCAAGGGCGTCGAGGTCAAGTACGCCATCCACCCCGTCGCCGGGCGCATGCCCGGTCACATGAACGTCCTGCTGGCCGAGGCCGACGTGCCCTACGAGCTGCTCAAGGAGATGGACGACATCAACCCCGAGTTCTCGCGCACCGACGTGGCGCTGGTCATCGGGGCCAACGACGTCACCAACCCGGCGGCCAACACCCAGCCTGACTCGCCCATCTACGGGATGCCGATCCTGGAGGTCGACCGGTCCCAGTCGGTGATCGTGCTCAAGCGGTCGATGAGCTCAGGGTTCGCCGGCATCGACAACCCGCTGTTCTACGACGAGAAGACCCAGCTGCTCTTCGGCGACGCCAAGGCCAGCGTCGGCGAGGTCCTGTCCGAGGTGCAGGCGCTCTAGAGCGCCGCGGGGACGACGGCGAAGGTGGGGGCGTGGGCGGACGTGTGGTCATCGGGCTGTCGAGTTGGGGCGATCCCGGGTTCATTCGGGAGTGGTACCCGCGCGGGATGGACGCGGCAGACCGGTTGCGCTGGTATGCCGAGCGCTTCGACGCGGTGGAGTTGAACTCGAGCTTCTACGCGCTGCCCGACCGCGCTCTGACGGCCCGCTGGGCCCAGCACACGCCTGAAGGCTTCACCTTCGACGTCAAGCTGCACCGGCTGCTCTCTCGCCACGCCGCCCCCCTGGACTCCCTCCCGGTCGACCTGCGCGACCGCGCGCGCACCACCCAGCGCGGACGTGTAGTCCTCGAGCCCTGGCTCGAGGAGCAGATGCTGGAGCGCCTGCGCGAGGAGCTCGCGCCCCTCGAGCAGGCGGGCAAGCTGCACGGGTTCCTGCTCCAGCTCTCGCCCGCCTTCTCGCCCGACGCGCACGCGCTGTCGGAGATCGAGACGGTGCTGCGGGGGCTGGAGCCGTTTCCGTGCGCCGTGGAGCTGCGCCACCGCGCGTGGGTGGCCGACGAACGCCGGGAGCAGACCCTGGAGGCGATCGAGCGTCTGGGCGGCGCGTGGGTGTCGGTCGACGCTCCGGTCGGCGATCAGGTCACGGTGATGCCGGCGCTCGACGCCGTGACCCGCGACGGCCTCGCCTACCTGCGCCTGCACGGCCGCGACCTCGACGGCTACCTACGCGGGCGCACAGTGGCCGAGCGCTTCGGGTGGGTCTACTCCGACCAGGAGCTGGGGGAGGTCCGTCAGCGCGTGGCGCGCCTGGCCGAGGAGGCCGGCGAGGTGCGCGTGATGTTCAACAACAACCGTGGAGACGACGCACCGGTGGCCGCTCGCCGGCTGCGCGAGCTGATGGGCCAGGACCCGGGACCGCCGCCCGACCGTGGGGCCGCCGGGGAGCGGCGGTCGGCTGCGGATCGGCGCGACGCGGCCGGACAGCTGCGGCTCATCTGATCGGCCCCCGCGGGGTGGGCCGGCGACGCGGCGCTGGCGGGTCATGGCCGGGTCGTGCATCGGGGGGCTCGCGCCGCCCGACGAAGGTGGTGGCCACCCACGGACGCATGCCGCGGCGGGCGATCCCCGACGGGCGGCCCAGCGCCACGGGCAGCACCCAGCGCTCCTCCACGACTATGAAGAACGCCGATCCGGCCCGCCGGCCGGAGAACCACTTCGGTGGACGGTCGACCGCGTGCCCGCGGAGCACGAGATCGGTGAGGGCCGCCTCGGGTGATCGTCCGCGCGGAACCCCGGGCCCGCGCTCGACGAACCGTCGCACCGCGTGCGCACTGAGGGCCACGCCCGCCAGCAGCTCGGCGTCGGGTCCCCTGGCAGCCGGGTGGTCAAGGTCACGATGCCGGCTCCGCCATCGCCCCCAGAGCGCCGCCACGCGGCCCATGGGGCCAAGGATACCCCGCTGGGGTGGGGCTGGGCCGACCGTGTGGCGTCGGGCCGCGCGCCCGTCAGGCGATCGGCGTGCCGGCCGGCCGCGATGCCCGGGCAGCGTCGGCGCCGTCCGCGGTCCCCTCGGCTCGCTCGGCATCGGCCGCCGCCCACTGCGCCCGCTCCATGAGCTGACGCGCGTAGTGCTCCTGGGACAGCTCTTCGCTGCCCACGCGCTCGGTAAGGGTGACGTGTCCCTGCGGTCCTTCGCTCTGCACGATGATCCTCGGCATGAGCCTCTCCTCTGGGTTGGCCGAAGGGAAGGCTGCCAGCCACGAGCTTCGCGAATGTGACAATGCGGTGTCCGCCGGCCCGCGCGACGCGGTCTCCTTCCCCATCTATGAAGTACACCTTCCCTGGGCAGGACAAACGCGCGCTAAAGCCGCGCGGCGCAACTTCGCGGTCATGGCGGCACTCCAGTCTCGTTCGTATCCCGGCCGGGCACCCGGTGCATCGGCAGGGCCAATAGGCCCTTAAGGCGTTGGGAACTCGCGCCGGGGCCGGCGAGGGACGCTGGGCCAGCCCCTAACGTTGCGCAGGTGATCCCCCGCCGCGACGCCCTGGCCGCGATGACCGCCGAGCGCTTTGACCTCGCCGTGGTCGGCGGCGGCATCACGGGCGCCGGCGTAGCCCTGGACGCGGCGACCCGCGGCTACAGCGTGGCTCTGCTGGAGGGGCGTGACTTTGCCTCGGGGACCTCGAGCCGGTCATCCAAGCTCGTCCACGGTGGCCTGCGCTACCTCCAGCAGTTCGACCTCGGCCTGGTGCGCGAGGCGCTGCTGGAGCGGGCACTGATGGTGCGCCTGGCGCCGCATCTCGTCCAACCCCTTGCGCTGGTCGTTCCGGCCTTCGAGGGCGCCCGGCCCGACCGGATCACCGGCATCGGGTTGAACATGTACGACGTGATGTCGGTGGATCGACGGCGCCGCCGTGGCCTGCGCCGTCGCCCGGTCGAGGAGCCTGACGAGTGGAGCCCGGATCGGCACCGCACGATTCCCGGATCCGAGGTGGTCGAGCTGCTGCCCGCGCTCGCCAACCGGGAGCCCTCTTCGGGCTATCTGTTCTACGACTGCCAGACCGACGACGTCCGGCTCGTGCTCACCGTGCTCGGCGAAGCCGAGCGGTTCGGGGCCATCTGCGCCAACCGCCTGGAGGTCACCGGCCTGGTCGAGGAGGGCGGCCGGGCTGCCGGCGTTCATGCCCGCGACGCCGACAGCGGTGAGTCCCTCACCGTCAGCGCGGATAACGTCGTCAACGCCACGGGCGTCTGGGCCGACCGCCTGCGTCCCGAGGAGCTCCACGACGAGGCGGAGGTGCCACAAATCCGTCCCAGCCGCGGCACGCACATCACCCTGTCGCCTGAGCAGGTCCCGCTGCGCGCCGGTGCGATCGTCCCGGCCGGCGGCGGGCGCTCGATCTTCGCCCTGCCCTGGCTCGGGCGAACGCTGGTCGGCACCACCGACAACGACTACGAAGGTGACATCGACCGGGTCTCACCTCCGGCTCAAGACATCGAGTATCTGCTCGAGGCGGTCAACGCCTTCTTTGCCACCGGTCTCACGGTGGGCGACGTCACTGGCGCGTTCGCGGGCGTGCGGCCGCTGATCTCCACCGGCGATCCGAAGAAGTCGGTCGACATCTCGCGCAAGGCCGAGCTCTACGAGACCTCCTCAGGGATGATCACCATCACCGGGGGCAAGCTCACCACGTGGCGGCGCATGGCCAAGCTGGCCGTCGACCGGCTCGTCGAGCGCGAGGGCCGCGGCGCCGCGTGCCGAACCGAGGAGATCCCGCTCGGGCTGGCCATCGAGGCGGCCGAGCTGCCGCGGGTCGAAGGCGTGCCCGAGGAGAGCTACGCCGCGCTGGCCGCCCGCTACGGCCACAGCGCGCACGAGGTGCTCCGCGTCGCCGCCGAGCGAGGTGAGCTGGCCCAGCCGATCGTTGAGGGCCTGCCTGACCTGCTGGCCGAGGTGCCGTTCGCCGCCCGTCACGAGCAGGCCGGCAGCGTCGGGGACGTGTTGCTGCGCCGGACACGGGTGGGGCTGCTGGAGGCCGGACCGCTGGTCGCGCCTGGCGCGCTGGCCACCGAGCGCGTCGCCCGAGCTCTGGGTGGCGAGCTGGATTGGGACGAGAGCCGCATCGCCCGCGAGCTGGAGCGCTTCATCGATGAGGCCGAGGCCGAGGGGATCGCGCCGGCGGCGCGTGCGGCACCCGCGAGCTGACCCCCGCCGCCCCGTGCCGCGGCTCGCGCGCTGCTCAGCCGCCGCCGCCGCCGCCAAAGCCGGGCGAGATGCCCTGGCCTGCGACGGGGGGGTCGTCAAGCATCATCCGGGGCACGCTGACCAGTGCGTAGCCCTTGGCCCGCAGGCCGCGCACGATCTCGGGAACCGCGGCCACCGTCTCGGAGCGGTTGCCGCCACCGTCGTGCATGAGCACGATCGCCCCGGGCGCCGCATTGGCGAGAACGCGCCGGATGATCCGCGCCGTGCCGGGCAGCGTGTAGTCCTCGGTGTCGATCGACCACAGGACCGAGAGCATCTTCTGCTGGTGGGTGATCTGGAGGGTGGTTCGGTTGAAGGAGCCGTAGGGGGGACGGAACAGGCGCGGGAACGGGGCCCCCTGCTGGACGAGCTCCTGCGCGGCACCCAGGATCTCGTTGTTCTGCCCGGCCGTGTCGAGATGGGTGAGGAAGAGGTGGTTCGCCGTGTGGTCCTCGACGAAGTAGCCGCTCTGCAGGGCATCCCGCGTACCCTGGGAGAAGTAGTGCTGCTGCGCGCCCACCGCGAAGAAGGTCGCGGGGACGTGCAGGCGGTTGAGCTGGGCCACCAGGGCCGGTGTATAGGGGCTGGGACCGTCGTCAAAGGTCAGCGCGATGTCCCGTGTGCGCGCGCCGCCCTGCTGGACGATGGTGGTCCCCTGGGCCAGCAGCTGGTCGACGGCTACGCCCTCGCGCCGCTGCTCGCGCACCGCGGCGGGCTCGGTCAGCGCCGGCGGCGGTGCCAGGTGGGTGGACGCGGCAACCGTCGTCGAGCTTCGGTGAGGGCCGCCGCTGCCCGGAGAGGTCACTGACGCGAGGACCACCACGAGGGCAAGGCCACCCAAAGCCGCTGCTGTACGCCGGCGACGGATCTGGACCTGGCGGGTGGTCTGACGGCCGCCGGAGCCGCGGTTGACCCAATCCGGAATGTGCGATGGCGGGCTCATGCCGAGTGCCGCCGGCCTCAGGGCCGGCGGGCGGGCCTAGGGTAGAGGTCGGCCCCCCGGGCACCGGGTGGGGCCGATCAACCGTGGCCCGAGCCTCGGTCGGCTCCAGCAGACCGCCCCAGGTCGTAGTCTCCCGCGCCTCGCTCCATGTCATCGCCCATCCATCGACTCCACCGTCTCGCCCGGCGCCGCGCCCGAGCGGGCCTGCGCTCCGAGCTCGTGCCGCGCGCCACTCTCGTCGGCGCGGCGCTCGCCGTGGCCTTCGCCTCGGCGGTTCCGGCGCAGGCCGCATGGGTCCCCACACCGCCGATCGACACCGACGCCGGCGTCGTTGGGGTTGGCGGGGTCGCGCTGGCCTCCGACGGCAGCGGTGCCCTCGTCGAGCTCAAGCGTGACGGCGCGGGTGACCACGTCGACGTCTCCATCCTCGTCGACGGCGTCTGGCAGGCCCCCCAGCGCGTGGACGGGGGCCAGGACGGGAGCTCGACCCAGCCCGTCGTCTCGGTCCGCAGCGGTGGCGGGGTGATCGTCGCCTGGACCAACGAGGGGGCGCTCTACGCCGCCACGCGCGCCGCGTCTGCCTCCCCTCTGGGGCCACCCACCCTCGTGTACCGCAACCCGAACCCCAACGGGGTGGCCCTGAACCCCTCGCTTTCGCTCAGTGTCAACGGAGCCGCATACCTGGGCTTCACGACCGCCGCGGCCACCCCGGGAGCGCCTGGGCCGTCGGGACCGCTGGCCGGCCTGCTGGGGCCCCCGGCCTCCGGTCCGGGTCCATCGCTGTCGGCGACCGGGGCCGGGACCATCCGCCTCGCCCGGTTTGACAGGACCGCCTGGTCGGTGCTGTCAGCGCCGCTGAACGTGGATCCGGCCCAAGACGCGGGGCGGGGAGCCAATCGTCCGGCGGTCGTGGCCGCAGCCGACGGGACGGCCCTGGTGGCCTGGGGCGAGGTGGCGGGGGGTGCGCCTGCCGTCTTCGTGCGCCGGGTCGACCGCGGCACCCCGAGCGCATTCCCCCAGCAGGCCAGCGTCCCCGCGCTGGCCGGGCACGCGGGCGCAACGGCCGACTCGCCCTCGGTGGGCTTGGAGTTCGACGCGAGCTTTGGCTGGATCGTCCTGCGCCAGGAGTTCGACGATGGCGGCAGCCCGCATTCGCGCGCCATCGCCCGACGCCTGATCGGCGACGAGCTCGGCCCTCCGGTCGCCGTGGACGGACTCGCGTTCGGGGCCGGTGATGCCGCCACGGCCCCCGCCCTGGCCCTCGACGGCCGGGGCCGTGGCTTCGCTGCAGCCGGAACCCAGAGCGCCCACGCGGTCGTCGGAGCCCACCTCAACGACTCCAGCGTCTTCGGGCCGGGCACGCGCATCGACTCGACGGCCAACAGCATCGACCCGGCACCCGCGGTGGCCGACGGAGCCTTCGACACCCAGCTGATCGGCTGGGAGGACAACGCGGGAGGGGGCCCTTCGGTCCACGCGCGGGTCGACTCGCGCGGGGTGCTCGGTCCCGAGGCGGTCCTCTCGACCGCCTCCCTCGACCCGACCGGTGGACTTCACGCCGGCATGGACAAGTACGGCGACGGGTCCCTGGGGTTCGTCCAGGTCACGGGCACCGGACGCCAGGTCGTGGGCGCCCTCTACGCCCAGCCCCCCACCGCGCCGCACCTGCGCCGCGCGGTCGTCGCATCACGCAACGGCCACCCAGGCTTCACCTGGGGTCCGTCGTTCGCCGAGTGGGGTGGCCCGAGCTACGCGGTTACCGCTGGTGCGCGGATCCTGGGGACCACGCGCGGGCTGTCGCTCACATCGCGAGTCCGCGTCCTCGACGGCGTCTACCCCTTCCGCGTCGTCGCCGTCGACCGCTACGGGCAGGCGACACCCTCGGTGACGGGCCGGCTGCTGGTCGACTCCGTCGCGCCGAAGCTCTCGGTCCAGCCTTCGGGGAGCCGGACTGCCGGGTCCCCCGTCACCCTCGGGTTGCGCGTAACCGATCGCGCACCCAGCTCCGGCCTGCGCCGGGTGCGCATCGCCTGGGGTGACGGCACCGTCACGCTGGCCCGGCGGCGGGCGAGTCACGTCTACTCGCACTCGGGGAGCTACCACGTGCGGGTCGTGGCCTCCGACAACGCGGGCAACGCCAGGGTCCGGGTTCTAACCGTGACCATCGCCTGAGGCAGGCTCGATGCCCGCCGCCCCGCCGACGCCGGCCGGCCCCCCGCCGGGAGCGTGGACACGTTTGGCGGCCCCAGGGTCGGAAGGGCGGGCTGAGGACCAGGAGACAAGGGTCGCGACCTTCTGCGCCGCTGTGCTCCAGCAGCCCGGGGCAGCGGCAGCCGCCCTCCGAGACGCGCTGGCTGGCACCGGCGGCGGCTCGGATGGTGAGCCGGCCGGCCCGGAGGCGGGGCGGGCGGTCCCCGCCGAGGTGCTCGGCGCGGCCTGGCGAGCCTGTCTGAACCAGCTGGAGAGTCGGTCCGACGAGGCAGCGGGTGGCGGCCGTCCCGAGGGCGCACCGGATGCGGACCCGGCGCAGCCGGCCGCGGCCCCCGATCGCTCGCCTGACCTCCTCGGCGGCGACGTCGGTGCTGGCGCCCGGACCCTGGACCCAGCCGAGCGGGCGGCGCTCGCGCTGGGCGCCTGGCCCGAGGTCGGGCCAGGCGACATCGCCGAGGTGCTCGGCCTCGCCGATGACGCGGAGGCCGACCGGGCGGTCGGGCGCGCGCGACTCGCCCTGGCCGCGCAGCTACGCGGTGAAGACCCGCCGGTCCTCGACGATGACCCGGCGGAGTGCTCCCGCGCGCTGGGGCTGATGGTCCGCCGACGCGATGTCGGGCTGGGGCGTCGTGAGGATCGGGAGTGGCTCGACGCGCATCTGGCGGCGTGTCCCCGCTGCCCCGAGCGCCGGCGGGCCATGGGGGAGGCAGCCCTGGCCTGGCGAGCCTGGACCCCACCAGAGCCCGAACCCCCTGAGCTCGATGACCACGCCATCCTCGAGACGGGAGCCGGCGTCTCTCCCCCGCGGCCCTTGCCCGGTCGCCCACCCCGGCTGACCTGGGAGCTGCGCCGCGAGATCAGCCGCCGGGCCGGCGCGGCACTGGTCGGCGCTACCCTGATCGGCGTCGGGGCCTTCGTGCTCGCACCGGGCTCCGGGCGGCCGAGTCGGCCGCCGGCGCCACGGCCGTCGCCTCCCGCAAGGGCCCGGGCACCCCATCACGGGCGCCTCGGCTTCACCTCAGCCCCCGTGCGCCTGCCGCCGGCCCAACCTCAGCGGTGAGCCCCGGCGGCGCCGGGCCCGGTGCGCCAGCCCCGACCCGGACGCTCCATGCCGGCCCGCGCCGACTCGCCCTCGGCGGTCGGCCCTGGCTGATGGGCGTGGTCAACGTGACGCCCGACTCCTTCTCCGATGGCGTCCGACACTGGACCGCCGACGATGCGGTGCGCCGGGCCGGGGCGCTCCTGGGGGCCGGCGCCGACCTCATCGACATCGGAGGCGAGTCAGCGGTCACCAACCGGCCCGCTGTGTCCAGCGAGGAGGAGATCGAGCGGGTGGTGCCCGTTGTCGCGCGGGTGGCCTCCGAGCTCGGCGGCCTGGTCTCCGTCGACACCCACAAGCCGCCGGTGGCCGAAGCGGCAGTGGCCGCGGGGGCGGTGATGGTCAACGACATCTCCGGCCTGCGCGACCCGGGCCTGGCCACGATCTGTGCGCGCACCGGAGCGGCCCTGGTGGTCATGCACACGCGCGTGGCGCCCAAGCGGCGCCTGGCCGATCCCGAGTACGAGGACGTCGTCGCCGACGTCGAGGGCTTCCTGGCCGAGCGCGTCACGACGGCCCGGGGGTTGGGCGTTGGCCCCGAGCAGATCGTCGTCGACCCGGGGCCCGACTTCGCCAAGACCCCGGCCCAGACTGTCGAGGTGCTGCGCTCGCTGCCCCGCCTGCACGCCCTGGGGCACCCGGTGCTCCTCGCCGTCTCACGCAAGGACTTCATCGGGGCCATCACCGGACGCCGGCCCGGCGAGCGTTTGGCCGGGACGCTGGCTGCGCTGGGGGCTGGGGTGGGTGCCGGAAGCCACATCCTGCGCGTCCACGACGTGACGGCGGCCAGCGACTACCTCGCCGTGCAGGCGGTGCTGCGCGGTGAGCGCCTGGTGCCCGCCGGGTTGCGCCTGGCCGACTCCTTGCGCTGGGAGCGACAGGGAACCGGCCGCCAGGACCGATAGCCTGAGTTCAGAGTCGCCGGCCGCTGTTCCCACGCGGCCGGGCGCCCACCGACCACGAACCAAGGAGCAGCCATGCCGGTCCTCGATCACGACGCGCTCGCCGCCAGTCCGCTTGCCGACCTGCACACGCTGGCGTCGGAGCTGGGCCTCGACGGATATCGCCGGCTGCGCAAGGCCCAGCTCATCGAGGCAATCCTCGAGCACCAGGGCCACCCCGACTCCGCTGGTGCTGCGCCGGCGCCCGAGACCGTGGCCGAGGCGCAGTCGGGTGAGCCCGACGAGGACGCCGCCGGCGATGAGGCTCCCGCCCGCCGCCGCCGCGGCGGTCGCGGACGCCGGCGCCGTGAGGGCGACGAGTCCCGGGACGCGAGCGGGACCGCCGCGCCGGCCGCGCCGCCGCCGGCCGCGCCCGTCCAGCGGTCTCCGGCCGCCGCCGCTGACGAGGACGAGGAGCGCACGGTCGAGGGGACCGTCGAGCTGCTTGGCAACGGCTCCGGATTCGTCCGGGTGTCCCCACCGGAGCCCTCCGACGACGACGTGTACATCTCAGCGGCGCAGGTTCGACGCTGCGAGCTGGTCTCGGGCGATGCGGTAGCGGGACCGGTGCGCCGGCCACGACGGTCCGAGCGCTATCCCTCGCTCGTGCGGGTCGACACCATCAACGGAGCCCCAGCCGACCAGGTGGCTGCCGGGACGCGGTGGGAGGATCTGCCGGCCGCCTACCCCACCGAGCGCCTGGCCATGGGCGGCGATGATCCGACGGTCCGCGCCGCCGAATGGCTGACGCCGTTCGGCAAGGGCTCGCGGGTCACGATCTGCGGGCCGGCGTGGTCGGGCAAGTCCGAGACGCTCCGGCGCCTGGCCGCGGCGCTGGCTGGGATCGAGGGGCTCGAGCTGACCCTGGTGCTGGCCGGCGTCCGCCCCGAGGAGATCACCGAATGGGCGGCCGGGGAGCTCTCGCCGGCCGGCGCAACGAGCTTTGTGGCCTCGGCCGACGCCCAGGCGGGCGCGGTCGAGCGCGCGCTTGACCAGGCCCGAAGGGTGGCCGCCCGGGGCGGCGACGCCATCCTGGTCGTCGACACCCTGGACGGGCTGCCGGCCCTGGCCGCACGGCGGGTGCTCGGGGCGGCGCGCAACATCGCCGACGGAGGCTCCCTGACGGTCATCGTCACCGCTGGCGCTCCGCTGGGCGGTGAGACGACGATCATCGCGCTCGACCTCGGGCTGACCTCGACGGGGCGCTTTCCGGCGCTCGACCTCGCGGCCAGCGGCACGATCCGGCCCGAGCTGCTGGTCGGTGAGGCCGGCGCGACGGCGATCGCCAACGCACGAGCGCAGGCCCTGGAGGCCTGACCGGAGACCGTCTCAGAACCCCCGGCGCCCGTCACCCGCGCCGGCGGAGTTGTGAGACAACCGCCAGTTCCGGCGACGCCGTCCGGGGGCGTCAGCGCGGCAGGTAGGCGACCCGACCCCAGGAGGGCTCGGGCGCGAGCTCGACCGGGGCACCGTCCCGGTCGGGCTGCACGTAGGCGAAGGTCCGGCGCTCCTCGTGGAAGCGAACGTCGAGCTCGCCCTCCTTGACCCGCTGATCCAGCCAGGCGGATCGGAAGATCAGCCGGCGCAGCCAGTGGACCAGCGATCGGTTTGCCGGACCGACCAGCTCGGGCCAGCAGTCGTTGATGTGATCGCCGAGCGCCGAGGCGGGATCGTGGATCTCGCCATTGACCACCAGGTTGACGAGATCCTCAAGCTCCTCGTCGGACAGCCGCCCGGCGACGAAGCCGAGCTTCAGGCCCGCCTGCTCGCAGCGCTCGGAGAAGTCGCGTTCGTTGAAGGTGAAGCGCAGCTCCCCGTACTCGAGCACGAAGTCCTCGCCCGAGCCGTAGTTACCCCGGCGCGAGCTGGACGGGCGGTCTGGAATGTCCGGGGTCGGGTCGGCCATAGGGCGTCGGCATCATATGGGCGCCTCCTGCCTGGCCAGGGGCGCTGAACTGAAACTTGCACCCGATTCAGGCCCGTGTCGACGTCTTGGCCCGTTCGGCGCAGCCTCCTGGCGATCGGCTAGCGTGCTGGCCATGCCCGGTCTGCTCGATGACAAGGTCGTGGCCATCACCGGCGCGTCGTCGCGGCGAGGCCACCGCGCTGGCTCTCGCCTCGGAGGGGGCGTCGGTGGCGCTCGCCGCGCGCCGCACCGACCGCATCGAGGCGCTGGCGGGACGCATCGCCGCCCTCGGTGCCCGCGCCGTGGCCCTGCCCACCGACATCACCGACGAGGAATCGGCGCGCGCGTTCATCGCCGAGACCCGCGAGCGCCTGGGCCGCCTCGACGTCCTGGTCAACAACGCCGGAGTGATGTTGCTGGGGCCGGTCGAGGGCGCCGCCACCGAGCACTGGCGGCGGATGGTGGAGGTCAACCTCCTCGGGCTCCTCTACTGCACGCACGCGGCGCTGCCCGTCATGCGCGAGGGCGGGGGAGGGCACATTGTCAACCTCTCCTCGACGGCAGGACGCACCGCCTCCCAGGGCAGCGCGGTCTACAACCTGACCAAGTGGGGGGTGTGTGGATTCTCCGAAGGACTCCGCCAGGAGGCCCTGCAGGCCAACATCAGGGTCACCATCGTCGAGCCGGGCTTCGTCGAGACCGAGCTGCAGGGCCACAACGAGCACCCGTCGGTGGTAGAGGGGATGGAGCAGATGCGCGAGAAGATCGGCAAGGTCCTGGAGCCGCGCGACATCGCCGGCGCCGTGCTCTTCGCGATCTCCCAGCCCGAGCATGTGGCCGTCAACGAGATCCTCGTGCGCCCGACACGGCAGGAGCGCTAGGCGCGGGCGGCCGGCTCGGGCGTCCGCGACGAGGGGCGCTCTAGGCTCTCAGTGATGTCGTCCGTGGAGGCAGTCCCGTCCCGTGATGCCGGCCCGGCGCAGGAAGCGGGCTCCGACGGCGACGAGGACTCCGATGGGCGTCGCCGGCGCCGCTGGGCGGGCCCGGCGATCGTCGCCGCGCTCGCCGCCGGACTGCTCGCGCTGCTGGTCTATGGCGTAGCGTCCCATGGGCAGGGCAGCGGGATCGACGACCGTCTGGCGCGTGGGGAGTCGGCGCCGGCGCCCGGGTTCAGCGGCACAATCCTGGCGCGGGGCACGGTCCCGGCCGCCCTCGCCGGGCGCCTGGGCTCGGCCGCCGGGTTGGATGACCGGGGGCTGTTGGGGACGCCCTACGTCCTGAACTTCTGGGCCTCGTGGTGCCCGCCGTGCGCCGCGGAGTCCTCGACGCTCAACTCCGCCTTGCCCCAGTCCAGGGCCCGCGGGGTGGCGATGATCGGCCTCGACTCGCTGGACAATTCGATCGACGCGCGCCACTTCATCGTCGATCACCGGATCGGCTACCCGAGTGTTCAGGACACGACCAACCTCGTCGCCGGGCGCTGGAAGGTGCCCGGCTTCCCCGAGACGTTCTTCGTCTCGGCCACCGGACGGATCGTCGGCCACGTCATCGGTCCGCTGACCTCCGCCCAGCTCTCGCGCGGGATCGACGACGCGGTCGCCGGCCACGCCGAGCCCGCGGCCGAGGGCGCGGCGCCCTCGGCACCGGCTGTCCGGTAGCGCCTGGCGGCGGGGGCTCGCTGGTCCTGATACGACCGTCGACCAGGGCCAGCGTCGATCCGTTGAGATCACAGATCCCGGCGTGGGGCGCGGCGCCCAGGGCTGCCTCGGCCTGCTCGGCATCGGCCGCACAGGTGAGGGCATAGCCGTCAGCCCGCAGGTTGGCGGTGATAAACGAGCGGGTGTGGTCGTCTTCGCAAACGACGAGCACCCGCCCATCGTGGGCTGGGCGTTGATCATGGCTGGCTCCTGTCCGGTATGGCCGCGCCCGGTGCGGGGGCGATGCGACGGGCCCGCACCCGCGGGTGCGGGCCTCCGGCGCACCGCCCCCGGGCCCGGATCTACTCCTACCTGACCCGTCGTGCCTTGAGGCTCGCTGGGTGCTGGCGCTCTTTGGCCGAGTGGGGCCGGCCTTCTGCTGGGGCCGGCCCTGAATCGCGAGCTGCTCGGTCAACCCGCCACCGCCTCGGCGGCGCTGACCGGGCTGGTCGGGATGGGCAGTGCGGCGATGCTTGGCGCTTGGCGCTCGGCGAGCTCGGGGTGAGGATGCCCAGAAAAGCCGCCGACGAGCTCTCGCCGGACTCTCTCGCGCTGCGGCCGGCCGCGGCGACGGTGGCGCTGATCCGGCCGCGCTGAGACAGGCGGCCGTGAGCCGTGAGCGCCCTGCTGGTCGCTTCGGGCGGCTACCCGCCAACGGCCGCTGACGGGTGTAGGGGGTGGGCGGCGTGCTTGCTGCTGAATCTGGAGGCGTGACGTGCTCGGAGTGGCGGCGCTCACGCCCGACGTCATCCTATGCGTCCGATGCCCTTACATGACCGATGACCGCCCGTAGCGTGCAAGACTCCGCCGTGCGTAAAGCGCCGTGATCCTACTCTGGCTGGCTTGGCGTGATGTTGGTACCGCGCAGAGTCCGACTTGTCCGGTTGCTTCCGCCCGTGTTGTGTGGCCTCTCATTGTTGCTGCTCGCGGCCCAGCCCGCTCAGGCATACCACGATTGGACTCCGCTCGCAGCTCACTACTCTATGGATTCCGCCTGTGCATCCCCTGTGGATCCCATAGGTTTGGTCTTCTTTGGCGAAGGGATCACTGGACACTGGACAGAACCAGCAGGAGATGATCCAGTATCACACTGGCTGGGGCCCTGGTGGTTCAGGGGGTAGCCAGTACGCGCAGCGCGATGGGCCTTCGTGCGACGCGATGGTTGCAGACAATTCGAGGAGCCGGGCGCCGAGCTATGCTGCCGGAGACGGCTTGGTCGATTACATCTTTAGCTGGCCCATCGACCAGCCCCCCCAATCCTTGTTTTAGAGGCGGAGTGTGTTGAGGCGCGGGCGATCCGAAGCGCAACGCGGGGGTGCCCGGGCGGGTAGCCGCAAGCAGCGTGGTCACCGCAGGACGCCGACGCTTCTAGCAATGCTGCCGGTCGCTGTCCTGCTGCCCGCGGCGGGCTATGTGGGTGCGCAGCAGAGCGCTCGAGGGGGGTCTGAGAGCCTGCAGGTGAGAGGTGACCGAGCACACCGCGGGACGCAGCAGCGCTCAATAGCCCCGCGAAACGCCGAACCCGTGGAGAAGACGCCCGGCATCGGCCGGGCCTGTTCGGAGGCCCGCGGCTACGCCTACTATTCCTTGGGGGCGTCGTTTGAGGGTTTGAAGCTGACGACGTCAGGCAGGCAGTGTGAGCCGCCGCCTCCGAAGGTCCGGGCCGCCGACGGCACGCTGGTCTACATGAGCCCCTCTCGGCAG
>JAABUY010001095.1_pt1 | contig 38861 bp, 38 predicted proteins | sample 5560271 | NCBI WGS metagenome assembly JAABUY01 (sample SAMN10711886, study PRJNA513374) | rock metagenome | isolation source: Antarctica rocks | place: Antarctica: Victoria Land, University Valley
CAGCAGAGGAGTATGCTCTGCATAACCTGCATAACCCGTACATAAATGCGCATAACGCATGATTAGTCACACCCGCATGGCCTAATTGGCTGGAACGGAGTAAGAATCAATCAATCAATCAATCAATTAGGTACCAGATAACGCTAAGCCCATGTTCAGTTGAACCCACCCTGAGAGGTAAGTTATTGGGGAACGATGCTCTTCGGTGAACTTACCATCGTCTTGTAACACTTGGAAGAATCTTGAACTGCTGAATCGGAAGGCGAAATCGGGGTTGCTATTTTGAAGGTTGGGGGACAGCATCAGAGACTGTAGGTCGGCCACATCACGACCACATCGGATCTTGCTGGAGAGCGACGTGGTAGACCCCAAATTCAACCTGCGATCATCTTTCCCACTCAAACCGAACAAATTCCACCATGGCACCGCCCTCCCGACCCCGTCGCCTCGTCGGCGTCAGCCTAGAAATGTACCTCGACATCCCCAAGACACAGAAATACATCCAAGACGTCGCGGCACTCGCCCAGCACGCGGCCGACCACAACGTCGACCTCCTCGTCATCCCCGACTTCCTCAACATCGTCGACGCCGGCCGGACCCTACAAGGGACGAACGTCCTGCTCGGCGCCCAAGACTGCTCCTGGGAAGACTTCGGGGCGCACACGGGCGAGACCTCCGCCTCGGCCCTGAAGCAAGCCGGCTGCCAGATCGTCGAGCTCGGACACGCGGAGAGGAGACGCGTCTTCGGCGAGACGGACGAGCAGGTCTCGTGCAAGGTCGGCGCGGCGGTGCGGAACGGCCTGACGCCGCTGGTGTGCGTCGGGGAGAAGGGCCGGAGCGCGGTCGCGTCCGAGGCGGTCGGGTTGGCGCTGCGGGAGTGTATCCCGCAGGTGATGGCCGCTATGGCGGCCGTGCCGGCGGACGTGGAGGTCGTGCTGGCGTATGCGCCCGTGTGGGCCGTCGGGCTGAGCGAGGCGGTGTCGGCGGATCACGTCGTTGCCGTGGCGCAGCAGTTGAGGAATCTGACGACGACGAGGAAGGGGGTGACGAGGATTCTTTATGGTGGGGGTGTCGGGCCAGGGAGGTTTCGGGCGTTGAAGGACGGCGTCGATGGGTTGATTTTAGGGAGGTTGGCTGATATTGAGACGTTGAGGCAGGTTATCACGGATGTAGGGCAAGGTGTAGTCACCTAGTATTATGGGTGGAATGGCGTCGATCAGTCGGGACTAGGAATATCATGATGTGGCAGAATGTACACCAGGGCTACAGGTCGCATAATGGGCTGCTCATGTTCAGTCTCCCACATCCGGACTCATCAATTATCTGGGTCATGGGTCTTCATAGCATCTTATATACAGGTACAGGATCAAATCTTCTTTCGTTTGATTTCTTCCCGCAACTGTCCTTTGAGTGAACTGATAAAACCAAGCCCGCCATAGACCAGAGCCGTGTAGACTAGAGCAACGCTCGCACCGGCATTCAATATTTCCAACGCCTGTTGTCCATCCGTAATCCCTCCCGTTGCGAATATAACCTTGGGCTGGTCTACGGCTGGTGGTGAAACAGCGACGGAGGAGGACGGAGATGGCGGGGTGTCTTTCACTGGCGGTAGTTGGTCTATGTGGTTTGAGGCTGACAGTGCAGGGGCTTTCATGGGTTGCTCGGGTTTCGAAGAAAAGGGGTCATGGCGTTCAGGGAGTCGGATGAGCGGTTGCGACCTCGAATTGGCCTCATTCGCCATAGACGATTCCTTCAGGTTAGCCAAGTCCCTCTGAACGGTAGATTCGATCTTGCTCGCAACGGCCGGTTCAAGCGCCTCCTTTGTATATATCAATTCCTCAGGTCTTGCTCTCTCCGTTATGACTCCTTTGGGTTCAATAGGTATTGATGACCGGCCAGACAGTCCCCGGTCTGCTTCCTTTACATGTGTGCCTTCTTCGGGTCTCGCTCTCTCCGGTTTGACTCCCTTAGATGAGATAGGTGTTGACGACCGGCCAGGGGACCCCTGGTCCAAAAATCGTCGATATCTCTTCACCAAATCAAGAGTCCGCTCAAACAACTGAGGACCGGAGTATCCTCCTTCCTCGAGTAGTAATGCAGACTCCTTGTCAGAAAGAGTGTATCCTTTCGGTAACGGATCTGGTCTTCGCTTCGTAGTGTTTCCTACAATGACCCCGTCTACACCAGATGCCCGAATAGCCTCACAGATTCCAGAGATCTGAGCATCCGAATCCTCATCTGGACTGACCTTGACCATCACCGCAGGTCTGGTTTTCCTTTCGGCTCTTTGCGCGGCCTCTACCACTCCCTTCAATATATGTGTCAGAGGCTCCTCGTTCTGCAGACCTCTCAGGCCCGGTGTATTCGGACTTGACACGTTTACAACCACAATGTCCGCATACTTGGCCAGCGCATCGACACAGTAGACGTAATCCCTCTTCACGGCCTCGATGTCCGAGTCCGGCGTAAACTTGTTCTTCGCGACTTGCACCGCCATCAACTTCCCATCCACCAGACTCCCGGGTGGAACTCCTGCCTCTCCATCCAGAACTCTCCGTTCGGCGGCCTCATCGATGCCAAATCCGACGGAATACGCAAATTCCCGCACGCGCTGCCGCAAGCGCATCGCAACATTGTCCGCGCCCTCGGAATTCAAGCCGTAGCGGTTGATGAGTGCTTTTTGTGACGGCAGACGGAAGACGCGTGGTTTCGGGTTGCCATCTTGGGGATATGGCGTTGCACCACCGACTTCGATGATGGCAGGGCCAATAGCAAGAAGCGCACTGGGAATCTCCGCGTGCTTGTCTATGCCGGCGGATGTCCCTATCGGGTTGGACAGGACATGACCGAAGACCTAGAACGCACATACCATTAGCCCCTTGCTGTCACGGCCATGTTGCCGGCTGTGGCTTCTGGGAATGTCCCACCTCCACCTTCAGAACCCCATCCTTGTCCGGGTCGCCTCGTTCTCTCGGATGGATGCCAAACTCGTACAGCCTTTTCAGCGCTCTCGTCCCGGCTTCGTGCGCATCCTCCGCATCATCATAGAACCACCTGAGTGACGGAACCACGACCCATTGATGTACGCCCGCTCTGGTATCAGTCACGTAGTAGTAGCCGACGACGAGGAACACCGCGATTGAAGTTCCATAGAAGAGGTTCTTCAGGCGAGCGACGAGAGATCGACGTTCTGCCAAGCCCGCCGCTGTCGTGGTGGAAGCATACCGAAACGAAGGCCTGTGGGGTTGGAATGGCGATATTTTAGGAGTCACCGCCCTTGCAATTGCGCGGTGTCCTAAAGGAAGTGAAGAACTCCAGTAGCCGCGTCCCTTGAGTGCGTTGCTAGAAACACGCAAGGGCGCCTTGGCTATCGTCGCTCTTATGTTCATCCTCGGCTTACTTTGATACACTCGAGCGTACCAATGAAGGGCATCGAAGGTCGGACTAGGTCGGACGGAGGAGGTGTGTACAACTGCTTATCATACCCCAAGTTGTAAGGCCTCTTTTCGTTGCTCTCCGCCGTAGAGGCATCTATCACATCCAGGCCATGGGATGAGACGTGCACATCAGACATGCATACTAGGTAAGGGCGGCGCATGTGGATAAATTGGGCTAACCAAGAAGGGGTAGGTAGGGTTGACTACACGCAATAATGCGAAAAATGCTGGATATCACGTGAAAGGATATGGTACGCTTGCACACTGACAAGCGAAGATCACATCATATGTGGAAGCGTACTATATCCTCTCACGTGATATTCAGCATTTCTCGCATCGCGTGTACCTTAAGGTAACGTTACTAAGGTACCTTACTACCATACTAGTACTATGTACAAGTAGAAGTACTACCACACTACCTTAACGTTATCATGTAAGTTAACGTTATATGTACCGTACCTTCGTGCAGACACTTGAAGCTGTTAAAAGCTGAATTGGGGACATTCCAAGAGACCAGTAATGTGATGTCATGTGATTTTGGATAAGATAACTAAAGACTTATAGATCGGGTTGGAAAAAGCCTCTCCGGCTTACTCCGTACGTGCCTTACATAAGCTACTCATAGGGCAAGGTTATCACCTACGTACCTTAGGTACTCAGCTTCTTCATCTGGTACGTACCGTCTCGGCCGAAGTAGGAGCATGTTTCCCTCTCTCTTGAGTGAACTTGATCTTACCTAATCAATTGTGTACCTCACCATCCAATCAGCAGGAGTCTTCATCCGTCCTCTGTTCGCTGCTGTTCTTATTATTGACTCAGGTAATATCTTGTTTTAATCTAAATTCATTCTATTTTATTTCTGTTTGACCGTTTCAACTTTCAACGAAAACCCCCACCAAAAACGCAGCCACCTTCCCACCAGCCAGCCCGCGTTCCTTCCCTCCCCCTTCCATTCCGCTTCCATTACGACTTCGAGAAGCCTTCCATAAAAGTTCCACAAACGACCGCTCTTATCGATATCGGATACTTCCACCTATATCTGATGTCTGTGACCCTCCACCACAGCGCACAATACTGCACAACCGCCATTAATCAATTATTACCGTTTTCGACGTTGGATACTCACTCGTGCGACTTGTTTCTTTCTTCCATCAAGGCTGTGGCGCCGGCGTCATAGGCAAGCCCTTTCTTTTCCGGTTGACCTCGTTGATCGATCGAAGATCGCGGTGTTCGGTGATCCAACCAGCGCCTCTGTTCTTCAATCCCTGTGTGTCGCCACGAAAGTCACCTACCAAACGCTCTTGAATGGTAATCACGGTCACGAATTGGAAGCAGTTCGAAAGTCCGACATTGGTCACTACCTACCTACATGACCATATCCTTGATAGAAGGATTCCACAATTCAAACCTAAAGCGAGTGGCGGGGTCCAATGTGGTCCATCGACATAGATAGGAGCGAGATTATCTTAGCTACCATCTTGCTATGGACTTTCGATTTGGTACATCCGATTTCTCCAATGAACTGGGCAATACTCACCAGCCGCAATTGACGCCGTTGTCCACTTTGTCGCAAGCACAACATCAGCTGCAACATCACCCTACACCTCACACATTACCACCTCTCCAAAGTCGGCATTCCATCTCGTCAATACCCAGAAGCTCCTTTGACATTACTGCCGATGCCATATCCACACCGCAAAGTGCGGGTCTGCTCAGATCTGCCGCGCCTCACGATATCTTCGGGAATGGCCCACATTTTTCTCCGGTGGGGGATCACTCCTCGATATCGGCATCGAGGCAACCCGGCCCTATCTTTCCGAATTCCCCACTCTACGCCGGAGCGGTTTCGAGCTCTCAATCTCACCCACAGATAATCGCACAGGCTTTATCACAAGTTCGATTGCCAGATTTAAGACCGATGCCACCAGAAGGGATGACCCTGTCGCTTTCGCTGTCGGATCAGGTGCTGCCACAACAAACACCGGTGGGAGATCCGGAGCGACCACCGACGCATGTAGTCGGATCTCAAGGCCGTCGGGGAATACTACCAAGCGCTCCCGGTAGGGCGGCTGCGGTGGCCGGGTCGAGTGCGAGCAACGGCAAAAGCACCACCGTACCGACGAAAGATGCGGATGGGAAATTCCCCTGCCCATACTGTAGCAAGACCTATCTCCACGCCAAACATCTAAAGCGCCATCTTCTTCGGCGTGAGTCCGGTTGCAACATAGATTCTGTACGTTCGCTAATTTTGCCAAGATACTGGAGACCGTCCATACATGTGCGTTCTCTGTAAAGACACGTTTTCACGCAGCGATATCCTCAAAAGGCATTTCCAGAAGTGCTCGCTCCGAAGAGGCAACCCTACCGGAGCCAGTCATCTTTCGCACTCTCAAGCCTATCTGAAGAAGTCCCGACAGGGGCCGCAGAAGTCACTTGATTCAGGTGCTGGGAGCTCCATTTATCTTGATACCCTGGGCCCCACGTTCGATGATCAATCACTAGACACCACTCTGGGTTCTGCAACCGGATTGATGTCCGATTCACCCACATTTCCAGACGAGCCACCCCCATCACAAGACTCGATGTCGAAATCTACTAGCATCAAACGACTGAGCAGCGGTGGAGGTAGAGATAGAAGAAGTTTGACGGGGCCAGGTCCGTCTGGGTCGAGTCGTGCTAGCTTGGATGATGGTCTTTCTCATATGGCGGCCATGAATTTACCTCTGGATCTAAGCCAAATTCCTGCCACATCCTCCCTGACTCATTCGATGCCGTCCGACCACTACGTGCCAGACCATTTCCATCACCGAGGAACTGATGGTGGGATACATCAGGATATAAGTAAAGAATCGGATCCGTTCTCCTACGGTCGCACAGAACAGGCACAGCTGGGTAAGACGAACGGTAGCCATGGCCCCGATATTGATTGGACGCACCTATTTAATACTCCAACAAATCCTGAATACATAAAACCAACGTTTCAGCTGGACCTTGGTCAGGGTCGAATGCCTAAATCAGAACCTCAACTCGTCAATACATCCTATCCATCGATACTTGACAGTAATTCCGATCGGCTATTCGGTGAAACTTACAACCCTTCCATTGGGATTTTCGGGGCACTCCCGGCATGGAACTTCGGAGTGTCCCAGGACGATCCTCTGAAGAACAAAGCTGATCGGTTAATTGCTTTTTGCCTCCACGAGAGTCCAGATCAGGGTGGTGGCGATTCGGCTGCAAGCCAGACGATCAGGCAGACCTTGACGGCGGATAATGTCAAACACTTCGTTGAGCTCTTCACAAACTTCCAAGGTCATTGGCCGCTGATCCATATGCCCACATTCAACGTCCTGGAAGCCTATGACGGCTTAGTAATGGCGATCATCTGCATCGGAGCAGTCTACTCGGACCGTATAAGCGTGCCGCAGGTCCGTCAGCTCATGGAGCACGCCAAGGCTGCAGTCGACCGAACATCACGGGTCTTCGAGGTGGATGGCCATGGCCGCACAAGTGTGGCTAGTGCTCCGTCCGAGACAACAGCGGCTGGCATTGAACGATTGCAAGCCCTGACCATGCTACAAATCCTGTTTACTTGGCATGGCACTCGACCCCAACGGGACTCGGCGAGACGCGATTTTGCGGAGTTTGCCAGTCTTGCACGCCAGTCAGGACTTCTTCAACCAGCTGCTCCAGGAGGGTCCGCTTACAGCGCGTTACACCAAGTCGGACAGACCTCGGACCAGCACGATTCCGGTAGCTTTGATTGGCTTGCCTGGGTGGAACAGGAAAAACGATCGAGGCTGATGTTCATATTCTTCCTGCTTGACGCCGCTCAGGTCATCTTCTTTAACTGTTCTCCGCAATTCGACCCGTGGGAAATTCGCTTGCCGCTTCCTGCAGACGACGCTGCATGGGATGCGCGAAATTCGTCCGAATGTGCAGACACATTGGGTCTCCATGGTACCGCCGCACAGTCTAGGAACGCTACCGGCAGTCGTCGCCAGAAACAGCCGGAGATGCACCATGCAATGAAGGCGTTGATGCATCCGACTTACAATTTCCAACCTGGAGCAACCAACGTTTACTCCAAATTCATCCTTGTCCATGCCCTGCACGTGCAAATCTGGAACGTCCAGAGACAGGTTTCACAGGACAATGTGATGACTGCTTTCAATGAAATTCTCTCCATGAGCAACGGCGTCGGCACACCTATCGCGCAAAATGATTGGATTACAACCGACGGGGGAAATGGGTCCGCGAGCAACAGTAACAGTAACAGTGGACAAGCCACACCGACTAGTATTTCGGGGATGCAGTCTCCCGGAGCTCACCAATTGTTGAAGGCCACGACGGACGCTCTCCAGAAATGGAAGAGGATATGGGACGAGGACATGACGCTGCAATATCCTCCCACGGCCTCCGCCTACCGCCGATTCGGCTTCTGCAGAGATGGCGTTCACTTCTACTGGCTCGCACGAGCCTTCCTTCGGAACAATCGTGCCGTCGACTGGCAGACACCGCCTGACTCTCGCTTCATGCAAGTCATGAAGCTTTTGAAGAATGTCAGGACCTGGGTGGCATCGGACAACGCCCAGAGAGGAGAGGAGATCGGTTCGGTCGGAGATATTGACGAGAGTTATGGCGTGGAGGACCTGGCGCTCGATATGAAACTGCTCTTCAAGCCCATCAACCAACATATCGACTCTCCTGTTCCAGGTCTGCAGACGACTATGAACGGGAGTTTCTCATGAGAATCGGCATGCATGCCTCCATCTCATTCCAGCAACATCTCACTTCCTCTTGGACACGTCAAGGTCGCTGGTCCGTCATCGGCTCGCATTTCCTTGCTGGCACGTCGGTGGGATATAGATCCATTCAAGCGAAAAGTTATAGATTTCTCATGTTTCCCAAGTCCCGGTTCTGTACACGTCCCTTTGCCGTCCTTCAACTTGGAGTTTGGGGGTGATGGCAATTGTCTTTCTTCTAGCTCCAGCGTAGCGCTTGGATTCATCGGGTATATTCGCGATGCTCATAGACTGGTGGCGTGGGAACGGAAAGGGAAAACACGTAAGCAAGCATTAGATAGACGATGGCGGGATGGCGATGGCTGTCCAGCCATGATGAGGAGATGAACGAAATGAGACAAAGTCGGTTGAAGAGCCTCGAGTCGCTCCTCTCGGTTTCGGTTTCGGTTTTGGCTCTGGCGACTGGCATTACTTTGCTATATCGAGTAAACCGAGTCTGTAAGGGCAGAAGAAATGAAAACAAGATTCGGATTCCCTGCCGTCCTTTGGGCCGATGCGTTTGTTCCTTTGTGACTGCGGACTTGTGCGATACTGCCATTGTGAGTTGGCAGTTGTTGACTTGATTGAATGATGATATGTACTGGGAGTAAAAAGTATACATAATTCTGGAAAGACCTCTCCCTCCCTCCGATCGCAAAGCGCACAGGCAACATACCAAAGCAAGCAAGAGAGGGAAAGCATCAACAAAGCTCCCACCCACCATCCGCAAAACACCACATGCAAAAAACCCTCCCAAGCCTCCGAACCCTCACACTCACAAACTTAGCCGATCCATACTCAACCGATCAATGCTCCGATGGCGCTTCACGACGCCCAACCGGTAGAACTTCTCCTCCCCTGTCGCCGTCCGCCCGCCGATATACCATTTCTCTTGCCCCAGCACGTCACGGAAGCCGGAGCTTCCGGAGGAACTGTCCGAGCTCCGTCGTCGCTGTGCCTGTTGTCTGCCACCGAAGGAACCACCGCCACCGCCACCACCGATGGGCGAGGTGCCGAAGGGGCTGGAGCCCGGGCCGGGCGAGCGGGAGAGAGGAGAAGCGGAGTGCTGGCGGGTGTGTTGCAGGTGGCCGGCCGCTTGGACGGCGGCTGTGGTGACGCCTTGGTTAGCAGAGGAGGAGGATTGGGCGGCTGCTGTGGCTTTGGTGGATATGGAGCGGGGATTTGACGGGCCGGTTGAGGGCGCGGCGGTGGAGGCAGAGGGGACGTGGGAGGAGGCGTGTGTTGCGGTGGGTGTATTTGACAAGGCGGTGGTCGAGGTGCCTTTGTGGATGGCCGAGTGGGCGCGGAAGGCGGCGAGGAAGTTGGCGAGGAAGGATCGGTTGGTAGGCATGTTTGTTGGAGTGGTCGGGAAGTCTGCTTTCGAGTGCTCGATGTCCACTCCCGCCTTGGGAATTCGGCGAGAGAGAGACTTGTGTAGGGTGTGTACACTCCTCCTCTTCCCGTTCAACAGCGTCACGGTGGAGCGTCGCAGTCGAATATAGCTGTTGACCGCCGAGCTTAAGTCGGTGAAGATACCGGGGAGCTAAGCTGCCTTTGCCCGGCTGTTTAGAAACGCACGACGGGGTGACGGAATGGTTACGGAGGTCGGACCGCTGAAGTTGTTGGGGGAGTAAATGAAGTAGGGCGCAATAGATATTGGTGGCACTAATTATCAGAGTCCCGGAATAGATCTATGAGATATCAGAGTGGTTAGATCTGGGGTTGAGATTGTTTTCTAGCAACAAAAGAGTCAGGGCGGATTTATATGAACGGAGTGCAGTATCAAGTGCATCGGAAAAGGACGCATACATTTCGGAAGAGATCGGCAATGCATGGTCAAGCTTAGGTAAGCTTAGTCACCCACCTCCACCGGGCCTGTGCTTCAACAAAGGAATATTCCAGGAAGGTGAATGGAATCCAGATCTAAGATCAAGATTCCACCTAGATTTGAGATTGAAGGATATGGAGAAATCGAACATAGGCTGGCCATGGGAATGAGGGGGGAAGAAGAGGAAGAAGATAAATTCCCCGCTTCACATATAATTCTTTGTCTCCGTTGCGCCGTCCATTTCAAGAAGCACTCTCTCCTCCACAACGCTGCTCTTTACTTTTTCCTGAGCCAACGAAGGTAGTGAAATTGACTGGACCTAACAGCTTTGGCAAAGTCAGCGCAGATCCCCCAAGCATACTCATCTTATCATGCTTTGCTTCGTTTTTGCCGTAAGCTTGACCAAGACGTCATTGTGACCGATTATGACGGATAAGGTAATCTAGATGCCTTCAGATAGATCTAGGTAAGCAAATCTGAGTGTACCGTACATACTGCACAATATTGTCACTGTCACCAAAGACTATCACTGGATATCCCTGCGTATAGGAAGTAAGATAGTACCAGGTCCATTGTGCACAGTTCCTTTCATTGACATGAAAACTGATTGAGATATAAAAACAGATGCTTACATAACCATATCTGCGCCGAGCCTCAAGCTTCTCCGATTGGCTACCGGCCTCAATCTCTTCGATTCAACACCACCTCAACGCTCGTGGTCGACGCACTTCGAATATAGCCGGCGATCTCTAGCAACTCTTCAAGATGGTTCGTCATCCCACACAGCTGTGGCTCAGATGCTAACTCGGATTCACCTCCCGCAGGTCCAAGGACATCACGGCATTACGCCGGTCAGGATACGACCCGGTTACGACACCTACAGATCCCCCTATGGACCGAAGTACGTCGCGACGAACCCAACTATGGTTCCACGACCCCCTACCTTGCGACTTCGCTGATAGCTAGTTGCAGCTACAAGACGGTAACGAATTACCACGGCATAAACGCTCGGATGGCGATGAGACTGTATGTGTTCCCTTCCACGCCTCGGCCATCGCGTCCTACGCCTTCCAGTCAAGGGCGGAGGTCCACACCAGACACTACGGGTCCGAGACAGCGACGGGAGGTCGGAGAAACACTGGGGCTGATCGTCTGATGTGGTAGGGCATACACGGCCGGCGGGTTCGGTGCCGTTGCGGGCATCGGTGCCCTGTTCTTCTTTTCGGACGTCCCCAAGGTCAGGAAGGATATCATGCAGGTGAGGCTCCTCCTCTGCCAGGTGGGTTTGGTTGCGATGGACGGTACTGATGACCGGTGGCCGCGGTAGAACATACCCTTCATCGGCGAACACTATGTCCGGGACATCCCTCCTTCAGATAGTGTGAGTCCTACCTCGGCGTTTGTCTGTCCTGATCGGCTCTTGTGGACCCGGCCTGACTCGAGATGTGTGCAGCCCTTTTAGACCCGATGACAGAGGTTGAAAGAAGAGTGTGGCAGAAGACTATCCCGATGGTGGGGACCGTTACTCGATACTTCAAGTCAATGCTTGTACCCTATCAGGGCAATTTGCAGCAATAGACTACATCCGATCGTCGTGTCTACAGCCTGTTCTTGCCACTTCCACAATTTTGTCATTACAATGTCCCGACCTGTGCCAGATTTGAACATACTCAAAGGGTTTGTGATTCCTAGTATAGAAGACTCATTGGTCTATGCAATTCCTGCCGACGCCCCCTTGTCCCAAACATGTCAAAGTACGGTATACATCGAAATGAAAACGGAAAGAAAGAACTGTATACAAGTACCGTGTAATCAGTCGACCTTGCCGTTAGCGCCTCCTCCACTCAATAAACCCTCCTTGCTGTCCAGCTGAGGAAATAGACCCCCAGAAGTACCTCCAATGCCCTTGCCTCGCCGTATCCTCCCCTTACCCCAAAGCGCCATGCTCACCACGATGCCGACCATGAGGCCCAGGGATATCCACGGGTGGCCGGTCGAAGCTCCTCGCACGTGGAAGAAAGCACTTTCCAGTTTCCCAGTCGTCGATTTGGGACTGATCTTCGGTGGATTGGCAACCACGTCCCGCAGTGTCTCGAGTATAGATGTCCGTGACGGGACGATGGGTGACCCGGACGGTGCGGCATCCCAATACCTTCGATTCTGCACGGGATTCTGGTTAGCTACTGAAGATGGAGGTGATGGAAATCAGAGTACTCACATCTTGGTCATTGACGATAACCCGTTCTCCGTTCCGTACGTCGATGCCGTATGTGGTTCTTATCCAGCGTTGCCACAGAACGCCATCGACCCAAGCGAAGCCAACCTGCTTCTTATCGTCTTCGCCGATCTGAATCCGGATGCTCTTTGCCGCTCGTAGTGCCCTTTGATCGTTACGGTCTTCTGCTTCTTCGATCCTTAACTGTTTCGCATCGCGCATCTCTTGTCGCTCCAGCTGAAACGCGTGAGTCTGCTTCTCCATCCACTCGAGCGCCGCGCTCTTGATTTCCTTTCTGTCACGCTCAAACTCCTCTGCCCGATCTCGCGATAGGACGCCTAGGACCACGAACTTGCCATCCAGGATTTCGTGTGAGTTGGAGGCTGTAAGTTCAGGAACGATAGGAAGCCACACTGTCTGCATCCAATTCAACACCCGTCGGAAATCCCGCATATCTTTAGGGGCAAGCGCGTTGTAATAACTCGGCCTTCCGTCTCTGGACACCAACAATCGAGGCCAGGTGGAGATCTTGAACCGGTCAGCCAGCACAGCGCTATCGGTTTTGACGATCCTGGCGCGTCCGATCAAGCTCAGGCAGAGGTGGTCCAAAGCCGCAAAATCTTCGGTCGTCGTTGCATGATCGTAGAAATACAGAAAGATGACTTCTTCGGTTTCCTCCATCTGTTTGAAGGCCGCCGCATCGACGTACTGGAGGCCCATACCGACATCAAGAGCTTTCTTTGCGTAGCTGATCAGATCACCCAAGCCCCTTAGCCCATCGTATTCCACGCGCTCGCCGCCCCGGAAGAAATGTATCGTCGGGTATCCCTGAACTCGGACGTCTCGACAAAGTCTAGACTCGGCGTCGCAGTTGACTTCTCCGACATTAAGTTTTCCTTGCAGCTCTTTGGCCATCTGCGACCACTTCGGGGCTAAATCCTGACAATGATGACACCACGGTGCGTAGAATTTGATGAACCAAGGGTCCGGTGTCAATGTCACCAGCTTCTGGAACCGCTCCGCTGATAAGGGAACAGATGTTCCGAGAGGGTTTGAGGGTCTCTGGGCCTTGGAAGCATTGCTCACCGCAGATACTTGGGCAGTTTGGCTGTCTGCTTTAGATGCTTCTGTCGTGGTGGCGATCTCTGCAGCCTGGATATTGTGTTCTGAACCTGCGGCGGCACCAGCCCGGGTGTCTTTATCCTTCTCTTCTAGGACTTCGGGCTTAGCTCCGGTTTCGACACCGGAGGCTCCGACATCCGGAACTTTGACCCCATCTTTCGGTCTCGACCCCGGTCTTATAGATTCAAGAGTTTCTTCAACAAAGCCACTCAGACCTTGGAGGTCCTTTTTACCCGCAAACCTCTTGACAAACTTGCCGTCCTTGTAAAGTAAGAAAACCGGGTACGAGTTTACACCGTGAGCCGTGCAAGCCGTACCGAATGCAACACAGTTCAAAGAAGCGAAGTTGAATCTATAGTATCGATGAAATGAGTTTAATGATGTCTGATCATCCGCCGTTTGAGGGGCTGAAGGCACCGGTGTGGAGGTGTAGTAGAATTCGTATAGAGTCTGCCATGCCGGGGCAATAGCAATACAGTGGACACAGTGTGGCGAGTGGTGCTTGACGAACCAATAACCGTCTTTGATCTCCTGGTCAAATTGCTCGCCACTCAGTTCTTTCATCGGCGGCACTCTCACCCCATTGAAAATTGTAGGTTGAATCAAGTCGTCCTCTCCATCTGTTGCCCCGGCATCTCCGCCTTGGGTTATAGCTACTTCCGGTGATGGAGCAGTCAAGACAGGCGAGAGTAGGGCAGATGCGAGAATGGCCGATGTCAGTGAGAACCGCATGGTGCGTGGATATGTTGAAAGTAATCGGCGACGCTAGCTGGCAATTGTCGGAAGCGAGATGCCAAAGCTGTTGTGGTAGAGGAGAAGTTGCTGGACGCTGAACACAGAGTGGCCACCATGCGCCGACTGCGCCCCCTCTGCCAGGCGAGAGCTTCGCCCTGAGTTTGTAAAGACTGTGTTGTGACTTTTCTGCAGCAGCAACAAGATTTCCCTCTTCGCGTGTGGAGTTGTTGTGAAGGAAGAAGGGAAGGAAGAAGGAAAGATGTTCTTGAAGATGAACTACGTTGATCGATCTGTCCCCTGAACTTGCCTTGTTCGAACTTGACCTAACGTTACCTTATTTTGAGCCGTCCGTCTTTTGGCGTCATAGGCACGTGCGCCGAGCTACACTACGATCTTAGTAACTTATTTCGCTTTCGGAACGTCCAGCATCCTACGACAACTTCTAACTCCGTGCCCTGCGTCGAGTCCCACGACTGCAGCTGCCTGGAACATTGCGTACGGTCCGAGTTTATATCGCTCTCGGACTTAAGATGCGTTCAACATTTCGACTACTCGCCAGCGTCAAACCTGGCCGATTCCTTGAGCCAGGCAGTCCCACCGGCCTTACAGGTCTCTTTAACCATCCTGCACCTCGCTCCACACTCATCTACCTTTATAGCGCGACCCTTGAAAAACTCAAAGCTCTCCCTGACACATCAGTTTACCGACAATCCGCGGAGGCATTGACGCAACACCGGCTAAAGATTGTTGAGGCCGTCAAAGCTGAAGGCTACGATGCATGGGCGGAAAGAGCGAACAAAAAGATCGCGGAGCACCCAGAGGTTTTCAACACGCCAGAGGGAGGCGTCGCTCACGAAGAAGGAAAGCATATCCAGGTCGTCCGCCACGGCCGATCGTTTGTGAGCACGCGACTGAAGGATGAGCCGGATGAGAGGCTGGAGGAGTGGGACGGGGAAGAGGTCGGGGCGCCAGAGCTTGAGGGTACGAGAACCACGGAGGAGAGAGCGGGTCAGAAAGTGGTGGGAATGAAGAGGCCCGGATCGGACGAGAAGACAGTGACATGGGAGCATGAGCCACCCTTGGAGGCTAGCCAGTACGTAGGATGACCTGCGCCGTTGTCATAACTGACGTTGTAGGATCTCGGAGATCGAAAACCAAATCGGCGCGGGACTGATTGAGGAAGTCGTACAAGTTGCGGAAGGGGAGTTGAAGCTTGCAGATACGATGTTGCGATCCAAGGTGTAAGTGACTCGTGGTCGAGCGCAGGTATCATGCTGACGTACTAAGCTGGGAGGAACTCGAGGAGAAACCTCCGGAGGGTCAATGGACATACTTCTCGCACGATCAGTTTACGCTAAAGACCCAGAAGCCACCGACATAGCGTAGATACAGGTATTGATTCGAAAACCATCCCTCTTTTGATATTGTGGGGGACATCATAGGCTTGCGTAGTGAACTTGTATATAGCTTGATGTTGCTGCTCCTGAATCCGTTCATATACTTACTAATCTCAGGCGGAAGAAGCGGCCATGAGGCGAAGTCAACCCTAGCGTTCACCATGGCTCAACATTGTCCTCGCAAATCATTAAACGACTTCGACTTTCGTTGGGGGGCATTCCGTAGCTTTTGATCAACACCTACTGTTTGTTATCTTCTTAGACCTACAATAGCATGGACTGGAGATGAATCGAGATATCATAAATTAATAAGTACCCAAAAGCTATAGGACAGAGGTCGGGGCAGAACCATACTGTAGAAGAACCGTGGACCGTTTGCTTCTAGCAATGTATCTTTACTACATCACAATGGAAACTTGATTTATATAGCTAAAGTCTTCCCTGTGTACATTTTCGGAACAGTACAGTAAGGTATGTAAACGTTGGGTATGCGCTCGCTTGGTCTGCAATCCACTCTGCCCTCTAGCCTTAAGCCTCAACCTCAAACCTTTGTACTGCTCTTCAACATTCCCAGCTCCGAGAATCGCCGCTCATCATGTTCCAGTATGTTAATATCGGCGAGAGCCCACAGGTGAGAGATTCTCTCACATGGATTGGCCAGTTATACCAGCAGCGATGGAAGAGTATCTTGTCTTCAATCGCATTGCTGTACCTGCTATCAGTCTCATTGCTTCGATATCGACGGCTTAACAATATGACATTGAAGCTTAGATATCAAGACAGGGCTTCGTTGTCCCGTATGACTACGGCTGATGCTCAAGCCATTATGATATACCTCTCAGAGCTCGAATTTCCAACAGTCTTTTACTACTCGGTAGCCTTTGCTCTGTTCAAGGTATGTGGACGGCTGCTTATTGCATCTCGACTCTCAAGGCGTCTTGGCTCACCAGGATAACTTTCCAGACTTATGGTATACCAAGTATTTCCCACCTACTGGTTGAGACCGGTCAGCTAGTAAGCCTAGCTAGGGCATCCAAGCGCTACGCAGATACAAGTACGCTTATCACAGAATTTATGGTCAACTCTCCATCGTCTGAAAGGGCTATTGAAGCTATCGCCCGTATGAATTTCCTGCACAGCGGCTATCAAAAATCGGGAAAGATACTCGACTCAGATATGCTTTATACTCTGTCCTTGTTCGCCTTGGAACCGCCAAGATGGGTCAAGAAATACGAATGGCGAGAGTTGTCAGACATGGAGTTGTGTGCTCTTGGAACTTTCTGGAAGAGCATGGGTGATGCGATGATGATTTCCTTCGACGAATTGCCATCCCAGAAATCCGGCTGGAAAGACGGTCTGCATTGGCTGGAAGAAGTCCGGGAATGGAGTTTGGCATACGAAACTTCGCACATGATTCCTGCCGTTACGAACAAGCAGCTCGCTGATTCTACCATGGATATTCTAATGTGGTATATGCCAACTAGGTTCATGGAGACCGCCAGGGCTGTTGCGTCTCTGCTCATGGATGACAGGCTGCGGAGAGCAATGATGTAGGTTCCTCTGGGCGCAATACACTCTTCCACGACATGTACTTATCTCTACCGCAAAAGGTATCCAGAACCGAACGCAATTTATCGTCACTTTTTCAATTCAGTGCTACGTTTTCGCAAGCTTTGCCTCCGTTATCTCGCATTACCTCGCCCAAGCTTCATGCGTTTTACCCTGGCTCCAAGCGGCCCTGATCCGAGCACGGGTCGCTTCAACGCGACCACGTACATGTCGCACCCGTGGTATGTAAAGCCGTCGGTCAGAAACCGTTGGGGTTTAGAGGCCTGGGTCACCTGGCTCGTCGGGGGCCCACTACCCGGTGATGATAGAGATAAGTATATCCCTCACGGGTTTACTGTCAGTACTATTGGACCAAAACTTTTCGAGGGCAAGGGTACCAAAAGTATGGCCGAAACTCAGTCAGAACTAACCCTAGCGCAACGAGGGGGCTGTCCATTTACGAGAATGTGATGATCATACAATAATGCGGCGGACTCCTTAACTCTTCACCGGTCAATTGACGGCAGGTATCGAATTTTGCGGATGAAGACTGGCCAAAACCCCTCGCCTTTGGGGCCATGTTGAGATGAAGCATGCCACATAGGCACATAAGGATCGCAGAGACGCAATTCCAAACAACATCGATGGACACCCGTTGGTTGGGCTGAGCAAATTATCCATGTCTTGCCGGTGTATCACTGTATGTAAATTGCAGTCATTAAAAGCGGAGTAGCGACTCGGCCTTGCATACTTTCTTATCCATCTCAGGCGTCAGCTAAACAGCGCGATATTCAGTTCCCCAATCCAAATACGACCGTCAACTCAGTACCCAATTATAAAAGCCAGCCAACCGCCAGCATAACTTCGTCCCAACTTAGACCCTTTGACCAACGTACCGGACCCCAAATCATGAGCAACACATTCCACAACAGCACTGCCACAAACACGCGAGACAACCTCCATCAGCATCGTCGCCGCTGTTATCATTACTCATTGTCTGATCCGGTTGCGCCGACGTTGTGGTGGCATCCATTGCCGAGGTAGGCTGGTACCCATCTGTCGGATCATCAACTTGCACAGCATCAGCTGAGGTATCCGTCGTTGGCTGAGGCTGAGATTGATAAGAAGACATGGTCTGATCGCCTGACATCGCGCCCATGGAAGGATCCATGGTTGGCGAAGCCTGGTATGCAGCTGCTGAGCCATAGTCTGGCTGCCCCACCGTTCCTCCCCCTGATGGATCATCACCATCATCACCGACAACGGCATTCGGGTCGGTGTAGCTGCCCACGGGCGGAACTTGATCGTCGGGCGTGCCCTGGACAATGTACGCCGGTTGGGGAGCGGTTGCCGCACCGATCTGGGCGGATACTAAGGCGTTGTTGGCAGCTTGCTGGTTTGCGGCTGCGATCTGAGCGTTCTGATTATCCTGCTGTCGCTGCTGTTGCTGTTGTTGTTGATAGTTGAAGTTGGGATTGTATTGGTTCGATGTCCCTCCGTACGGTGATTGAAATGACTGTTGGTATCCTTGCTGTTGCTGCTGCTGCTGCTGCTGCTGTTGCTGGTACTGGTAGCTGGGGTCATTGGTGTATTGGTTCGCCCCTCCATATGGTGATTGAATTGGCTGTTGATATCCTTGCTGTTGCTGTTGCTGTTGCTGGTAGCTGGGGTCGTTGGTGTTTTGGTTGGACCCTCCATATGGTGATTGGGCAGACTGCTGATAGCTTTGCTGCTGTTGTAAGGTGGGCGACGTTTGATAAGAGGCATGTGATTGCGAAAATTGGCTGCTGGAATGATGCGCCGGTTGCGGACGTTGAGGCTGGTATTGGGACATCTCCGTTCCCGGACTATGCTGCTGTGCAAGCTGTGGGTGCTGCTGCGGATGCTGAGCATGATGCAAGACGGAAGACGCTGCCCCAGCGGCCTGTTTGAGGAATGAACTCATCCTCGGAGCTCGATCAAAACGACGTAACGAATTCGTAGCCAAGCTCAAAGTGATCAAAGCTACCGTGGAAGTAATTGGAGAAGTATGAATAACGAGAACGAGGCATGGTGGAAATCACAGCTGTACTCGTACAGATGTACAGCTCGAGCCTCATCAGGCGCCGATGTCCGACTGAGTGCCAAGGTGGCTTCGCTCCTCGTACGATGGCTCCGGCATTGGCGGCGCGATGCGGCTGCCTTGGTACAACAAATCAAAGCTGTCTGAGAATGCATGGTTATTCAATTCAGCCTCATGGCCTGACTTCCGCTTCAGGAAAGGGACAGCCTCGTTCGCTAAACCAAACCATTTCTGTCGCCGCCACCGCACACCTTCACGCCAAAGAAAACTCCCTGATTGCTGCGAACCAATGTATCACCTCTACAGTACCTTGGGTATCTGCACAACCTAAACCCCGTAACTAGTAGACCCTGCAGAGGCAAGATTGTGTGATTCGGAAACAGCCGACATAACGCCTGTCAAACCCCATACGACGCCTTACCGCACCATAGGACCACCGTCCTTACCCCATCCTCTGCTCCTCATGGCTTCTTCGATTTGACCCCATATCCCCTCCACGACCTCTCTATCCCTCCACCTTCCTTGCGTGCCGGTGTTGTTGTTCCATTTCTCGATTTGCGCACTCGTCACGCCTCGACCCCAACCCTTAACCGTGCTCGGCACATCTTCACCCCTCCATCCGATATAGATGCCAAGCGCGTTTTTGAACAAGTCCGGTGCGGATTGCCACTTGTACGACTTGAACTGCCAGGTCTGACCGGTTGTGAAAACGCCAACGACACGAGACCAGTAGTCCGGCTTGAACTGCTCCGGCGTATCCACCAAGATGAATCGCAATGGTCGTTGCGGGTCTATCGATGGCAACAGGCGTGAGATATGGAGGATATTCGCCGTATTGGAGGAACCCCCGAGAGCGCTGTCCGGAGGGATGTAGACACCCGATTCGAGAAACGACTTGATGTTGCTCATGCGAAGCAGGGACGAAGCGGAAGGCGAAAGCAAGATGATGGGATCTGGGCGTCGAGCAGGCTTTTTGGGTGATGCCACTAGCGAAGGATTTGTGTGTGGGTTGGCGGGCGCCGTGGACGAATGACCTGGTCGGTTGCGATTCTTGTTCAGGAAGACTTCGGCGGATTTGCGAATGTGAGAAAAATCCTAGTTCAGTCAGCGCTGCTACGTAGATCCTATGGACAAAGACACCGACTGTAGGTTTGATGCCCCTCAACACACTGTTCCTGTCGCCCATCCTCCTCTCTCCATTGTAGATCCGTGCCAGTCGCGGATTGATTGGCTTGCCGGGCCTTCCGCCAGCAACTCCACTCGGGATGGTCACAATGCCGCCCACAGCTCCTGAGGCAACTTGCGCCGAACCCGCCGCAGAAGCAGCCAATCCATCCGACTCCAACGGCTTGATGTATTCGCTCTCATCCGACGCAGTTTCCAGCCATGTGATGAGGTCCAATCTCTCCACGAACACCAGATTCTGCACCTTCCCGCCAGCACCGCCAGGCGCGGCAAGCTCTTCGTTCAGCTGCTGCGCCGAAGTTATGTACTCTGGGATGGCGGAATCCTTCTTCTGCCACGCGAAGTAGATGCTCCGCAGATCGACTGCATTCCCGGATGAGACGAAGCGCGTGAGGGTGTCGAGGGGGAAGTACTGATGGTTCGGCTCGGTGAAGTGGAGGTGGGTTGCTATAGCTAGGTCGTCGACGGCGTCTGAAGCTGCGGTAGCGTCGGCGGAAGTCGTGAGGATCGGAGGTTGTTTGGAAGCGATGGAATGGCGGAGACAGAGTAGAGGGTCCGGCGGAGAGGTTACCAATGACGCCATTACCTGTGAGGGTGTCTCGAGCGAATAGTATCGTGGTTTGTTTGCGCGGTGTGTTGCGGTGGAAATATCCAAAGTGATTCGAGTTGACAGGTGACTTTTGTGCCTGACACCAATCAATATTGTGGCAGATTCAGCTAAAGTAGTCACAGCTGTTTCTAGATTGTCGGCTCCAAACGCATTTCAGAACATTCTTACGGAGTACACCTTAAGGGTTCTTTGGATATTACAGTAATATTCACTTAAACACAACATTTCGAAGTAGAATTCACAATCAAATATTTTTTTATATTACATAGGGTTACTGTGACACCCACAAGATCTTCTGCGTTACTCAGATTGCTTTGGGATATTCAAAGCACCCAGGCTATGGATCCAAATCTTGCCGCGGCATTCCGTCTCAAAGTCATCGGTCGCCCTGTGAGTCTGAAAGACCCACTGCAAAGCCTTCTTTTCTTCACCATCTACTTGAAGCGTCAGGAGATCATTACTTTTGATCTGCTCATGAGACTTCAAGCGTTCATACTTGACGTTGGTGCCCGATGCAATGTGTCCTATCAACAAGTCCTTTTCTTCAATATACCTTAGCTCCTTTGGTAGGCTTTTACCACGTCGGCAATACCAGACTAGCTTTTTCCAGGTGTCATTCGCATTCTGACTGTCCTGAAACCAGAGATATTGGGGGGAGAGTTTCTCCACCAGCGACCAAGGCACGGCAACTTGGGCTATTACTACCTTCACAATATCAGTTTTGTGCTTAGTCCATTTCGCATATCTGTCGGCGGTCTCTTTTTGTGGTGTGAAATAAGCAACACGTCTGGTACCAGAGAAGTCACCAGGTACTGTAGCAATCGTCGCAAGATCAATCTCGCCGGTGATCTCATTGTAGAAATCCTTGTGCTTTTCCTTGTCTCCAACGCGCCAAATCATGGTGTGGTGATCCATTTTGAGAGTAGCATCAGATAGTGTGGCAACTATCGGGCGAGGCTTGTCTTCAATCTCTACTTCAGAGAAAAGTGGGGTAGATGGAGGCTTCGTGCTAGGAGGCAGGCCAGGATCATGGCTATGAGGATGTATTTGAGGTGGGATGGATGATGTCGATCCAGGCTTTGGGCCACTTTTTGGGGTCTTTTTTCCATGCTGTATTCGAGCTTGTTCTATCCGCAGGTCGGCGTTCAGGACTTGCAAAGCTCTCCACTTCATCTCCATTGTGTCGATCAGCCAGTACTTGCAAGACGCGGTGCAGCAAATGTCGGAGTATTCAGAAAGCAGAATTGCATTGCGTAGCTTGTTGTTGATACCAATTGTGATCATACAAGCATCCCAATCATCAAGTCCGGAAGTCGCATCGGGGCGCTCTGGTTCTTCGATATGCCACTGCGCAAAGTCGAAAAATTCTGCTTGCATGTCTGCGGGCTGGCTGAGGAAGCGCTGCCAGAGTGCTACGGCGGTGTGGTAGTCGAAACCGAGAAATTCATAAGTCTCTTGGCTTCTGAGGTCAGCTGGTATCTCGACTTCATCAGTGGCCTGCCCGACAAAGGTAGCTGAAAACGACCCCGACGAGACTCTGCTGGCAGAGTTCGAGGATGCAGATCGGCTACATGATGGTTGCGATGATGGAGGTGAAATCATGGAGGCGGATATCTTTCGCTTTTTATTTATCACCGGAGTCAACAAGTCTTCTTTCTCAAAGAACTGGGCTGTCTCTGGAGTGATGACCGGCGGTGAGTTATGGGCTGATCCTTGGGCTAATCCTGCCATGTTTGAATGATGAATTGCTTGAAGAAAGGGCGAGTTCTTAAGTCAAAGCAAAGCAGCAGATGATTGAGCTATGGGCCAGTTACCAATTTCACATCAGACCAACTACCTGTTGGTACTCAGGCCTATTTTGGCTTAGTGCTGAGGACTCGACAGTACCTTACCTTATGCCTTGGCTTACCTTGATTAGGCATAGTGCCAACCTCCTGAAAAGTTTTCCATTACCCGAGATCTTATTCCCTTTTACCACTTAGTTACCTTAGGTAAGTTCTTTCTCTTTTCTCTTTAGGTGCACGCTCAGGTACAAGTTCCCACCTACCTGGGTAAGTTGACGTTAGCATCCTCAACGGCTTGATTCTAGGTTAGCTCTAATATCATTCATAATGAGGCTAACTCCTCAAGACCAGGCCCGAGCGAGCTTGATGGCAAAAAGCTACCGAGGTTGGCTTCCGAGGTGGAGTTGGGTAACTTCACGCTTCTCATTACGGTACTCATAGTACGAATTACTGTTCTCACTCGCCCACATCGTTGTTTCGGAAAGGGGAGGTTTGAAGAGGTCATCGGCACTAAAGTTGGGCCCTCGCCTGTTGCACACCATTAACGGTTACCTTATATCCCATGAGGTACTGTAGCAGAGGAGCAGGGCTAGGAGACTAGGCCTGCTCATTTCCATGCCCATCCATGCCTGTCATGGCGAGAACGGTGTCAGGGCGATTTTAGCAGGCCAAGGATCACAACGACCGGGAAGTCTGACCGAAGTCAATGAGAATATATTGAAGAAATAGCTTGCCCTTTCTTGACCATAACCCCGACTACCAGTTCAGTCGCAGTTCCTAGCAGACTCAACGAGCATCCTCACCTCGCCCTGACTTCTGTTCACCCAACATGGCTTCGGGTTCTTTTCTGATAGAGTTATGGACCGAATACTCCATCGGTTCAGCCATCGTCCTGACCCGCCTGTGTCTCCAGTTGCGCGCATTGGGATTCCGGGGCTTGAAGCCGGACGATTATCTGGTTGCCTTGGCCTGGGTCAGTTCAATGCCCGGAAGATGAGAAGCCTCCGAGAATGGCTCCTCGATGCGTCTGCAATTGAACGCTCACACTCTGACAGGCCCTTTACACCATCGAGATACCCATGGCCTATGTCATCATCCTCGTCACCAAAGGGACCAATGCCGGCATGACGGATATGCAGCGGCAAAACGTCAGCGGCAAAGCATTGGCGGCGAGAGTACTTGGGTCCAAGTGTTTTATAACTGGCTGGTTGTGCTACGCTGGAACGGTGTGGATATTGAAATTGTGTGTGGGCTTCTTCTTCCTTCGCATCACCGAAGGTCTGTCTCAGCAACGATTCGTCAAGATTGCAATGGGCTATGTATTGGCGACGTGGGCCGCAATCAGCCTGTTTCTGTTGTTCAACTGTCGACCATTTCACGCCTACTGGCAAGTGAATCCGAATCCAGGCAGTAAGATCGACCAGTTTGATCCATTTTCATTCTGCAACTTTCCAAGTTAAGCCCCCATCTACAGAGCAATGCACCTGGGAGGATGGAACGCCCTTTATTCTTGGCTTGGTGCTCAATATTTCTTCGGACATCCTTCTGATGCTTGTGCCTATACCGGTGAGATGGACTCGATCAGCCTGCCCCAGCTTCCCAAAACTAATCATGTACAGATCATCATTCGAGCAAGGATTACCCTGACGCGCAAAATCGTCGTTTGTCTCATGTTCTCGGCCGGAGTCTTTGTCATGGTTGCCGCAACCCTTCGAGTGGTGTTTTACTTCACGGTACACCTAACCCAGATCGCACAACGCACACCGATGAGCACTCCGCTAATATCTCCGCAAGGCTGTCGACCCCACACTACCTGCAATCTGGTCATGTCGCGAGACCTTCATTGCCTTTTGTGTGACCAATTCTATGATCATCGGCCCACAACTCAGAAAGCTTTGGTATAAGAGAAGAAGCGACACCGCTGGATCAAATCAAATCTATCAATCAACACCGGTCGAGCTGACTGACGGTAATGAGTATTCAGACGGCGGTTACCGCCGTCACGGCAAAGGCAAGGCGTACCTTGGCAAGGAAGCGTCCTCGGTGACGGCGTCGGACAGCACGGAGCACATCGTCGTGTCGGATGTCAGCTTGCCCACGCCCAGCTTGGTCATCCAGACGCAGAAACGTACCAAGTCTCGAATTCCGAGGGCGCCATGCAGTCGCACAATGTGTTGCCCAGTAACTTGAGGAGCGGAAACTCGCCGAGACAGCCGCAGTACTCGGTTCAGGTGGGCAGGTGAACAGTTGACCTATTCTGATTGGCCAACGCCACCTGGGCTCGGATGAACAAGGCCAAGTGGTCCTCACAGTCCTGGCACCGGCGATGGTGGCCACAAGTTTGTGACCTCCTCTCATCGAAGTGGCATCTTTGGAAAAGCCGGCTTGTTGTATTCTTGAATGTTCGGATCGCGACTATTGTACATTTGTGTCGGTTTGTTGGCTCACGATAGGTGTTCACAACATATATGTACATATATAAACTCCCTCATACTGTGCTTGAAGTCTTGGCTATTCTATGTAGCTTTCCTTTTAGTGATCGGGCGGACCATAAGTGATATACAGGTGTTACACGGCACAATCAAATAAGCTCACCATACTCCGTACCTAGCCTGATATAAATTAAGCGTCCAATCACTGGAGTACCTTCAACTCAGAGCTACGTTGATCAATATAAGTACTCTGACTCGTTGGCTGCATGAGTACATATATCTGGTAGGGATCAGTTGTTATGTGTGGAAACACCATGCTTCCAACCCATAATTCGCCGAGTCACTAGAAAACAGCTTCATAGTACAAGACTACAAGATATCGGCAGCCTATTCAGTCACCGAGCCTTGGGAGCAAGAAGAATGCTTGCTATAAACGTCAGAACTATGCAGAGGCAGCTCACTCGACTCTTCCCCAGGTCTATATATATATATATTGATTGATTATTATATACAATCCTTGCGGAGTAAGAAGTCGGCGTCCAGCTGATTACCGGAAAAACTTGTACAATACCATGAGCATCCTCTTCTAGACCAGGGTGAACCCAAGGGAGTGCAATACCCAAAATTAGATGACCGCAGTCCCTAAGAGTCACTCAGGGTCCATCCTCTCCTCTTCCCTTACACCTACTTCTGCCTCTCCGCGCCAACAACCAAATGTTTCTTCTCCTGGCCGTCGACGCCCAACCATAGCAGATCGGGCCGACTGTAATGTCCGACGCAATCAACGAAACCTTTGTTGGTGAGGATGGCGTTAAAGTCCAGCTCGGCGTAGATGATGCCTTCTTTCGTCTGGTCCATGTCTTTGGAGAGCTTGCGGCCGTCGGGCCCGAAGATGGCACTGCTTCCGCCTCCGGGGGTACCGAACAGCGGGTTTCCAGCTGTACCTAAAAGATCGATTGCTTTTTGCGATTGCACGCTTGTGGAGTGCAGGACGAAAGTCTGGGATTCGACGGCGAACACTTGGGAGAGGGCTCGACACCCTGGGAACGCCACCGGTCATTTAGCAGGTGCACAATAAATGGCTCAGAGCGGGGAGCGAGAGTCGACCTACCCTCCCTCGACATGGACCAGAGGCCCGGCCCGTCTTGGTGCGGGAATATGGGCGGCCACGCCGCGACGTGAATCTCCTCATGCTGGTGCAGGGTGTGATACTTCAGCAGCGGCTGGACGTGTTCCCAGCAGGACAAGGTTCCGATGCGCCCGACGGGCGTGTCGACGACGTTGGCGAGACTCGACCCGGAGGCGTCCCCGAAAATGGTCCGCTCCATGTGCGTCGGCTTCATCTTCCGCCGCATCATCTGAATGGCGCCGTCCGGACTGATGGTGCACGCCGCGATATACAGCGAGTTGTTGTCATTCTCAGAGAAGCCGAGGGACACGGTGATCTTGTTGCGCGCCGCGCACGAGCGGATGGTGTCCATTTCGGGAGAGTCGCGCCGGAGCGAGTTCATGATGTAGCGGTTCGTGAGTTCGAAATCGACGGGGCGCGACCTATCATTCAATTGGAACCGTCAATGATGGAAACTCCAACTGGATTTGGGACTCCACTTTGAACGCCTTTTTGGTGGCAATTACCATCCCTCCTCGGGTTTTCCACAACCAGATGAGGAAAGCAGGAACGCACCATATGTAGGTCGGGTAGCCCGGTATAAAACACTCGGGGAACGCGACCAGTTCGGCCCCATTGGAGGCCGCCTCATCGATCAACCCGCACGTCTTCTTCACCGACGCAGCGAGATCCAGCCAGGCAGGCTCGGCCTGAGTGACGGCGACACGGACCTTTCGGGGAGTGGTAGATGATGCCATTGTTCAATTCCGGGCGATAGTGTGAGACCTCAAGAGAAAGCAGAGAGGAGAGATGGATGAGACTTGTCAGAGGAGTTGGGGGAGATGATGCAGTAGAACAGTCGATATGGATCACTTATCTAGGTAGATAGGTACTGTAGGAACGGTGACTGGAGCCCCCTATACCTTACATGTCGCCGCTAGGGCACAGCGAGGCTGGGTTTCTAACTAGCTATGAAAACTTCATGACCTTGAAATTGCTGCTCATTATTAACAGAAAACGGCTCCTCTTGGAGATATCGAACGGTCCCGTAGTCGGTGGGTAGGTCGGTACGGTGTGTGGCTAGACGCTCCTACATGGGAACCTGCCTTCTTCCTCACAAATGCCACAGAGGCCTCCGACGCCTTCTGTAGACTCTATCCGCCGAAGCCTCGCCCTCGCGGAGCTCAGGCTAGGAAAGGGGGATATAATGTCACAGGGGTTACCTGAGAGCACGTGACCAACAACACGTGGCTGATGAGTCAGGCGCTGCGAGCTTCATAGTCTCAACATTCGTGATAGCTTCAAGTTCTCTTCCTCGCGGAAGGTTTAGTCAATGAATTAATCCTTTACACTACGCCTCGCCCTGCAGTGACAACCAACACGCTGTACAACGGCATTTGAAATCTAGAGCCGGAGCACATGCAAGAGCTGAAGACCACAATGATGCCACATGCAACAGCGGTGTTCACAACACCTGCTCCACTGGGCGCGTGGGCTGAAGGCGGCTGTGAAGGGAAGTGCAAAGGCTGGTTGGCATACCGGCGTACCACGCAGGATCCAACCTTCCCAGCGACCTTGCCAGACCGATTCCTAGAGCGGAGTAACATGGAGTGAACAGTGGTGGATGTGAATGCATGACATGGAGCACTCATCAGCCAGCAAGCCCTGGGAGGTAGCTATCTTGATTAAGCAGCTCATCAAAAAAATGGACAGAGTAATGAGATAGCTCATTCTTGTTTTTCAGAAGGGTATGCCTTGGAAGATAACAGAGCTAAGATACAGACCAGCTATGATTGCAGTGTGAAAATCTTCTGAGCAATTGAGATTACATTTGACAGACAATGTCAGCACCAGACTGTACCCCCAATTGTGGCTGAGCTGAGGGTTGCGACTGCCTGCGTATCCTCGCTTGGCTATTGTGCAACGAGCTCAATCAAGGTGCTGGTGTACAGATTTGGGCCACTAGTCGTTGAATTGTGTTCGTTAGGGCCTTTTCGAGGCGTACACGTCATCGCTTGATGGAGCCATGATTGCTATTTCGCTCTCGGCACCGCCAGAAGATTATAAAGCTCAAGACCACTGTGCCTGAAAGATGATTATCATTTTGTCGGACCAGGCCATGAGCAATAATGACTGATCAGGGACTAGAGATCCTGTGGTACGTCCGAGAAGGACTTCTCGATGCATAATCCTTAAGCCTACACGGATCACATAGCCCTGCAGAGTAGGAAGAGCTTCTGGGACACTTCAGGTCGATTTCTAACAGACATTGTAATGTACTGCAGCGTGAGTGGCGGCAGGCGCCCAATGGCTTCAGCCTGGACCGCCGAGCTGAGCGCGCCATGTCTTGCATCACGTCTGCCAGCATGCTTGGCACATGGTCTGTACACGTAGTGCACGGCTCCTCTCGTAGACGTCTTGCTTTTGGGGTGGTTCTGACGAGAGGTGGCGAGTTCCTCCTGGCACCACGTTCGCAAGAAGCCGCGGTCGAGATCGGCCGCCTCGATGGCATTTGCCGCGCGCGTTGGCGTCTACGTCGGTGGCAAAGCTGAAAATGAGATTCCGCCATGACTCGGCCAGCCACCAAGGCCCGTATTGACGCCGTTCTACAGTACTGTACGGACAACCCGAAAGCGTAGCTAGGCTGGCGTATCGGTCAGGTGCATGGGAGCGAGTTCCGGCCTCGTCCTTATGCGCCATTGCCAACGGCAGGTGACCTCTGCCTCCGACGCACTGCTAGTCAGCAAAGTGGAGCTTGTAAGACGTAGCTAATTTCCCAGTATAAAGTATAATGCAAATGTTGGCGTTCAAGGTGTCGCCCACGCTCTTGGAGGCTGGCGCATACGGTTCAGCACTCATCGTATCCTTGGGTTCAATACTGCTTCGACGATCAATGTTCGCATTCAACAACATCGTTAGACGGCTTCGACCGTAGTATGATGCATCCTTGCTCTTAGAGAAGGTAAAACGAATGTTGAATCGGCTCCTCCTACTTTGAGGCCAGCCGGATAAAGACTTGCGAAAGAGGTTGGTCACGGCAGTTCGGAACGTCCTGACGCATCTAAAAAAGCCGAAAGAAGTGGTTATTGTGAGCTTAGCGTAAATCATGCGTCATCGTATGAATATCAAGAATGACCTCCAGCTGTCTTCGAATTTACTGTGCCTTACTGTGGAGAACACACCATGGTTTCGGAGTTTCCTGCTTGACCATATATTCATTGACCAATTCTAGGTCCAGATTACGGAGTCCTGATAGGAGCCCAACATCTGTGTTCGAGAGCCTCCGCAGCTGTCAATCGTTGGCTTGGATTCCAGGCCAACATGCGTATCGCCAAGTCAACTACGCCTTCATCTTCAGGTACCCGTTCAGCGTGTGTTCGAAGCTTGTCGAGAATTTCTCTATGACGATCAAGCGAAATGCGTGGATATGGGGCGCCGGGGCGATAGCCAAGAATATCCGCGTGTAATTGAAGGCCCATACATCGATGCTCCGCGTATAGCCACTCTCTGCCGCTGTCCATACCTCTGGGGCCAAAGTGTGTATCGGACCTATGCGGGTGTCTCTCGATACCTCTGCCTCAATAGCCTTACCATAGTCGCAGATTGCAGCTCGCGGCGGGTTTTCTGAAAGCAGAAGCATATTCTGGGGCCTGATATCCCTATGCATAACCCTCATCTCGTGCAATGCGCTCAGCCCCCGCAATGGCTCTTCAAGCAAAGGGAGATTTTCAGCGTGGGTTTTGTTGTTATTGGCCCAGAAACCCGTTGAGAGATCTGAGATTGCGTAAGGAAGGCTGAAGTAATACTTCTCAGGAATGCTACAGGCATCAATCTTCCCATGTTCGCAAAAGAAGTCGTGAAGGGACAGAAGACCCTTTTCTGCCTGTCATTATCTTAATATGTGCCTCTCTAATTTGACAATGGCCTTACCTGAAAGCGTCTCCCCATCTCTATCTCATCTCTTATTACTCGCCAGTCTTTCTTTTTCTCGATACGAAGCTCTTTGATCGCTATCAATTGGCCAGTGCGAGTATCAAAGCCTTGAGATATCCATCCAAAGGTCCCGTGCCCACGTGTGGCCAATTGTAGGTATCTTCCACGTACTGTGATATTCTCGCCTGGAACATAGGTAGAATATTCGTAGATATTGCTTGAAGGATTAAGTTTCCTGCTAATAAAGGTATTTCTCTGGGCGAGAAAGGCCTCTCGATAAGTCTCGCCGATTGTATACTGAAGTTCGAACTGGCAACGACCAACTCGAAGTATTGTGGAGCTTTGGTATACTAATGTTTCTTGCTCTGGCTCAAGAGATTCCCAATTGCCCCCGATGTTGGTTTCTAGAGGCGGTCGTTTCGTCGCGCCTGGAGAGAGCATGAGAAGCCCTGAATGCTCGCTGATCCTCAATCTGAAGTGGTAGCTTGCGAGCGATTTACTAGCGATGTCTCTCGGCTTTGCTAGGAGTATATCCACGCCGCGGTTGGAAATTTTGCACTCCCGTGGCCAAATCTCCAACCCAGATGGGGAAACTCGGGCCAGCGGCTTTCCTCAAATGAGAGTATAAAAGACCCCCATTGTAGGGTCTCATCGATATCGACATCATCGCTATAGTGGGAGTCGTAATCGGTCGAGCTTTCAAATGGTTCATCATTGGCGACAGGCTGCCCATGAGGCAAAGGGACCATGAAATTCAGATGAAAAGGATCCGCATCCTGAGCATACATGTAACATCTCGAGAACAATCGCTTCGCCAGTTGATTAACTGGCAGAACTCGAGCAAAGTCGCCTGAATACTCGGTCGCCATGATTGATGGCCCTGTTGTTGTGGTCGCGAAGAGTCTTAAGGTACAAAGGATAAGAAGACTGAGGGGCAGTTCCAATAACATCATGTGATGTATGTAGTGCCAAGCCTACCGTAGTGCTGTATTTTCCTCGGCGCCGTCAAACGCTGAACAAGAGAGACTATCTTACCCATCATTCCTACTCTCAAAGCAATGGCGAATACGTGGCTGCGTGATGCTCCGTATACTCCGGCAATGTTCTCCGATCCATTCGCATATCGTGCACGACTGACCGATGCCGACCTTGACTTCTACGATGAACGCTCACGACTAATCAACATGACTTCTGTCCGGCAGGGTTTAATTACCCAAGAAGAGGCTGATCGACGGCGTGAAGGGCGGCAAGCAGACCGAGAGCAGAAGAAAGAAGAAGATCGTTACTTAGAGCTCCATGTTGAATTTGAATGGGAGACGTCCGATGACTCATTTGGTGAAGATACACCGTTATCCCCCCCCCATTCGCCAGACCGCCAACGTAGGGGCCTTGATCTTTCGATAAAGGCATGGAAGAAGGAGTGCTCACTGATCCGCCTGCGAGGACGGTTCAATCTCAGAGAATTCGGTTTCGAGGATTACGAGACCTGGAAACAGTACCAGATCAAGCATAGCCAGCCTCAGTCCGCAACCCAACCGCCGCACAACAGCCCGCCCCACCAGCCTCGACCTTCATCCCCACCTTCATCCCCACCTTCTCATCCACCTCCGATTCTTCAGACCAGATCACGGCAGAACGCATGCGCTAGTCGAAAAGGTTTCAAACAGTAAGAGCAACTCCAGGCTATTTCACGTTCTAGCTAACGCATAAAGTGTCACTCGATCCCAAACACGAAACACACCCTCTCTCACATTCTACGAGCTAGGAGAAGATGGGAGGACTCAGCAGGAGATATCCAAACTGTCTCGAGACCGTCAAGCAAGATCACATACTCTCGGAACAAACCATCGTCCTTATTGTATTCGAAAGCATCCGCGAAAGGAAATACACTAGTGGTTTCAGAGGTATAATTGTCCTACTACCTATCCCGATGGCAGGACTAAGGGTCAGGCACAATTCTTCCTCAATACGATCGTGTCAGCCTCACATACAAGGCGCGCTTTTATCAAAACATTCCGCAATTCTCGCCTTAGTAGTAGCCTTATACTGATTTCAAGGTTATTTTCGTCTCGCTTCGCCTGTGCACAGCCTTGAATCACAATATCTGGCCTTCCATTCCACCGTGCTCTCTGCTCGTGCAGCATAACGCCCAACCTTGGCTCAGCGGATTTCTGACCGAATATCATTACTTAAGATAGGAGCTCAACTTCTATGCACTAGTCCACGACCTGCTCGGTCCGTCACTCGAAGATCTCTTCAACTACTGCGGGCGGAAGTTTTCGCTCAAATCTATCCTTCTGACTGCTCACCAGGCTATTTCCCGACTTCAATACATCCACTCCAAGGGTTTTTCTCCATCGCGACATCAAGCCAGACAATTTTCTAATGGGTGTCGGCAGGCAAGGAAAACGTGCTATATATTGTCGATTTCGGTCTTGCTAAGGAGTTCGCCGATGCTGAGTGGTACAAAGGTCTAGGAAATCTTCCCTTGGGAGGCACTAGACGCTATGCAAGTATTAGAAAAGAGCAATCTTGGGGAGATGACTTGGAGTCTCTCGGGTATATGGTCCTATGTTTTGCTCGTAGCTTGCTGTTATGGCAGGGTCTGAAGACTGCCACAGATAAGGAGAAGACTGAGCTGGTCAAGGTGAAGAAGATGGCCCGATCGGGTGAAGAGTTCTGTGAAGGCCTCCTCACTGATCATTTCGCGACGTACATCGATTACACCCAATCAGTAGGTTTTGAACACAAGCCCGACTACGGATATCTTCGCAAGCTCTTCCGCCGCTTGTTCAGATCTAAGGGATTCGAGTACGACAACGTGTTCGACTGGACTGAAAAGAGGTTAATGAGCTCCGTGGTAGAGCCGACCAAAGGACGCCTTCAACTTCAACAGAGTCGCGGCAGCGGAGACCAAGGTCTTGCGGACGGAGGACAGCATGAAATGGTCCAGCACTTGGCGGGTGGCGCGGCAAAAGACCACAAGGGAGGTCTAAGACAGGTTTCCGGCAAGGCTGAAAGTCTCTGGATCAGCCCCATTTGTCAAAGGGTGTGCCCCCGCCGGGCTTGTTCAAAGTAACCCACTTATCTCTAGCATGGTGGAGACATAGACAATGCCAGGCACATGAACCGGCACAGCGCCGGGTTGCAGCATCGAATAAAGTTCTAGCTTGGTCGGGTTGTTATCTGCCTGCGCTCCGCTCGCAGCTTCTAAACTCAAGGGGACGCCTGGGTGTGGTCAGGCACAGTTTGACTTGATCACAGGCAATCTCTTGCATGCCTTCAGATAGGAATCATCGAAGCCCTACAGGCTCTGGCACCACGTGTTAAACTCCCCAGTGGAGGTGAGACCCACATTTGGGTGATTTGCCCGATACCTGTTATGTCCTCCAGTGTCTTCGGTCGTCCCAATCGCCTCCCCGGGTCGATGACGACTCGCTTGGGTTTCTTCGCGAACGGCTGAGAATACCATGACGGTGCCATGGTGGCGCAGTGATCGCCGGACTTGTGCGCGCCTGGATTTGAAGTGAGGCTAGCCCCAGGATCCGTGGTTGCGGCTGAGCCTCCAGCATGGGAGATGTCGACTTGATATCACCGCTGTAGGTCATCAAGTTGACGCCGTAGTAAAACTGACGGGCAATCTGATACGTACGTGTGATGCTATAATGAAATGGCACAATGCGGTGCATCGTCACTTTCCGAGGTGATGTGTACCGGCAGTCCAGGAGTGATCTGATCTTGGGTTGACTGACATGTTAGGCTCCCCGTGACTATGGGTCTCTGGGTCGTCCTTGCTTGCTATTTTGCACACCATGATGGGTTGATGTTGAAATCATGCGTGTACGATGGCTTCGCTCTCGCGCCATACCAACGGCCAGCTGCGCCTTTCCCTCACCGCGGCGTCCTGAAAGGCACTCGATAAGGGAGGAGACAACCATCGCTGGTTTGCCACTCACTCTTGCCTGCATTGTGTGGAGCGCAAGCTTCGAGGCCCGAGTCATACCGGTCCTTGAGGCGCGTAGCTGCCTGAGCCAGGCCAGAGGTTGATGATAGAGTTATGGGTGGTTGGGGCGCGTTCGGTGCAGACAGCATGGGTGGAGAATAGTAGTGTGAAATATGGCTCCTCCCCATCACTTCTCTGCCAGATATATCGTGAGCGTCAGTGGTACCATTTCTTGACTTCGGTACGGCGTGGCTCCAGTGAAAAGGCACCGAGAGCAGAGAGCACCGAGGGGCCGTTCTGCATCCAACACACTCCAAAGTTGGTGGCTGATGCACCGCTAGCTCGCCTTGTGTGATGATCGACATCTTTATCTTCGGGTCCAGGTTCGGTCACCTCAAATATTCCGAGTTGTGCAGCCCGGGCGTTTGTAGTCCGTTTGCCGGCTCCGTTTCTAACATCTTCCGACGGTTCCTTTCGAGGTCAGCGTGAAGTCGTCCACATCGTCGCGCAGGTTAAATCGGATTTCTCGGTCGATCCTTGGCGAGGGGCCCCGCATCGACTCTCCCTATTTGCAACCGCACCGGGACGCCCGTTGACTTATCACCCTTCGCGGGATAAGACCATTTGCGGTTCACGGCTGAGCCTTCTCTCTTTAACGAACATGCAGTTCACCCTTCAGTATGGATACCTCAATGCGGCAGTTGCCCGGCTCAAGAAAACTTCCGACGTACCTTGGATAGTAGAGGTCTTTTGCAAACTGCCGACAATAGTAGCAGTTGGATTGAATGATTGTTATGCCCGCGCCTCATGCAAGGGGTTGAAATCGTACCAACGCACTTTCAGAGGTTGAGGAACACCAGACGCATTCAATTTCAGCCTTGTTGTTATCTAGTGCTGCAGCGTCATTTGGCCCGTGTGCCTCATTCAATTCAACAAAATAGGTGAAGCAGGATGGCGGTAAGGCTGTTACCGTCAGGTAAAGTCAAGAGGTAAAAAGCTGTCTTGCTAAGTGGGTGAGAAGCCTCAGCTATATAGTCGTCTGACTATTACATCATAAGGGCAGGCAGGCAGAAGCAATTTCCCATAATGACAAATAAAGCAAGAACAAATGCCTAAATGAAAAGAAAGATGAAAGGCCATAATGACAAATTAGTGTAGTGAGAGAAAGAAAGACATCAGCATTATAACAAGTTGCTGATTGCAAAAAAGACATTGATCTCTGACATTACTTTATCTGTTCATTCTTGTTCTTACACTTCATCAAGATTCTTTCATTCTTTACATTTAGCATTATTTATTCATCTTTTACTGTTTCAATCACATCTACATTTGCTGTTCTGTCATTCTTTCTTAAATATTTAATAATGAAGTCTAATATATTAATCATCTCTGCAAGAATGTTCTGAATTCTCACTGCATAATTCTCAATAATGCTTAGTTTTTCTTTTAAAATAATAATGTAATTCTTTACTTCAATAATATAACTTTGTATTTTGATCATTATCTTTATTTATTTATTCAGACATACATCTAGTTAAGTGAAGCTATTAAGTAATTTTTATATTATGACTTGTAGAAGAGATACATCAATGATAAGAATTATAATAAGTAAAGATTATGACTTAATTAATGTTACAGCTAATCTTAAAATGAATAAATGAATAAATTTATTAACTATTATTTATTTATTAAAAAAACATTAAGTTCTGTCTTGTCTGTCTTTCATTTTGTTAGATATATAACTCACAATAGCTATGCTATTAGTGTGGTGCCACCTTTTAACAGGTTATGAGCTCAAGTTAACATAATGATGTTAAATATGTATTGACTGCCTTATCTGCATAAGCTTAAGATTATGAGTTTAAACTATGTTGCATGTGCATTCTTTTTACTTATGAGAAGCTGAGTAAGCAACATATAAGCATGCTGGCTAATTGTAAGTTAGAAAAAGTGTTAAATATATAACTTATAATAGCTGTAGCTAAAAGTATGATGTCACCTTTTAACAGATTATGAGTCTGAGTTAGTGCAGTTATTCTTGTATAAAACAGCATCTAGATCATCTCTGCTGGTAGTTTAAGTCTATGGTGAGAGAGTAAGCTTAAAGAGTATAAGTTTAAACTGCTGTCTGTGTGCACTCTTTATACCTGTAAGTTGATTGTGAACTGATCACAGATTAAAGAAAGTGTTAAATATATAACTTATGATAGCTATGCTATTAGTGTGGTGTCATCTTTTAACACATTTAGACATATAAGATATAGTAAGTAATATAAAGACATTAAAATTAATTGCTATTTATAATGATGTAATCATTTCAGTAAATGTAGTGATAATATTAAATATAATTAAGTCTTAAAGTGTTAACTTTGATGACAGTATCAATTGAGTAAAGAAGTTTAAGATAAGCTTTATTGCTAAATTTAATGTAGATAATTGTTAAATATATAACTCACAATAGCTATGCTATTAGTGTGGTGCTCACTTTTAACAGGTTATGAGCTCAGGTTAGTGCAGTTATTCTTGTGTAAAATGGCACCTAGGCCACCTCTGCTGATAGTTTAAGTTTATGATAAAAGAGTAAGCTCAAAGGTTATGAGTTTAAACTGCTGTCTGTGTGCACTCTTTACATCTATGAGTCAGTTGTAAGCCAATTGTGAGTTAGAGAAAGTGTTAGATATATAACTCATAATAGCTATGCTATTAGTGTGGTGCTCACTTTTAACAATAATGACATTATTACAGTAAATAAAGTTAAGTTTAATTTTAATGATAATATTATTTTAATAAATAAAGTTATATTAATGTTTTAACACAATAAGCTAACTTAATTCAACAGTTTAACTTTCATAACTTTCATAATAAATGTTAAAAGATGACATCACACTAATAGCATAGCTATTGTAAGTTATATATTTAACACTCTTTCTAATCTGTAATTAGCTCACAATCAACTTACAGATATAAAGAGTGTACATAGACAGCAGTTCAAACTTGTGACCTTTGAGCTTACTTTCTCACTCTAAACTTAAATCACTGGCAGAGATGGCCTAGACATCATTTTATACAAGAATAACTACATTAATCTGAGCTCATAACCTGTTAAAAGATGGCATCACTCTAATAGCATAGCTATCATAAGTTATATATTTAACAATAAATGTTTTTGCTTTATTGTCTTTAGCAGTTTTCTTTGATTTAGAGACTGATTGTAAATTAAGATGTATAATTTTATTATTAAATTTGTTAAAAGATAGCACCACACTTTTAGCCACAGCTATTATGAGTTATATATTTAACACTCTTTCTAACTCACAATCAGTCAGCATACTCATACATTACTTACTCAGCTTCTCATGAGCAGAAAGAATGCATATACAATATGATTTAAACTCATAACCTTAAGCTTATACAGATAAGACAGTCAATATATATTTAATATTATTACATCAATCTGAGCTCATAACCTGTTAAAAGATGACACTACACTTTTAGCTACAGCTATTGTGAGTTATATATTTAATAAAATTAAAGTAAATTATTATCTTTAATTTAATATATATTGTAATGTATCTTTATATCTGCTTTTCTTTTCTTTTCTTTATATAACTAATAATAATTCTTAAAAACAGCATAGCAGTTCTTGTCAATATTGTTTATTATAACAGTCTTATTACTATAATTAACTCTTAAAACTTTAATATCTTTCTGCTAATTAAAGTTCACAAATCATACTGTATCTTTCTTGTTTCTTTGTATCTTTTATATAATTATGTAAACATTATAATCATTAAGTCTTATTTTATTTAATGATGATTCATTTAAATAATTTAACATTTTAATATAAAGCTTTCATTCTTTTCATACTGTCTGAAAAATGTTGCTTACTTTAACTGTATTAATCTTTTTATTCAATTCATTATCATATTATAATTTATAATTCACTAACTCTGAATTTTTCTTTTAATTAACTATTTTGACATCTTAAGATATAAAGAATGAATAAATGCTGTATGTGTCTTATAGAAATGATTAATGTACTGAAATTATGTAAAAGATATAAAAAATAGTAGTTAATAAAAGTTTTAATGAATAATAATGTTATTTGTTTTTAAATGTTTATTTACTTTTCTGATATCTGCTGTTTAAATTTAAATTATATATATGAAATTCACTGCTTAAATAAGAAATGCTGTCATATAATTATACATTAAATATTTGCTTTAATTTATACAGCTATATTAACTCTTTAACATTTCTTAAATCTTTAATATTAATTTAACTGTCAAATTCTGAGCTATACTTTAGTTAACAGATTAAATATTCAGTAATTATATTTCTATCTCTTTAATATATTCTATCCTTAATGAGTAATTCCAACGTACATAGACTGGAATTATTTGTTAGTGCTGTGATTTTACTGACCGGCGGGTATTTCTCAAAATGGGGGGTACACTGGAATTATTTTCGCAATTGATTGTAATTAGGTTCCGTCCCAAATTTGATAAAGCTTTGGTGAGCAAAGTTAGAGTTCAGCTTTGAAATTATTGATTGCACTTTTCAGATTCACAAGATTCGTCGTGGTTGTCATAATGCAACTGTTGCAAAGTTGGGTGTCAGAGGGTTCGGTTACCGTTGCAATTTTGACATGCGACCGCGCAGTAGAGTGCAGACTCGCTCAATAAATAATAGCAGGAGATTTGTATTTACCATATCATTGTGTGCATCAGAAGAAGCTATG
>JAABUY010001097.1_pt1 | contig 38773 bp, 40 predicted proteins | sample 5560271 | NCBI WGS metagenome assembly JAABUY01 (sample SAMN10711886, study PRJNA513374) | rock metagenome | isolation source: Antarctica rocks | place: Antarctica: Victoria Land, University Valley
AGCTATGGACCGATCTAGCTATATACTGTCACGTATGCTAAAGCCGCGCCGCGCGGCTTTACCCATGACACTAACCCAATGGATCTATTAGGAACGAGCCTGCCACCGCACTTTCCAACAAATTGAATAGTTTACATGATTTTTCTTCATGACTTTCTATCATGTTTTTTCGTCATGATTCTCTATCAAAGTCAAACAATCTTCATGTTTCTCTTCATGTTCTTCATCATATTTCTTGTCATGATTCTTCATCATGACTTTTCTTCATAGTTTTTCTTCATGACTTCTCTTCATGACTTTTCATCAAATAATCTTCATGTTTTCTCGTCATGATTCTCTATCATGACTTTCTATCATGACTTTTCTTCATGACTTCTCTTCATGACTTTCTATCATATAATCTTCATGTTTCTCGTCATGAGTCTTTATTAAAAAGATAATGCAAAAGCAAAAAACCGAAAAAATTTCTATATTTAACTTTCTTGATGTTAAGCTTAAGTTCTTAATGAGTTGAATTAAATTAATTCAATTCTCAGTTGAATTGAGTCACGTCAAATTGAAAATATGAGCAACTTAACTTAAATTAAGTTGAAAATGTAAGCAACTTGACTCAATATTGATTCAAGTTCAAAATGTTAACTCAAAACTTAACTCAATGATCAGTTTACTTCGCTCAGATTTGTAAAATGCTGATTGACTGCTTGCTTTCAAAACAACAGATTTTGATGTTTTAATATTTAATGAGAATATTAATTTATCATTTGTGTTACGAATGTGTCAAAGATTAAACTTTAATCAATTCACAGTGAACATTAGCAAGTTCACTGTGTATTGATTAGAGCTAGTCAATGATCTAGTCGAGAACTGATCTAAATCTGACTCAGATTTGACTCAGATATGATTCAGCATCTTTTTCCTTCTTTAGCATCTTTTAATCAGCTTCTATTGTCTTCTAGACAAACACACTTCTTTGTGTTACAAGTAGTCAACAGATGTCTATGACAAACACATTTCTTTGTGTTGCAAACATCTTTCAAATAAACATCTTTCTTGTGTTTCAACATGTTTTCTTTGAGACTAGCGTTGAATCTGAATAACTACTATATAGAGCGTGTTCTTCTTGTCTTTTGTATCTTCTTTCTTCTGTATTCTTAAAGTCTTAGTTATAACTATCTTTATAAATCAAACATTCTAGTCACACATGCACTCTGATTAGTTTCTAGACATGATTTCAACATTACTTTAAGAATTCGTTAATCACATAATACTGATCTCTATACTCATTCAAATTCACTCGACTGACAACGAAACAAGTATAAAGAAATTTGTGTATCTGATGATCAATGACATCGAAAGACAGAACAACATCAAGAAATCAATAGAATCAACGAGAATATATAATCATGTGATTGCTAGAGAATCTATCGCTCAGTCAGTAGCATTAGTTCAAATCAATTGATAGAATCAAGAAATTAAGATCTTGATTGCTTGAGAATCATCAAAAAACTTTCTCAAATCAGCAACATTCTTTTCTGAAGATTAAACAACTTAAACTACGATCTCACTACATATTGTTGAGCATCGTTCTTCGCTCAATCATCAATTCTTCACTATGATTCAATCATTTGTGAAAAATTCATTCAAGAGTTATCAAAGTCTCTATTCTTCTGTCACTTCAGATTCAGTCATTTATTTGAAGTTATCACTTCACATATCAAAATATCTTAGAATCAACTTCGTATAAAAATGTTGTCAATCTTTGTCTCATTCTCAGACTTTCAATGAATTTCTGAAAGCTTCTATCTTCTGAAATATAAAAAATGTAAAGCAGTTACAACACTGAGTCAAACAAGACTCAGAAGTGTTTCTAGAAGATTTAAACAGTCTTTGAACTCAACGAGATTTAAATATGAAAGCTTGTGAGTTATTTGACAAGATATCAAGCAAACAAATATGAAAGACTCATTTTGAAGAAATTGATTGAGCAAAGAAACGATTAAATCAATTGAATCAGACATTTCAGAACAAATTGACTGAAGCACAACATCAACTGCAAGTGACTAGAAATGTCACTTCATTGACTTCTATTCTTTTCACATTCAGCAAGCAATCTCAGAAGCTTTTGAATTCATCTCTGTTTACGAATGAAACTGAACTCATCTGAAACGACTGACAAGAAAAGATTCGTGACAAGTTAAAGATCAACATCAATCATTTCAATACTAATAAAGCGATACTGATTTATATTCACTTCAGAATCGATGAAGACGCAGTCAAGATTATTCTAACTCAATGTCAACAAGATTCATTGAATCTCTATAAAATGATTGATGATCTACTAGATAAACTTGCTTGACTATACGATGATTCTGACAAAGAGAAAAACTTTCGAAGAGAGTATACTAATCTTTCTCAAGAAAAGAGCAAATTCAGCGACTTTTATTTAATGTTTCAACGTCTGTTCTTCTATTTAGAGTATCATGAAAAGCAATTGATTGTCGATCTACGAGACAAGATAGTCTATCATCTTCATGCAGCTTGAAGTAGTCAATTGATTCAGTCAGAATCTCTGAATGAAATTCGTAGTTATCTGATTCATTTGAACAATGAACATCAAGTCATGAATGACATAAAATGTTAGGGGCCAGCATAGAGCGAGTCATATGAGTGTAATGTAACGAGTATATAAATGCTAAGGAAGGAAAGTATCTAGAAGGGAAGAGTCGGCTATCTATATAACTCAGGAGAACATAAGCTAACCCTGAATAGGGTTGGCCTCGGAACAACCCTATAGCCTAGCGGCGAGCGGCCGGCGATAGTCATCAACATAGCCATCAACATAGCTATCAACATAGGTGCGTAGCTAGAATCGTAACATAAAAGAAAAGAAATTGATGATCAAGATCAGAAAGCAAGTCATCTTTGCTGACGAAGTATCAAGAACTTTCTATAGAAAGATCAAAGTTATTACATTCATCGATCATTCAAAGTTGCATGACGCGATTTTAACTAACGTCAAAGACATTGATCTACAAGCTGAAACCTGTTTCATCTGTCACAAATCAGATCATACTTCTAGAGAGTGCTCTGATTGATCTAAAGTTAATGTCATAAAAAATGATGAATTCAATCATTTGAATTCTGATTCAGATTCAGATTCAAAAAACTAGTTATTTCTTTCAAAATCATTGAAGAGATAAAGATCATATCTTTGTGCAGTCAAATTGAAGTTCTATCGAAAGAAAACTACTTTGAAAAGTCTTTTCTGATCAATGCATTTCTCATCTTTCAGAATAAATCTTTCAACCTTTGATTCTTGATAGACAGTGATTTCGTCGTCTACACGTTGATACATATCAAACTAGTCAATAAAGTATGCGAAATTCAATCTATATTGCTAGTCAAAGAAAAGTTAATACGAGACTATGATGAGAAGCTAGTTAGAAAGACTATTACTTATAAGATTCTACTTAATCTCATGATCAAAAGTCATAAGAAATTGACTATGTTAATGCTGATAGCTGATATCGAGCATCATGAAGTTATATTGAGCAAACTCTGAATGAATAAAAATGAAATATTATTGAACATGAGACATGATACTATCGTATTTCCTGATCAATTAGATATTTCTATTTCGGTTTTTTCGATCTCGTCAAATATGAAGCACTCAAGTTGATCATGATCAACTCTTATCTCTTCAGCGACTCATAGCAATGCTTCAAAGATTCTCAAGCACTCAGTTCCAATCGTTCAGAAAGAGTCATTTTCGATTCAAAACATAGACGTCATCTCTTTTCAAGCATTAGTAAAACGAAAAAAGAAGAATCAGATCGAGATTTTTGCTATGTTTATCGAAGACATTGATAGAGAAATTATTTACAATACTCAATGCAAACTAAATGTCATAAACATCTTTTCAGTCAATGAAACAACTCAGAATCTAAAAGATATTAAAGTCAAGTTATCATTGAAGTATCAAGATTTTCTAGATGTCTTTGATTAAACTGATCATGTCGAGTCAAGTACTTGAGTTCAAGTCGAATATTCAACTCAAAAAGTATCAAGTTGAATTGAAATTTTTTTGAAAAAGTGTCGAGTCGAGTTGAGAAGTTAAACTTAAGCACTCGAGTCGAATTGAGAAGCTTGACTCAATAACTCGATTTGAAAACTCGATTCAACTTGACAAGATATTAGATAAATGTAAATAGCTTGGTCAAACAGTCTTCATGATTTTCTTCATGACTTTCTATTATGTTTCCCCGTCATGACTCTCTATCAAAGTCAAACGATCTTCATGTTTTTCCTTCATGTTTCTCGTCATGACTTTCTTCATGTTCTTCTTCATGTTTTTCTTTATGTTTCTCTTTATGTTTCTCTTTATGTTTCTCTTCATGACTCTCTATCAAATGATCTTCATGTTTCTCTTTATGACTCTCTATTAAAAGATAATGCAAAAAGGTAATACAAAAGTCAAAAACCGGAAAATTTTCTATATTTAGTTCTCTTGACATCAAGCTCAAGTTCTTAATGAGTCGAGTCGAGTTGACTCAATTTTCAGTCGAATCGAGTCGCGTCAAGTTGAAAATATGAGCAACTCGACTCGATCTCAATTCGAGTTCAAAATCTCAACTCGAAACTCAACTTGATGATCAGTCTATCTTTGATTGAGTTCAAGCAGACAAGCTATCGTCTCATCATTCATATGATCATAAGATAGAGCTTACTAGTGATGCAACATCACTTTGCTGTCGAGCATATTGAATGTCTCTTTACAAGCTTCAGAAAGTAAAGAAATATCTGAATGAGAATCTTTTCAAAGAATTTATAACTTCTAGCAAAGCTTCGTATTTCTCATCTGTTCTGTTTATTCTAAAAGCAAATAATGTTAGAAATCAGCATAGAGCGAGTCATATGAATGTCATTTAACTAATAGATAAATGCTAAGAAAGAAAAGTATTTACAGAATAGAACTCGCAGCTTATATGTGTGTTTCTGATCTCTACGCTAAGCTCGAAAGAATTGACGCCTTACACAGATGATGCAGAGACTCGATGACATCATCTTTAGCTTGAATGCTCACTAGACTCAATTAAAGATAATCAAGATCAAGAATAAAGTCAAGAATAGATCGAGAATAAATTAAGAATAAAGTCGAGAATAGATTGAGAATAGATCGAGAATAGGTCGAGAATAGAGTCGAGATCATAACATTACTTCTCTTCTTCAACAATTCATGTTCGCATGAATGTATTTTCTTAGTGCGCTCAATTAAAATATTGAGTGTGAAAGTCATTAACAATATTCTGAGTGTTCATGAATTCATTGTCATCAGTGTTATATCAGTTGAGATTGTTGTCATAGCTCTTTCATTTGACTTGATATTAAAGTCATCTTCGATATTATCAAAAGTTCAATATATTGTCGATTTCTCATTTGTTCTCATCATTTACCACTATTGATCTCAAAAGTTCATTCTTCTGATCAGACAGAAAGTCATTAACGACAGAATGAAGAAGCTCTGAATGAAATACATCATGTATATACATAGTGTCTGATAGTTTCAATTTATAGAAGAAGTCAACAGAATCTGTGATCTTGAATGAATCAAGCATCTTGTCATTTAGCTTTTTGAAGAATCTCGCTGTAACAATGTTTCTTTCATTCAGAAACATTTTTGATTTGATCTTGTAATTGATTTTCTTTCTATGCTTGTTAGCTTGTTTTATCATTCGTTCTCGTGTTTTGATCAGAGCTTCGCGAGCGAAGATTAACGTTTTGTTCATATTATTGAATATATCTTCGATTCTGATGATCTGCAAGCGTTCGCGAATGCTTTCATACTCGATGATGTCAGAATCGAAGCTCATACGAGAATGAAAGCTTTTATTCATGAAGAAGAAAGTCAAGAAAATGATTGAAAACAAGATGTTATTGTCAACAAACTTGATCATGAGCAATCACTTAAATCAGTCATTCTGCATGTATGAACAGAAGAAACGAAGATATCTTTTGACATTCTGATTAACTCGTTCGCTTTGATCATCAATCTGAAGATGATAGATGATAAACAATCGAAGAAAAATGCTCAGTCATTTGCAAAGAGACTTTCAGAGAATGAAAGTGAACTGAGTATCTCGATCGAATACAATGAAGCTTGATAAATCATGAGTTCAATATACTCACTGAATTAACATTTCAGCTGTTCTTTCGACTGTGATATCTTCATCATCAATGATGCAAGAAATATAATGTCTTTCTTTTGACAATCTGCAAATGACAGTCAGAATAGTGTTGTAGTTGTATGAATCAGATAAGTTGATAATGAAGTTCATGACTATGTCTTGTCATCACTGTTCAAATATGAGTAAAGAATGTAGTAGTTCATTTGATTTATCTTTAGATGTCTTTGAGTGTTGACAGATATAACAGTTTCAAATATAATAATCTACTGTCTTTCGCATGAAAGATCAATAGTAGTTTCGTTTTATGATCTTTACAGTTCTAAGAATGTCAGAGTGATCTACTGAGAATTGATCATGCATCTCACGAATTAGATTCATTTGTAGAAGCTCGTTGAACGAAACTCATAGCTGACTATCATAGTACAAGATTTTATTCTGAGTTCAATAATTCTTCAATTTGATATCTTCATATTGTGTCTCATTTCTTGCTATTGCTTCGCGAAGTAACGTACAATTCTCATCGATTCTATTTATCTCAAGAACCTGTTTATAGATTGATTCGCTGATGTTCTTCTTTAGATCAGCAATCTTCATTCGATTCAACGTCAGAATAGTGATTCATTAATAATGAATGCGCTCATTCTTGAAATCTCTGAGCACGACATTGACTTGATGAGTTAATGCATCAATCTTGATGTTTTGTTTGCTCAATTGATACATTATTTTGAAGTTAAAGTCAACGAACTTTTGTACTCAGTGCATCTGTCGTCTGCTTAGCTCTTTGTCTTTCATCAATGAAGTGAGCGCTTGATGATTGATGAACATCTTGATAGAAATGTCGATTAACTTCAGTTCAGATCGTCAATGCTCAAATGCTTGAATGATGATCAGCAGCTTTTTATCATATATCTTGTAGTTGCATTCAGCAAAGAACATGTTCTTGCTATAGAAAGCAATTGAATGTAGAATTTTTTCATCGTCATATTGAGACAGAACTTCATCGTTGACGTAGTTGAATGAGTTGATTTCAAGAATAGTCTTACGAGTCTGATCAAAGTGACGAAGTATCGAAGTCTCGATCATACGTCTCTTCATATGATTGAATGTCGTCTGACAGATTTCATTTTATTCAAATATGATCTTCTTTTGAGTAAGTTAAATCATGAGATGAACAATCTTCGAAAATTTCTTGATAAAGCATCGATAGAAGTTGCAGAAGTCAATGAAGAACTGTATCTGAGTGAGATTAATGAAGATAAATTATTCGACGATCATCTGTATCTTTCAAGAATTTATTTTTAGTTTCTCGATGAATATCAATAGTTTTAGAAAGATGATTTTCTGCACATGAAACTCGCATTTGTTTATGTCTATCTGTAGATCAATCTCTCGTAGTCTATGCAAGATTAATCGTACATGTCACTTGTGTTTCTTCAAGATCTTGCTGTAAATGATAATATCATCTAAATAAATCTGACAAAACTGATGTAGATATTTGAACAACACGTCGTTTATATAATGTTGATAGAAAGCAGATTCGTTGATTAAATCAAAGAACATTACATGATATTTGTATGAGTCGAAAAAGATAATAAAGATAGTTAAATCTTCGCTATCTGAATGCATATGTAGTTTATTGAACGCGACAATGATGTTCAATTGAGTCAGATACTTACTTTCTTGTATACGAGTGAAAGTCTCGTCTATCAATGATAAAGAATAATGATTTCGTTTGATCAAAGCATTAAGCTTTCTGTAATCAATGCAGAAATGCAGACTTTCGTCTTTCTTTTTGATGAACAAGATGAACGAGACGTATGATGCAAAGCTGAAGAAAATGAATTCTTTGTTTAAATGTTTGATCAGATATTCTTTTATCTTCTGAAGTTTGTAGTCAAACATCTTATAAAGTCTGCTTCGAGAAAGTGTTTTCTCATTGATCAACTCAACTTTGTGATTATAGAGATGATGAGATGATAGTTGATCGATCATTGCTCGATCGAAGATGTCTAGATAGTCATGATACTCGAAGAAAAGCTTGACTTTGATCTGCTTGAAAATCTCGACGTGAAAGAGTTCATGCAGATTCATACTCTTGAGCTTATTCTCGACTGTACTTATGAGTCGATCGATTTTCGAGATGATAACAGCAAAGATGTTCACATCGACGCGTTTGACTAGCATTCTATAAGCAGCAGTCTCTATCATTGCAATGTTCATTGAATCAAAGAACGGTTTGAAAATTTTGACGTTAGTTAAAGTCGCGTCGCGCGATTTTAACTGTTCAATTAGTTTTACTGACTTTTCATTAAACTGACTGAAAGAGAATGATTTCTGACTAGATTGAGATGTAACAGAAGTGAAAGATCTCTTCAGTATGTGAGTAGAGATTAAGCTTCTCTGTTTTGTGATTGTTTTATTACTTGATGATAGAACAATCAATTTCAAACGAGAATTGAAATTCGAAAATCGAAGAAAGTCGATTTGCATATCTATTACTAGATTGATTTTGTTCATTCATGTTTTTTCAAGAATCATTTGATGTTGATTTAATTGAGTGATCAACATCGAAGTGATGTCTATTGTGTGATCTTGAATCGTCAGATTCAAATAAATGACATGAGTAATGAGTTTTTTTGCATAATGATCATCAAATTCTCGTATTGACTTCGCTTTGATCAAAGTCAAAGACTCAATTTGTAACTGATCACAAACAATCTGCGCGATTACTTCATCAATGAATGAATAGTCAGCAGCTTCAATGTTCATCAATGGCTTCAATGAGTAACTAATTTCATTGCTAGAAAGTACACATTCAGTAGTCAAAGATTCAGAAGCAAAAGAGTCATCTGACATGCTCATCGTTGAAGAAATTAACACATTTTTCATTGCGTCTTTGATGAAAGTCACTAGTTTTTTGCCTCGTTATTCTCGAAAGACATTTTCTTATTCTCTTTATTCTTCGAAATGATGATCTCATGTAGATGAAGAGTGAATGCACAAGATGCAGAAGTGTTAATCTTGTTCAGCTGAAAGCAATTCTTGAACAAATGATTGAAAATCTTGCAGATGTAGCAGATGATAGACGATCTCGCTGACTCAGAGATAGAAGAGATAGTTGACTTAACATAATCAATTATCAAAGTTGTTACTGACAGAGAAGTAGCATGTTTATCAGATACGACAGTGACTTTGACAATGACTGTTACGATTCTAGCTACGCACCTATGTTGATAGCTATGTTGATGGCTATGTTGATGACTATCGCCGACCGCTCGCCGCTAGGCTATAAGATTGTTTCGAGGCCAACCCTATTCAGGATTAGCTTATGTTCTTCTGAGTCATATAGATAGTCGGCTCTTTCCTTCTAGATACTTTTCTTCCTTAGCATTTATATACTTGTTACATTACATTCATATGACTCGCTCTATGCTGATCCCTAACATTATATAAATGCTTCTTCGTTACAGGCGAAGTGAAATAATCTGCATCGATTCCCGAGTGCTTCTGTCGATTCTTCAACCCACTATCGACATTTGGTCTAGCCGGCTTGCAATCGTCAGCAGCACTCATCTCTCTCTTCTCGTGAGCTGATTCAGCGAGAATAAACAAAAGATTCGAACTCGTGCGCTGATCAGCGAGTATAAACAAACGATCGGAACCATTCGACTAGATCAAAGATCAGCGGATTAATCGTTCATTCAGATTCGCAAGAGATTCTTCGAATTTGTTGAACAATCAAACGAGATCAGTCTATGACTGCGTGAAGTCTCTATTTCAAAGAGCAATCAAAGAGATCAGTCAAGAACTGCGTGAAGTCTCTATCTTGATGAGCAAACCTCAACAGTGAGCCTGCTTCAATGGCACTCATCGTCAATGCGATGATTCATCTATTCTCATCGTCCTACTCATCAGTGAACCGGTTCGCCTACCCGTTCATGTGCAACTAGTGAGTCTGCTACAATGGCACGATAATGCCTTCGGCAACAAGCAAACCTTTGAGCTTGTTTCTATATCGAAACCTCAGTGAGTCTGCTTCAACGACACTCTCAATGCGATGATCTATTCACTCTCATCGTTCTATCTATCAGTGAACCTGACTCGTCATCGAGTTCACGTGCAACTAGTGAGTCTGCTTCAATGACATCTTTCGTCAATGCGATGATCCAGCTACTCACATCGCTCTATCAATCAGTGAATCGATCTGTCGACTTGTTCGTGTGCAAATAGTGAGTCTGCTATAAAGGCGCCTTTCGTCAACGCGATGATCTATCTACTCACATCGCTCTATCTATCAGTGAATCTGATCAAATGTTCACGTGCAACTAGTGAGCCTGCTTCAATGGCACGATCAATGCGATGATCTACTCACTCTCATCGCTCTACTCATCAGTGAACCTGGTCATACGTTCATGTGCAACTAGTGAGTCTGCTACAATGACATCATTCTATCTCGCATAGTGAGCCTGCTACAATAGGCATTTCGATTCTACACAAGACTAAGGAAATATATTCATGCGAACATGAATCGTTGAAGAGAGGGAGATAATGTTACGATTCTAGCTACGCATCTATGTTGATAGCTATGTTGATGACTATGTTGATGACTATCGCCGATCGCTCGTCGCTAGGCTATAGAGTTGTTCCGAGGCCAACTCTATTCAGGGTTAGCTTATGTTCTTCTGAGTCATATAGATAGTCGACTCTTCTCTTCTAGATACTTTCCTTCCTTAGCATTTATATACTCGTTACATTACATTCATATGACTCGCTCTATGCTGACCCCTAACAATGACAATGCAATGTTCGCTGCGAAGCTGATAATTGACTTGTTGTTTACTATTCACATCTTGAAGAAAGATTCTTAAGTGAGTGAGCGAAGTAAAGTTCTCTGAACAGACTGATAGAGCGTTCTGCAAGCGATTATTGATTTTATTCTGAAGATCATTCATCAGAGTGCAATTGTCGTATTCGAGATAGTTGAATAACTTCATAAAGTCAAAGTAGAAGACATTGAAAGACTTGTCTGCTTGTTTCAGAGCGTTGTATTCGCGTTCAGACTTTTAATTCTTATTCAGTTTATCATATATTTCTTTCAAATGATCAAATAACTCGTAGATTGAATTGAATGAATTCGAAGAATAAAAACAACGTCGAGCAAAGATGTGCTTCGCAGCGTTATCTTCTAGTCTAAACATCATGTAAACAATACAGATGATCTCATCATCGAATTGATCAACATTGACAATCAGCTTGTCATTCATTTTGTTTCTTCAGTCTTCTCAAGTCAATTCATCTTCGTCAGTGAATATAAATGAATTCAAAAATTTATAGAATTGATGATGATCATTTGTGAATGATTTGAACGATGATTTGAACGTCTCTCATCGAGTATGATTCTCGATAGAAGCTTGCGACTCGATATCTTGTTGAGATAGATGATTCGTAGTAGATCGAGACTCAGTAGACTGTCAAGATCGAAGCTGTTTCTCTTTGAGTTTCAACATTTTCTCTTGTAGTCGAATGTTAATCTCTTCTAAAGTGTTCATTGACGTGCGATTGATCTTTAGCTGTTTCAATCTCTGAGTATGTTCAATCTGTAGAACGATTCAGTGTTCATTGCATTTCAGAGTTATGTTTTGTTGATCTCTTAACTCATTTAACATTTTGATGATCTCGATCAACTGATCAAGAGCTCACTGACGTAGTTGTTCTTCGATCTTAATGTTTCATGAAATCTCAACGTTCTTAGCTTCAGTTGAAGTATTGAAAGATAGTAAAGAAACTCGTTTATTTGCAGTGCTTCTAAGCAGACAAGTCGTTCATGACTCAACTGACTCGTGATTGCGTATCATGATGAGAAGATAAAGATAGTTAGATTGTGAGAATGAAGAATTAATGATTTTGGTAAATTTGAGTAAATTTGATGAAAGTAATTCAAAGAATTTCTTGCGAATTTTCTGAATAAACGAAGTAGGTTATTTCGTATCATTTACATGTCAATAGCAGAGTAGTTGATTAGCATTTATCTACTGTTAGAAATCAGTATAAAGCGAGTCATATGAGTGTCATTTAACTAATAGATAAATGCTAAGAAAGAAAAGTATCTACAGAATAAAACTTGCAGCTTATATGTATGTTTCTGATCTCTGCGCTAGACTTGAAAGAATTGACATCTTACACAGATGATGCAAAGACTTGATGACATCATCTCTAGCTCGAATGCTCACTAGGCTCAATTAGAGATAATCGAGATCGAGAATAGAATTGAGAATAAATCGAGAATAGATCGAGAATATAGTCAAGAATAAATCGAGAATAGATTGAGAATAGACTGAGAATAAAGTCAAGATCATAACAAATGAAGATTCATGATTCTGCGTTGACTATTGAAAGCTCAATGCTATTATCAAAAGAAATCGCTATTCTTTATCTTTGATAGATGAGATGATTGAAAAAATAGTTGATTGCAAACATCTGACTCGATTGAATATCATTTCGATGTTCAACAAACTACGAATGCATTCTGATAGTGAGAACTACACTATCTTTAATATTGCTTTAGAAGCATACAAATCGAAGATTCTATTCTTTGAACTTATCAATGATTCAGTCTTGTTTCAGCAGTATATGAATAATGTTTTATGAAACTTTCTAAATGACTTTTGTCAAGTCTATTTAAATGACATTCTGATCTACAGCAAAACTCAATGAGAACATAAACAATATGTCAAAATGATATTGAATCGCTTACGAGAAGATGATTTACAGATGAATATTCAAAAGTTCAAATTCAATGTAGAAGAGATCATTTTCTTAGAAGTCATAGTATTAAAACAAAGTCTTCGTATGAATTCTGTCAAAGTGAAAGTCATAATCAACTGAATTACGTTGATTAATCTAAAAAAAGTTCAGAGCTTCGTGAGATTTGTTAACTTCTATCGTCATTTCATTAAGAACTTCTCGAAGCTAGTCAAATCATTCACTCAGCTGACTAGAAAAGACATGTCTTTTGTTTGAAACGAAGTCTGTGTTCAAGCTTTTGATGATTTAAAGAAACAAGTCAGCTCAATCTCAATTCTACGACATTTTGATTCAAAACGACAGACTATTCTAGAAATTGATGCATCTGACTACGTCAAAGATGAAATTCTATCACAGTATGATGATGAGAAAGTTCTTCATTCGATAGTCTTTTACAACAAGAGCATGATTCTCGCTGAATGCAATTATCACATCTATGACAAGAAATTGTTAATCATTATTCAATGTTTCAAACATTAAAGACTTGAGCTTGAATGCACTGAATTACTCATTCAGATATTCATCAATCATCAGACTTTGAAGATCTTCATGAAAAACAAACAGTTAACTTGACGTCAAGTCAATTATCTAGACATTCTATTTGAGTTTAACTTTCAGATCATTTTTCAATCAGGTAAAATGAACATTAAAGTTAATGCTTTAATCAGAATGTCTTTGATCAACGTCTTTGAATCAACTCAGCGTACTGAAGATTGCTATCAGATTATTCTGACACTCGATAAAGTAAATATTCTAGCTATTGAATCTGAAATTGATCTTTATCAATGAGTAAAAGATGCAAACAAGACGAATGAGTTTTGTAATGAATATAGACAAGCTATAAGCGAAAACAAGCTCAATCTACATAGCACTGAATTGAAGCACTGTGAGATCATTGACGACGTTCTGTTTAGAAAAAGCCTGCTGTGAGTTTCTGAGAATATGCATACGAAATTGCTAAAGAAAATTCATGATCAGCCTTTCATCTTTCATTTTGACAATCAAAGAACTATTGATCTAGTTCAACGTTTCTACTATTGATCAAATCATTAAGCAACAATTAAACGTTACATTTGAAACTGTCATGTCTGTCAACGAAGTAAGACATTTAGAAATAGTATCAATGAACTTCATCATTCTCTTTCGATTTCACAGAAACGCTGAAAAAATATCGCTATGAACTTCATCATTAAATTATTTCTATCAGAAGATTATAATGCTATTTGCACAATCATATGTTATCTCATCAAGAAACATCACTATGTTTTCTGTCATTGAGAAGACGATGACATCTCAGTTGAAGAAATGATTTGAATCATGCTATGAAACGTCTATCAACTTCATGATCTATTTAATTCTATTGTTTTGAACAGAGACTTTCAGTTCATATCAATTATGTGACAAAGTCTTTGCAAGCGACTTAAGATTACAGCTAGTCTATCAACAGCTTATTATTTTGAGATTGATGATCAATCAAAACAAGCTAATCAAGATGTTGAACGCGAACTAAGAATCTACTGCAATTACATGCAGAACGACTGAGCAAAATGACTATTAATGATAGAATTTGTTACGAATGCGTCAGAATTGATTAAAGCTAGTCAAGATTTAGTCGAGATCTGATTTAAATCTGATTTAAATTTGACTCAAATATGACTCAGCATCTTTTTTCTTATCTAGCATCTTCTAATCAGCTTTTATTGTCTTTTAAACAAATACACTTCTTTGTGTTACAAGTAGTTAACAAATGTTTATGATAAACACATTTCTTTGTGTCACAAACATCTTTCAAATAAACATCTTTCTTGTGTTTCAACACGTTTTCTTTGAGACTAACGTTGATCTGAGTAATTACTATATAGAGCGTGTTCTTCTTGCTTTTTGTATCTTCTTTCTTCTGTATTCTTAAAGTCTTAGTTATAACTATCTTTATAGATTAAACATTCTAGTCATGCACGCACTCTGATTAGTTTCTAGACACGATTTCAACATTACTTTAAGAATTTGTTAATCACATGATACTGATTTCATTACTCATTCAAATTCATTCAACTGACAATGAGATGAGTATAAAGAAATTTGTGTATCTGATGATTAATGACATCGAAAGACAGAACAACATCAAGAAATCAATAGAATCAAGAAATTAAGATCTTGCATTGCTAAAGAATTTACAGCTCATTCAGTACGCGCTCGTTCAAATTGATTAATAGAATCAAGAAATTAAGATCTTGATTGCTTGAGAATCATCAAAAGATTCTTCTCAAATCAGCAACATTCTTTTCTAAAGACTAAACAACTTGAACTATGATCTTACTACATATCGTCAAGCATCATTCTTCGCTCGATCGTCAATTCTTTGCTATGATTTGATCATCTGTGAAAAATTTCTCTGAGAATTATCAAAGTCTCTATTCTTCTGTCACTGCAGATTCAATCATTTATTCTGAATTATCATCTTGCATATTGAAATATCTTAAAATTGACTTCATATGAAAACGTCGTCACTGTGTGTCTCACTTTCAGATTCTTAATGAATCTTTGAAAGCTTCTACTCTTTGAGATATAAAAAATGTAAAGCAGCTACAACATTGAGTCAAACAAGACTTAGAAGTGTTTCTAAAAGATTTAAACAGTCTTTGAACTCAACGAGATCTTGATGTGAAAGCTTGTGAGCTATTTGACAAGATATCAAGCAAACAAATATGAAAGACTCGCTTTGAGAAAATTAATCGAGCAAAGAAATGATCGAATCAATTGAATTAGACACTTCAGAACAAATTGACTGAAGCACAACATCATCTGCGAGTGACTAGAGATGTCACTTCATTGATCTCTATTCTTTTCACATTCAGCAAGCAATCTCAGAAGCTTTTGAATTCATCTCTGTTTACTGATGAAAAAGAATCTATCTGAAATGATTAACAAGAAAAGATTCGTGATAAGCTAGAAATCAACATCGATCATTTTGACAATGACAAAGCTATACTAGTCTACATTCATTTTTGAATCAGGAAAGATGCAGTCAAAGTCATTCTAGTCAGACGTCAGCGAGATTTATTGAACTCTTATTTAACAATCAATGATCTACTAGATGAACTTGCTCAGCTATATGATGATTCTGACAAAGAGATAAACTTTCAAAGAAAGTATGCTAATTTCTCTCAAGAAAAGAGCAAATTCAGTGATTTCTATTCAATGTTTCAACGTCTGTTCTTCTATTTAAAGTATCACGAAAAGCAATTGATTATCAATTTACAAGACAAGATAGTTTATCATCTTCATGCAGCTTGAAGTAATCAATTAATTCAGTCAGAATCTCTGAATGAAATTCGTGATTATTTGATTCATTTGAACAATAAGCATCGAGTCATGAATGACATCAAAGAAAAGAAATTCATGATCAAGATCAGAAAGCAAGTCATCTTTGCTGAGAAATGAGATTCATTGAATCTTTATAGAAAGATCGAAGTTATTGTCGATTCGTTAAAACCGCACGACGCAACTTTGACTAACGTCAAAGAGACAAATCTACAAACTGAAAGCTGTTTCATTTGTCATAAGTCAGATCATTTCTTTAAAGAGTGCTCTGATCAAACTTTGAGAATCAATGCATTAGAAAATGACGAGTTTGATCAATTTACATCGAACTCTGAGTCAAATTCTGATTCAAAAAACTAATTATTTCTTTCAGAATCATTGAAGAAATAGAGATCATATTTTTGTGCAGTCAAATCGAAGTTCTATTGAAAGAAAACTATTTTGAGAAGTCATTTCTGATCAATGCTTTTCTTATCTCTCAGAGCAATTCTTTCAGTCTTCGCTCTTTGATAGACAATGATTTCATCGTTTACACGCTGATACATGATAAGCTAGTCGATAAAGTATGTCAGAAACTTGAAATACAATCTATATTGCTAGCAAAAGAGAAGTTAATACGAGAATATGATGAGAAGTTAGCTAGAAAGACTATTATTCATAAGATTCTATTCAATCTTACGATTGAAAGTCATAAGAAATTGACTATGTCAATGTTGATAGCTGATATTGAGCATCATGAAGCTATATTGAGCAAATTCTGAATGAACAAAAATGAAATATTATTGAACATGAGACATGATACTATCGTATTCTCTGATCAATTAAATATTTCTATTTCGATTTTTTCGATTTCGTCAAATATGAAGCACTTAAGTTGATCGCGATCAACTCTCACTTTTTCAGTGACTCATAGCAATGCTTCAAAAATTCTCAAGTGCTCAGTTTTGATCATTCAGAAAGAGTCATTTTCGATTCAAAACATAAACATCATCTCTTTTTAAGCATTAGTAAAACGAAAAAAAAAAGAATCAGATCAAGATTTTTGCTATGTTCATTGAAGACATCGATAAGAAAATCATCTACAATACTCAATGCAAACTAGATGTCATAAACATCTTTTCAGTCAATGAAACGACTCAGAATCTAGAAAATATTAAAGTCAAGCTATCATTGAAGTATCAAGATTTTCTAGATGTTTTTGATTGAGTTCAAGCAGACAAGCTATCGTCTCATCGTTCATATGATCATAAGATAGAACTTATTAATGACGTAACGTCATCTTACTGTTGAGCATATTGAATGTCTCTTTACAAGCTTCAGAAAGTAAAGAAATATCTGAACGAGAATCTTTTTAAAGAATTTATAACTTCTAGCAAAGCTTCGTATTTCTCATTTGTTCTGTTCATTTTAAAAGCAAATGAAGATTTATGATTCTGCGTTGACTATCGAAAGCTCAATGTTATTATCAAAAGAAATCGCTATTCTTTATCTTTGATAGATGAGATGATCAACAAAATAGTTGATTGCAAGCATCTGACTCGATTGAATATCATTTCAACGTTCAATAAACTACGAATGCACTCTGATAGTGAAAGCTATACTATCTTTATTATCGCTTTAGAAGCATACAAATCAAAGATGCTACTCTTTGAACTTATCAATGATTCAATCTCGTTTCAGCAGTATATGAATGATGTTTTATGAGACTCTTTAAATGACTTTTGTCAAGTCTATTTAGACGACATTCTGATCTACAGCAAAACTCAATGAGAACATAAACAATATGTCAAAATGATATTGAATCGCTTACGAGAAGCAGATCTACAGATGAATATTCGAAAGTGCAAATTCAATGTAGAAGAGATCATCTTCTTAAAAGTCATAGTATCAGAACAGAGTCTTCGTATGAATTCTGTCAAAGTGAAAGTCATAGTCAACTGAACTACGTTGATCAACCTAAAAGAAGTTCAGAGCTTCGTAAAATTTGTTAACTTCTATCGTTATTTCATTAAGAACTTCTCGAAGCTAGTTAAATCGTTCATTCAGCTGACTAGAAAAGATACGTCTTTTGTTTGAAACGAAGTCTGTGTTCAAGCTTTTGATGATTTAAAGAAATAAGTCAGCTTGATTTCAGTTCTACGACATTTTGATTCAAAACGACAGACTATTCTAGAAATTGATGCATCTGACTACGTCAAAGATGAAATTCTATCACAGTATGATGATGAGAGAGTTCTTCATTCGATAGCTTTCTACAGCAAAAGCATGGTTTTCGCTGAATGCAATTATCATATCTATGACAAGAAACTGCTGATCATTATTCAATGTTTCAAACACTGAAGATTTGAGCTTGAATGCATCGAGTTGCTCATTCAGATGTTCATCGATCATCAGACTTTGAAGACTTTCATGAAAAACAAACAGTTAACTCGACATCAAGTCAATTATCTAGACATTCTATTTAAGTTTAACTTTCAGATCATTTTTCAATCAGATAAAATAAACATTAAAGTTGATGCTTTAATCAGAATGTCTCTGATCGACGTCTCTGAATCAACTCAGCGTACTGAAGATCATTATCAGATCATTCTGACACTTGATAGAATAAATATTCTAGCTATCAAATCTGAAGTTGATCTTTATCAGCGAGTAAAAGATGTCAACAGAACGAATGAGCTTTGCAATGAGTATAGACAAGCTATAAGTGAAAACAAGCTCAAGCTACATAGCACTGAATTGAAGCACTGCGAAATCATTAACGACGTTCTGTTCAGAAAAGATTTACTGTGAGTTTCTGAGAATATGCATACGAAATTGCTAAAGAAAATTCATGATCAGTCTTTCATCTCTCACTCTGACAATCGAAGAACTATCAATCTAGTTCAACGTTTTCACTATTGATCAGATCATCAAGCAATGATTAAACGTTACATTTGAAACTGTCATGTCTGTCAATGAAGCAAGACATCTAGAAATAGCATCAATGAACTTCTTCATTCTCTCTCGATTTTACAGAAACGCTGAAAGAATATAGCTATGAACTTCATTACTGAGCTATCTTTATCAGAAGATTATAACGTCATTTGCACAATCATATGTTAACTCATCAAGAAACGTCACTATGTTTTCTGTCATTGAGAAAATGATGACATCTCAGTCGAAGAAATGATTTGAATCATGTTATGAAACGTCTATCGACTTCATGATCTATCTAGTTCTATTGTTTCGAACAGAAACTCTCAGTTTATATTAATTATATGACAAAGTCTTTGCAAGCGACTCAAGATCACAGCTAGTCTATTAACAGCTTATCATTCTGAGATTGATGATTAATTGAAACGAGCTAATCAAGACGTTGAACGAGAACTAAGAATCTACTGCAATTACATGCAGAACGACTGAGCAAAATGACTATCAATGATAGAATTCAGCGAGAATTTCAATATCTTCTCGATCATCTCAATGACTTCATTTTACTTTAATAAGAGTTTTCACTTACGAATAAATTTCGATTCAGATACGACTGACTATGAAACTATTCATGAACGTCTTGAAGCTAGAAAAGCAAACCATATTATCATTTGAATGAAAGAGCTTCTTATCTTCGATCATCAGCAATTGAAAAATATGAAGCAGATCATCAAAGCTCAGATTAATAAACATAGATGAGACGTCATCTATAAAGTAGACGACTGAGTTTGATTATTCTCTAGAAACATAAAGACAACTAGATCATGTAAGAATTTGAAAGACAAACAGCTAGAATTCTATCAAATCACTGTCAAAGTTGATATTTTCTATCATCTTCGTTTATTGATAAGCATGAAGCAGCTGCATTCGATGTTCAGTTTGAAGCTATTACATTCTTATTTCAGCTATTTCTTATCAGAACAGCATTCAGAATCATTTAAATCTTTCACTATTGAAGACGATGAGCACTGAAAGATAAATGACATTCTGAACTTTAAATGATATTGAGATTGAATACAATATAAGATCAAATGAACGAGACTAAATCGAAACGACGAATGATACTATGTTGATAAAGAAGAATTCGAGAACTTGAAAGAAGTTCTAGTTGAATTTCATAAGCTTTATTCAGACAAGTCACACTAAATTGAAAAAACAGTGAAAATTTTTGCGTTTCATTTGTTCTATTCATGCGAACATGAATTTTCGAAGGGAAAAGTAATGTTACAAATGTGTCAAAGATCAAATTCTAATCAATTCACAGTGAACACTAGCAAGTTCACTGTGTATTAATTAAAGTTAATCAATGATCTAGTCGAAAGCTGATCTAGATCTGACTCAGATTTGACTCAGATATGACTCAGCATCTTTTTTCTTTTCTAACATCTTCTAATCAGCTTTTATTATCTTCTAAACAAACACACTTCTTTGTGTTACGAGTATTTAATAGATGTCTATGACAAATACATTTCTTTATGTCACAAACATCTTTTGAATAAACATCTTTCTTGTGTTTCAACACGTTTTCTTTGAGACTAGCGTCGAATCTGAATAACTATTATATAAAGCATGTTCTTTTTATCTTTTGTATCTTCTTTCTTCTGTATTCTTAAAGTCTTAGTTATAACTATCTTTATAGATCAAACATTCTAGTCACACATGCACTCTGATTAGTTTCTAGACATGATTTCAACAATTTGCAAAACTTATTAAAATTTGATTTCTTTTCAATTAAAGATTTTCAATGATTATCTTGTGCTGATTTAAACAAGTTATTAATAAAGACATCATTTCATTCTTATGTTCTTATATCATGATCAATGTATACAGAGCATATGTAATTAACTTTCAATCAAAAATTTCTTCATATGATTGAATTGACTTGAATTTTAACAGCGATATTGACTGAATATTAAAGTGTTCACATAGCTCTGACATCAAAAATTCATCAATGAAAGTCATGTCAGTGACTTCAGTATTTATCAGAGTGAGAAATCTGAATATCTTCTTTAAACTACTTAAGATGACATCAACAATGAACAACTTGAAATCAAATGAATCATCAGACATGCTGATGAAACAAAATATGAGTATATTATTCTCAGTCACTACTTTGATGAAAACAGATCATTTTTCAAATTTGCAGCAATTTCATGCACTTAAGTCATTTTGAAACATTCATATGCTTTATATTTTGTCTTCTTGCATTTGAAGTAAAGTTCTTTCTTTAATAACTCTTTCTTGCTGAAATCAAGATTCAATATTCTGAGTTTCTTTCACACAAAGATTGATAACATGAATCAAGCAGATGAAGTGTTAATGACAGAGCAAGCAGCTGAGATTGCTGATGCTTTGATGATCAATTGAGCATTTAATTCAATTAATTTAACATTGACTTGCATGCAAATGTTGATAAACTAATTCAAATTCGTGATTCATTTATTGAGTGTTATTCATTGAAGATCTGAACTGATCTTATGCTGAAGATAATTTAATAAAGTTTCGTTATTTTATTTTAGTTCTGTACTGAATCTTTGAAATTTTATTCAAAATTCATGAAAGAAGATCTTGTTTTAATACAGCTTCAAGTACTGTCGTTGAGTCATGTGATGATGATTAAAATCATCATACATTTTATTAATGATTGATAATACTTCTTTGACTTCTAGAAATGAGTTCAATAATGTGTTTCTCATTCATGATGCTATGTGCTTGATTGCAGCTTCACTGACTCAACTTTCTATGTAAACAATTTTCATTTCTTTACTAGAAAAGTAATTCTTGTTGATCTTCAGCTTATTTTGCATTCATGATAGTCAATTGTTTACATCTTGTAATGAATCTTCAAACGGTAAAGAATTCAATAACTTGATTGACTTTGAAGTTTAATCTTCTGAAACAGAGAAGCTCTGTTGATTCAAGATGATTTTTAAATGATGTATAATTACGTTTCTGTCTTTTATTTCTTTCCGTAAACTAGTCTGCTGAGTTCTTAATTATTCTTTCAATGTGATGTTTATTTTGTTGATATTTTCTAACATCTGAATCATGTCATTGTAAATCTTTATTTCAATATCATATTGTTAACACATGCATCGACAAAATCATAAGAGAGAAAAAGTCGATATTAGCTGATTTTTGCCGACTTTTTCTGAGTTAGCTGTTAATCTCATGTGTCAGCTAACGATCAAAATTAGCTGATTCTCTCAGTTATTAGCTGACTATTAGCTGGTTTTTAGCTAATTTAGCTGTGCACTCAGCTAATATCGATATTATCTCTTTTGTTGACTTCTTCAACATTTGCGCATTTTACTTATTAACAATCAAATATTGAATTAATGACTAGATAGTTATTGCGCTCGTATAATAGGTTAATTAATAATTATTTTGACTATCTAAATAATAGCTATTTACACAGTTTAATATATGCGTTGAGAAAGTCAATGAGAAAGTTAATGAGAAAGTTAATGAGTAAACTAATGAGGTAGAGAGTCATGTAGAATGTTCGGTAGAAAGTCATGTAGAATGTTCAATAGAGAGTCATGTAGAATGTTCAATAGAGAGTCATGTAGAGTGTACAATAGAGTCATATTTGATGCTCGATAGAGAACAAATTTGATTCTTGAATGCAAAGCAATTCGAAGCTTGATAGAGAGTCATGAAGAGAGTCATGAAGAGAGTCATGTAGAGAGTCATGAAGAAAGTCATGAAGAAAGTCATGTAGAGAGTCATGTAGAAAGCATTGTTTGAAGCACGATTTGACTCGTGTTATGCGTTCAATCAACACGTATTTTGAAGCATGTAGAATGTTTGATAGAGCGTTTGATAGAAAGCTCAGTAGAAAGATCAGTAGAGAGCTCGATCGATAGCTCAGTAGAAAGATCAGTAGAAAGGTCAGTAGAAAGCTCGATCGATAGCTCAGTAGAAAGATCAGTAGAAAGCTCGATCGATAGCTCAGTAGAAAGATCAGTAGAAAGCTCGATCGATAGCTCAGTAGATAGCTCAGTAGAAAGCTCAGTAAAAAGTATTGTTTGAAGCACTGTTTGACGTGTGTTATGCGTTCGTTCAACGCGTATTTTGAAGCATGTAGGGAATTTGATAGAGCGTTTGATCGAAAGTTTGATATTGAGTCATGAAGAGTGCGTTCTATTGAGTTAATTAGCATTATTTCGTACGAAATAGAAAGTAGAAACTATGAAAGAAAGAAGTGAGAAGAAGTAAAAATCCTGAATTCTCTGAATTTTCTAGCGTCGATCTTCGACTGAGAGCGAAGATTACTAATCACGAAGGTAACAGTACTGTTTTCAAGCTATGTAGAAAGCATTGTTTGAAGCACTGTTTGACTCATGTTATACGTTCATAATTTGAAGCATGTAAGGCGTTTGATAGAGCGTTTGATAGGGAATTCGGTAGGGAATTCGGTAGGGAATTTGAGTGAGCGAGTAGGTAAGCGAGTAGATGAGCGAGTAGGTGAGTGAGTAGATGAGCGAGTAGGTGAGTGAGTAGATGAGCGAGTAGATGAGCGAGTAGATGAGCGAGTAGATGAGCGAGTAAATGAGCGAGTAAATGAGCGAGTAGATGAGTGAGTAGATGAGCGAGTAGATGAGCGAGTAGATGAGCGAGTAGAGTGATAAGCATGTAGATGAGCGAGTAGATGAGCGAGTAGATGAGCGAGTAGATGAGCAAGTAGAGTGATGAGCATGTAGATGAGTGAGTAGATGAGCGAGTAGATGAGTGAGTAGGTGAGCAAGTAGAGTGATGAGCATGTAGATGAGTGAGTAGATGAGCGAGTAGATGAGTGAGTAGGTGAGCGAGTAGAGTGATGAGCATGTAGATGAGCGAGTAGATGAGCAAGTAGATGAGCGAGTAGAGTGATGAGCGAGTAGATGAGTGAGTAGATGAGCGAGTAGATGAGCAAGTAGAGTGATGAGCATATAGATAAATATTTTAGCTGAATTAGCTGAATTAGCTGAGTTAGTCGAATTTAGTTCAGCGCATATGAACAAATGCAGATTATATCAACAAAAGTGAGATTCAATACAGTGACATATAAACAAATGCAGATTTTATTGATAAAAGCAGAACTTCATTCAGCGAGATCAGCTAAAATCTTGATTTTATTCAGCTTTAAGCAACAAATGTCACTTTAGCTAAACTTTAAAATTTAGTTCACTTTACAAACTGTCGATGTAAGATACAATATCTGTCTTCATATTCATTGAATTTCAATCTCATTGAGCTCAGTTTTAATGTTTTGAAGATCTGAGTCAGAAGACACTTTCATGAAATATGATTCAGCTTCAAGAGCTTCTTCAATGAGTTTCTGCATTATGCAGTAGCTAGAAGTCGCTGTGATTGATTTTCAAGACAGCATTTCAAGCATAACATTAATGATTATATCTTTGAGATGAATATTAGAACGTTGAAGCGCGAATTGAAGATGAGTAATATAGATTTCAAAGAATATTAGCAGTGTACTAAATTCAAATAACTTCATATTTACCTGTTTGATTGATTTTTCTATTGATTTTTTCAATAGAGCGTTAAAGATTTGAGAATATTAAGAATGTTTGAATTCAATAGTAAATTTAAGAAAAAGAGTGACAATTGCAATATCAAGAAATTCATAGCTTTCTGCATACATTAATAATCATTATTGACTCTCTCTTGATGACAGAAGCTTGCTTAATGTTTCAAAGTTTAACAAGAAAAAACATGATTTACTTTCATAATTTTACACAGTTGCATAAGTCATTTTACTTTCAATCAATCAGTAATAAAATGTTGTTTCTGAAGTTGTAAAGTTCAAATCAGAGTCAGATTGTTGCGTCTCATAAAAGAATTTTTATACTCTTGTTAAAAGAATTCATTTAACACTCATTTAAATTTAGCAGTCGTTCAGCTCTATAGAGCTGATATTTCATATTTCATATTTTATTGCTATTAACATATAATTTTTCAACATATAAGCAAAATGATGATAGTCATTTCTCTCATCTCTTTTATATTCTTCATATCTTCTGAGAATATTGAACTTTCATAGAAAGAGTGCATAATGCTTGCTCAAGCTCATTGAAATGAAATTACAGCAGTCAATCAAAATTCTTTCATAACAAAACTCACTCATTAACATGATATATCAAAAAGCACTCTTACAAATTGAATTAATGATTGAAAGACTGCTTTTGTATACAATTAGCAGTTTCAAAGACTTAGTCTTGAAGAAGAAAAAGTTATATATACTGAATTCTACGTTTTCAGACTTGAAGCTGATTTTCTCATGTAAAGCAAGTACATTCAATAGTTAAAAAACTACTAATGAAAAAGAATAATAATAAGTCAGTTGAAATCAATTGATTTCAGAAGTTTCTAAAACATCATTCATAAATCAAAACAGCATATGTTTCTTCCCTTAACAAAGAGCGTGCTATGACTCAGAATTCTGATATTTTAGCTGACTGATTCAATCTTTTTCAGAGTTTAAAAGAAGAGAAAAAACAATCACAACGCGCGCAAAGCAAATTTTTGAAAAGAGCAATACAATCAAGACAGAATAAATCTAAAAGATGAATAAACGACGATGAATTGCATGAACTGCAGCAATGCTGATTCAAAGATGATTGCAAGTGACATTAATTCATCACAAAGAAACAGCAATGTAAGATCGAAAAGTTTACACAATGATAAAAAGTATGTTGCTAACATTATTAATCTTCTAATAAAGATATCAACGTTAGAGAAAGAGAAGAGCAAAGATCATTTATGAAAAGAGATAACATTGAAACTAATTCGATGTCTTCAACTTGATTCAGAAGAAAAAAACAATGAGAATCAAAACACATTCATTGCGAAGAATGTACAGAAACTGAAAACATTCATACAACTGCTTAGCAAGCAGTTACAAACATAAGATAGCATTCAAACATAAGATAGTATATATTTCTCATCAAAAATCACATCATGAGTGAACGTGACAAGAGAAGAAGTAACAATGAGAAAGCAATCTCTCAGAGACAAATTGTCATTACTTTGCAAGAAATGAAAAGTCATGATGAAGATAGCAGAAAGAAAGAAAATAAAGAAGATACAAAAGAAATCTATTGAACAGATTCTTCAAGAAATCACAAACATGTCAACAACTCAAAGAAATTTAATTATGTCTCTTTGCAAGCTTGAAAGCGAAGACATCATACTTCACGCAGTGAATTCAGAAGCTCAAGCAAATCTGAAAAAATCTCAAACATGAACAAAAGAAATTGCGAACTTGATGTGTATAATGCGTTGAATCTTTGCTGTGCTAGCACATGAAATATGCATCATAATAGACACAAGCAATCAGAAAGTGATCATTCAAAAACTGATAAAAGATAACATAAAACTTCATGAAAATCTAAAGATTTTGAGAATAGTTTGACTCAAGAGAGTAGTCAAAAGTGAGAAGACTCACTCGTCACTCATCACAGAGATTGCAATCGAAGCGATGATGAATCAACTAATGAATGAAAGCATGCTAAATTTATATCAAGAATGCTCATGCAAGCTGTTTGAAAAGAAATGTCACATCACTCAATGTTACAGATGCTTCAAATTTGATCATATGATCAGATTCTGCAAGAAGAAACAACGCTGCGCTAAATGTGCAGACAAACATCATATCAAAGAATGCATGATGTCTTTGAATAAAAGATGTTGCATTAACTGCAACGAAGATCATTAATTCTGAAGATGCATTTGTTTCAAATGATGATAACAGATGAAACAGATATCAAAAATCTACAGAAACAGATTGATCAAATATTTAAAAGCATTGAAATACAATCATGCATCTCTTTCGCTGTTTCTGAACTCTTTAAGCTCAATGAATTCGTTGAGTTCAACAGACTTCGTAAATTCAACGAACTCTTTGAGCTCAACAAGCATCATGTTGAAAACATGCAATCAAAACATTGAATCGACATGACAGATGATAAAAGTCAAGAAGAGATGAATTGATTTCTCTTCATTCATGACTAGTGATTCAGATGAGATGACATCTGAGCAGATTCAGAAACGCTTAATCAGAAAGTGTGAAAAACTCTCAGTGATTGAAAGCATACAAAGAATCTTCTCAACGCAAAGTCAACAACAGTTATAAATAACTTTATGATAAAACAACTTTTTCTATGAATTCTACAATACAACATCAGAAAGTCATTGAAGATTCAAGAATCATTCTTGATCGACAGAGAAATTTGCAAATTTGACATAATAATCATACAGAAGTAAGAACGTAACATTAATGACTTGCAATCATTTAACTCAGCTCACAACTTCTTTCATTTAGTGAAAAACTCATCATCTTAATCAAGAACATGCATATATGTTAACAAATGCTTAAAACTTGATCAGTAAACAGTAAAGACAGCTGAATCAGACATTTGCTTAATCAGAATATTAACTTGCAACACAGATGATAAAATGCAAATGCTAAGACTTCTAAACATTTACAACTCAAGCTCACTATTCATCACATTTACAGAGAAATTCTCAACTATCTTTCGCTTGAATGAACTACTCAAGAATGACTGTGAACAATTAGTCATAAAAGACTTTAATTTACATCATTCATACTGAGAGAAATGAAGATGCTTCACTTGATATATGATGATTGATACTCTATTAAACATCATTACAAATGCAAGACTAAGATTAATGCTGAAATCAGATATAATCACTTATAAGATTCACAATCAGTTTACAATGATAGATTTAGTCTTTAGCAGCGAGAAAATACAGTTTATGATATGCAAGTGCAAAGTATGAATTGATTTACATCAGAAATCAGATCATTTTTTAATTGTCACAGAGTTAAATTTATAAACAATCTCAATGCAGTCTTTGACTCGTTGACTCTGAAAAAAAAAATGAACACAGAAGCACTGAGTGCTTATCTGCAAATACATTTTTTGTCAGATTACTTTCTGAACAGCAGAGCTGAAATGAATGACAGAGCAACAAAGATTATCAGAGTACTACAAAAAATCATTGAGAAGTTTACTCTTTGAGCAAAATCATCAAATTGAGCAAGAAACTTCTGAAATCAGAGCTGCTTTGAAGTAGTAATGAAATCAAGACAATTGCAAATCATATGAAAAATGCAAGATATATTAAAGACATAAAACGAATATCTGAAATACAATGATCACAAAAACAAGATCATCAGATAAACAAAATGCTTACACTTCAGATTATAGATGCATGAGTTAAGTGACACATTGAAATCAATATGATGCTTTGCAAAATGAGCTAGAATTGAAAGTTAGTTATTTAAAAAACTTTTTGTCACTGAAATGAAATGATACTGATCACATGATAACAACGTTTGAAGAAAAAATCGAGATGCTGCAAGAGAAATTCTTTTCTTCACTTTCACAAGCAGATGTTAACAACATTTCAGATTCATTCATATTTTTGACAGTATCATCAAATTTACGCATTTCAGAAAATGAGATGAAGCGAGTAATTAAATGAGTAAAAGTGAACAAAGCATCAAATATTTCTGAAATTTTAAACAAAGCACTTCAAGCAGATCTCACAGAACTGATCTCAGTGCTAATGAGTTTATTCAATGCATGCGTGATATACAAATATCATTTGAAGCAGTTCAAAAAGACTCAAACAATAGTATTACATAAATTAAAGAAAAGTGATTACATTGATTCAAAGACATATTGATTCATTGTTTTACTTAATATTATGAGCAAAGCTTTAAAATCAATTATGATCAAAAGATTGAATGACATAACTGAGATTCATCACATGCTTTCAAATGCTTAAATGAAAGCGAAATGCAAGTGATTCATGATCTTGACGTTAAATTTACTAGTAGATCAAGTTCACATCATGTAAGACTGTGAAATCAAGTACGTGATCTTTATGCTAAGTTTAAACATCATTGAAGTGTTTGATCAAGTCTTGCACATCAGACTGTTGTATATGCTGAAAATGAGAAGAATGTTGAGTTACATAGTTGAATGAGCATGCAGCTTTCTAGAAAACAGAGAGACATCACTGATATTCAATGAGCAAATGAGCATTATGTGCAAGATAAATGCAGACATATCTCAAGAGTTTCTTATTTCATCAATTCTCTTTTCATTTTTCAACGTAAGTTTAATTGAAAAATGTAAAGCATTAAGAATCAAAATTGAAATGCTCAACTTCATAAATGACATCAACATTCTAGTTTATGACAGATTCATCAAAGAAATCTGTAAAACACTGAGTAAGATACATAATGTTTGCATGAAGTGAGTTTGAATTCATGACATAACGTTTACATCAGAAAAATATGAGTTTACACATTTCACTAGAAAATCAAGAAAATTCAACATGATGATTAATATACAAATAAAAAGCTCAATAATTAAGTTGAAGTCAAACATGTAAATTCTAAAGATTCAACTGAACATGAAACTACAATGAGACGCGCATCTTCAACAGATAGAAGTGAGTCACGTCACAAAAATGCTTGCGCTTAGTCATTTAAAAGTTTTTACATGAAAGACAATCTTCACAAAAGCGAGAAAAGTGTACTCAACTGTAATGAGATCAGAAATTGCATTTGAAGCATCAGTTTAATATCAACGTGACAAAGAGAAAGAATTATCAGACAAGAAATGCAGATTAAAAACTTTGTAGAATCAGATTTTATATCACGTTGTGAAAGTGTTTAAAAGAGTAAGCATCGAAACGTTAAAAATTGAAATGTACATAAGTTCGCTGCATGTTCATCTGAACATGCTGCAGAATAAAATCACATTACGCGTTGAGTCAACGACAGAATGCAGTAGACTAAATGAGCATGCAAATTTATATGCATTCAACTGATGAAAATTAATTGCTTCATTTCTCACTTTTCTGTCATCAAGAAAATAATGCTTCTGAACATATTTATTCAAGAAGATGCAAGAATGCAGTTTAAAAGCAGATGATTCAATCTTTTTATGATGATTTTAATAAGCAATAATGTTGCAATAGCATTATATCACAAAGATCAATGAAAGCAATGATGAGAAAAATACAAGAAATGCATCGCAGACATTAATGCAATCTCAGCACAAAGATTTCATTTATTCAACAAAACAATAAAGATGCATGATGATCTTCAGAAGATTGAAAGTGCTCTTGCAACTTACATTAAAATTGAATGCATAGATTTTAATGTTTATCTGCACTTGAGAAATGTTTCAAGCATGAATAACTCGCTGTTATGAGTCTGCATAGAGCGAATCATATGAGTGTATTCTAACTAGAAGTTCAAAGCTGAAGTAGAAAGAAGATGCAACACGACGTGAGTTTTACTCACGAAGGCACGCTAGGTCGCTAGCGTGTCAACAACAGCTTTACTCACAGCTTTATACTAGTTTATGTTAGACTAATCAGACTAATCAGAAGTAACAGAGATGCATGCTTGCAACATTATCTCTTCTCTTCATTTAACAATATTCTCATTGCTGCAGTTCGATCAATTGATTCTTGTTGAGTCGATTTCTAACTTGACTTGTTTGAATACTTCTGATGAAAGTCATTTACGATCTTCAAGCAGTCTTCAAACTCATTTTCATCGACATTGTATTAATGTAGATCAACGTCATAGTCTTTTCAATTGACACGATATTGCAATCATCTTCTGTAGTGTCTGAAGTTCAGTATGTTCTTCACTTTTCATTCGTCTTCGTCATCTATCACTATAGAATCAGACGACTAATTTCGTTATTCTTTCAGAGAGTCTTTCAAATTCAGTCGTAGTAGATTCAAGATGAACTCTGAATGAATCTTCATTGTCGATGACAGTTTCAGTCAATATGCATGTTCGATCTTAGTCAGAATCTTGAAAGATTCTAGCATTTTATCGTTCAGCTTCTTTGATGATCTTGCGATCGTAATGTTTCTAGAATTCAGAAACATCATGTCATTTATCTTGTAAATCATTTTCTTTCAATGCTTGTCAATCTGTTTCTTCATTGTGATTCTGACTCTTGCTAATGTCTGCTTGATCAACGTTAATGATCATTTCATGTGTTTGAATATATTCTTTGCTTTGCTCGCTTGAATTCTAGCTTGAGTGATCTCATATTCAGTTGAATTCGAATCGAAGCTCATATGAGAGTGAAAGCTCTTATTCAGAAAGAATGCTGATTGTTCAATTGACGATGAAATAGCATTGTTATCGACGAATTCAGTCATAGATAGTCAGACGAATCAGTCATCTTGCATGTATGAGCAGTAGCTTCGTAGATATCATTCTACATTCTGATTCGCTCTTTTCGTTTAATCGTTGATCTGTGAGTGATAGTCAATGAATAGTTTCATCTTAATGTTGAGTCTCAAACATAAAGACTTTCAGACAATTAATATGAATTATGAATCTCTATCAAACACTATTGATCTTGATAGCTCATGAGTTCTGAAGATTCATATCAGCAGCAGCTTGATTGTTTATTCAGCGAAAGTTTCTTTGTCATCTGATCAACAGAGTATATAGTGACGTTCTTTAGACAATCGATCTATCACTGTCAGAATCACGTCGCTTTCATCACTTTTCAATAAATCGATAATGAAATTCAATGATATGTCTTGTTATCGTTGTTCAGATATAAACAATGACTTCAGTAGTTCATTGATTTGATCTCTTGATGCTTTTGATCTACGGCAAACGTAACAGTTTCAAATGTAACGTTTGATTGTCATTCTCATCTTCGATCAGCAATATGATCGTCTTAACAAGTCTAATGTTCGATTCATGTCAGAATGATCACTGATCAAAAGATCATGTGCTTTTCTTATCAATTAAGTGATCATTGACTGAGAAACTCACAGTCTATCATTCTTTCAGAGTACTTCGTTCAGTACTCTGCAATTGTCTAGACTCATATCTTGACAAGTTCTTCTGTTCTGTTCTATGACTGTTCAAATATCAATACATTGTTGATTCATTCAATTTTCAACTATAATTCGATTCTGAATAGAAATCATCTCTTCGATTGAATCTTCATTAGCTTTCGATTTCTGTTTTGAATCTGAGTCAAATATGAGCAAAATCTGAGTCAGATCTTGATCATCTTCTATTGATTGCAATTCAAATGTGCTTGCTGATAATAGCATCTGATGCTGATATAACTTTCGATCATTATTTGATTTAACTGACTTAACGTTTGACATTCTGATCAGCGCGTCTGCTTTCAGATTCTGCTTTTCTGACTGATATATGATCTTGAAGTTATATTTGAATAACTTCTCAGCTCATTTAATCTGTCGTCTGATCAGTTTCTTGATGATCATGAAGTACTTCAAATTCAGATGATTGATGAAGATCTTAATCAAAATATCAGTACATTTCAATTCAAGACGTCAGTGCTTCAAGCATTGAATAATAGTCAAAAACTCTTTGTCGTAGATCTCATAGTTGCATTCTGCAGAAATCATGTTCTTGCTATAGAAGATTACTGAATGTAAAATGTCTTCATCGCCATATTGAGATAATACTTTGTTGTTGACATAGTTCAAGAAGTTCATTTTCAGAATAGCTTCTCTGATCGAATCGAAATGCTTCAAAACGAGAACTGTCGTCATTTATTGCTTCAGTTTCTCAAAAATCATCTGACAGATCTCTGTTCATTCAAATAAATGATCTTTTCAAGTCAACTTTATCATAGATTGAATGATCTTCGAGAAGTTCTTTATGAATCGTGGATAGAAATTGCAGAAGTCAATGAAGATCTGTACATGAGTCAACGATCAAGACACTTTTCAGCTTCGAATCACATCTACTTTTCGAGAATTTATTCGTAGATCATTGATGAATATCAATAGTTTTAAAAACGAGATTTTCTGAATCTTGAATTTGCACTTGTCAATGTTTATCTGCAGATCGACTTCACGAAGCTTGTTTAGCATCTCTTTCACATGAGTTCTATGTTTCTTCAAGATCTTACTGTAAATGAGAATGTCATTCAGATAAATCTGACAGAATTTATGCGAACAGTTGAACAACATGTCGTTGATATAGTGCTAAAAGAATGTCGATTCATTGATTAATTCAAAGAGCATTACTTTATATTTGTAAACATCGAAGAAAGTGATGAATGTGATTAAATTCTCACTTTCAGTGCTCATGCAAAGCTTATTGAACGCGACGATAATGTTGAGTCAAGTCAGATATTTACTGTCTTGAATTCGAGTGAGTACTTCGTCTATCAAGAGTATTGAATAACGATCTCTTTTGATCAGAGCATTCAGTTTTCAATAATTCATGCAAAAGCGAAGACTATCATCTTTTTTTTCGATGAATAGTATTGACGAAGCGAATGAAGCTTTGCTGAGTGTAATAAACTTCTTCTTCAAGTTCTCTTCTAAATACTTCTTGATCTTCTGCAACTTGTGATTCAACATGAAGTATAATCAACTTCTAGAAGATTGACTTTCATTTTTTAATTCAATCTTATAATCATATGATCGATGTGAAGACAACTGAGTTGTCTTTTCTCTGTCAAAAACATTCAGAAAGTCATGATAAACTATTGAAAACTTCTTCTTCAGTTTCTTTAATGACATGACAGAGATCATTTCATTCAGTTTTGCTGAATCTTTGATTGAGCTAAGCATCTTGTTGATTTCACTAATGATTAATGTAAAGATCTTGACATTTTTCTTCTTGACTAAAGTTCGATAAACAACGACTTCGATTATGATAATATTGACGAGCTCTTTCTTCTTCGATGACTGAATGAGTTCATGTTGATCGAAGTTAACTTAAGTGCTTTGCTTTCATATGAAGACTGATTCAATGAATTGATTCACTGATTTCAAATTTGTAGTTCGCTTTAAGATGATTGTTGACATAGACTTCAAGTTCTTTCGTTTTATTTCACAGATCTCGCTTGATTCAAATCGATGAAACGCTGATTGACGACTTGTTTTTGAAATGATAAGTTTCGAGATTTAAATATTTAATGAAGATATCAATCAATCATTTGCAGAATCTATCAAAATTTGATTTCTTTTCAATCAGAGATTGTCAATGATTATCTTATGCTGATCTAGACGAATTATTAATAAAGACATCATTTGATTCTTATGTTCTTGTATAGTGACTGAGATATACAGAGCATATGTAATAGATCTTCGATCGAGAGTTTTGTCATATGAATGAATCGACTTTGATTTGAACAGTGAAATTGACTGAATATCAAAGCGTTCACATAGCTCTGAAATTAATGAATCATCTATGAACATCATGTCAATGACTTCAATGTTTATCAGAATGAAGAATCGAAATATCTTTTCTAGACTACTCAAGATGATGTTAACAATAAATGACTTGAAATTAAATGAATCATCAAGCATACTGATGAAGCAAGATATGAGCATGTCGCTCTCAGTCACTACTTTGACGAGAACAAGTCGTTTTTCGAATTCGCTGCGATTTCATGCATTTGAGCTGATTCAAGACAGTTGCATGCTCTATGTTCTGACTTCTTGCATTTGAAGCAAAGTTCTTTTTTAAACAACTTCTTTCTAGCAAAGTCAACGTTTGATATTCTGAGTTTCTTTCATGCAGAGATTGAAGCTGAGATTGCAGTAGTGATCGTCATCAAAATGCTAGCAATAGAGCAAGCGACTTGAGTTGTTGATGTCTTGAGAGCTGATCGAGCATTCAATTCCGTCAATCGAACGTTGATTCACATGCAGATGTCAACGAATTCATTCAAATTCATAGTTCGTTCATTAATCATGACTCGCTGAAGATCTGAGCTAATCTTATGCTGAAGATCATTTAGTAGAGTTTCATTATTGTATTCTAGTTTTGCACTAAGTTTCTGAAATTTCATTCAAAATTCATGAAAGAAGATCTTGTTTTGATACAGCTTTAAAAACTGTCATTGAATTGTATGATATTGATTGAAATCGTCGTACATCTTATTTAAGATCAACAGTATTTCTTCTGCTTCAAGAAATGAATTTGTGATCATGTCTTTCATTCTGAATGCTATGTGTTTAATCATCGTTTCACTGACTCGACTTTTCACATATGCAATCTTCATTTCTTCGATAGAAAAGTGATTCTTGTTCATCTTCAGCTTGTTTTGCATTCAAAACAATCAATTATTTACATTCTGTTTCGAATTTTCAAACAAAGATGAGTCAGATAGCTTGATCGATCTTGAGAATCAATCTTTCGAAATCAAAGTGCTTAGTCAACTTGATGTCGCTTCTAGATGATGTATAATCACGTTCTTTTTCTTCATCTCTTTCTGTAAACACGTTTGAACAGCATTCAACGTTATCTGTATAGCTTTCAACTTGATGTTGATAGCTTTTAATTTGATGTTGATCTTGTTGACATCATTCAACATCTGAATCATGTCATTGTAAATCTCGATTTCAATATCATGCTGATGAGTCATATATTTGATAAAGATGATGAGATTATCTGCTTCATCATTCAATATTCAAGCATTCAGCTTCTTCTTGATGTTGATGTTGATCACTTCAAAGTCAAAAGATCACTTCTTTGTGTTCTTTTCTTTGACATTCAATCTAGCATTTGTGTCTTCTGATGTTGTTCAATTCTGTGATAGAAGTTATTCTCTTCTAGCATTTTGAAGATCATAGTGAGCAATGCTCACTGATTTTGATTCTGATTCTAATTCTGTGCTTTTAGTCATTGTGTGAATAGAAAATTGCTGATCGAGATTCAACTGAAATTTCTGATTTCAGTTCTAGAACAACATGTTTGTGTTCTTCTGTTCTTCTGTTCTGACGACAAGCTCAGTAAAGAGTTAGTCTAAAGCAACACGTTCATGTTCTTCTGTTTTTCTGTTCTAGAAATTTCTTGATTTCTAATGAGTTTTCTGAACTCAATTTTCGAATTTCAATTCTGATTTGAGTGATGTAACTTGTTTTAATATCATTTACACGTCAATAGCAAGATTGATGAGCTTTGAACTAATGTTATGAGTTTGCATAGAGCGAATCATATGAGTGTATTCTAACTGAAGGTTCAAAGCTGAAGTAGAAAGAAGATGCAACACGACGTGAGTTTTACTCACGAAGACACGCTAGATCGCTAGCGTGTCAACAACAGTTCTACTCACAGCTTTATACTAGTCTATGTTAGACTAATCAGGCTAATCAGAAGTAACAGAGATGCATGCTTGCAACACTTGCGATGCAACTGCGAACGAAGTCATCAGATAACGAAGCATGTATTCATGCACTGCTCAAACTGAACGCATCTGCAATCAAGAATGCTACGTGATGTTGACTTCTTGAACTATCAAATAATCATCATGATCACGAAAGATTTCAAAGCAGCAGCGAGAATAATGATGAAAACGAAGCTTCTGAAGCAATTTAAAGTGACTAGAATATTCATTCTTTAACATGCAATCAATGCAAACAAATTTGATACATAATCTTAATCTTGTTGTTTCAACTGCGTGAAGCAGTCATATAAATAGTGAGTGATTTTCTACCTTAGAGAATTTTGTTCACTCGATATACATAGCATAAAGTTTTTCATGAATTGATCTAATTGATGTCACAAGAATGTATGAATTTATTATTATTATTAGTTTAAAAAAAGAGCATGAAATAAAGATAAAAGATATCTACAACATGAATGAAAAGAAGTTTATGCAAGAAGTTATTTCTAAGCTTCGAGTCATGATTTTCAAGTATGAAAAGAAGATTCATATGACTTAATGTGATAATTAAGAGTGAGTTTCATTAATTGTGTCATGATGTCAGATCATCAACTCAATTTAAAATATAAATCATTGATATTTTAAATAATTTCAATTCATTGAATCTGTTTTGCAATTCAATGAATCAAGTCATCAATTTAGTCATCATCATTTTAATCTGATAGAAAGTCATGACGAAAAACATGAAGACTATATGATAAAGAATCATGAAGAGAAGTCATGAAGAGAAGTTATGATAGAAAGTCATGATAGAAAGTCATGACGAGAAAACATGAAGATCATTTGATGAGAAGTCATAAAGAAAAGTCATAAAGAGAAGTCATAAAGAAGAGTTATGAAGAAGAATCACAATGAGAAATCATGATAAAGAACATGATGAAGAACATGAAGAGAAACATGATGAAAAACATGAAGAGAACATGAAAAGAAACATGAAGAGAAACATGAAGATCATTTAACTTTGATAGAGAGTCATGACAAGAAAACATGATAGAAAGTCATGAAGAAAAATCATGTAAACTGTTCGATCAAGCTATTTACATCTATCTAATATCTTGTCTAGTCGAATTGAGTTTTCAAATCGAGTTGTCAAATCAAGCTTTTCAATTTGACTTGAGTTCTTGAATTCAACTTCTCAATTCAATTCAACACTTTTTCAAAAAAATTTCAATTCAATTCGACACTTTTCAGATTGAGTACTCAACTTGAACTTAAGTACTCAACTTGACGCGATCAGTCTACACGAGCAGAACAACGAGAATGAAGAAGAAAATGCAGAAGAAAAATCTGACAAAGATAACATGAACGATAGCTTGTGAATGAGAATGTCACAAGTTGAGTTCATAATTTGCATGTTTAATGCATATGCTAAGCATATGTGAAAGAATCTTTGCTCATCTTGTCATTCATGATATATGCATGATCTGTGATTGTGCTGTTTTCTCGATGCTTCGCTCAAGCTGTACATATGCACGACTTCAATATTTCGCTCTTGCTGTTTATCTTTTAACTACTTTAGCTATATAGTATTAATTCTTCAGCTCATGATTTGCATATGCAGAAAGCTGAGTCGGGATTGAAATAATTTTGAACTTATGGTTAGCATATGCAGAAAGTTGAGTCGGGGCCGGAATCCAAAAAAAAAAGTTTCGGCTCTGGCTCAACTTTTCCAAACCCTCACCAACTGTAACCCCAGCTCATGGTCAGCTACGGTCCACATCGTGGGCTGATTGATATCTGAGATTGTGAGATTACCATCTGCTCAGCCGTTGCACACTAGTGGAACAGGCCCCAGGGGACATGGCAGTTGCCGATCCAGGGACTCGGACGCGGGATACCAAGCGAAAGGCGCGCATTAGCGGCGGATTACTCCGGCCGTCTGGGGAAGGTCATTGTTATCTTTCCCAACTAAAGGAGTTCATGACGTATGAAACACGGTTCTGAATGTATTCTATATTACCGCGTATTCTATTGGCAACCAGGTCAGAACTGCGCCAGCAATCTAAGGCAGACAACCGCCATCCAACTCGCTCCGAATTTCCTTCAGCTCCTATTCGATGACGGCACAAGTTCGCATGCTCCGTCTGCGCGGAAAGTCGTCGGACTGCACTGCACTACATGTAAGGATGCTGACGATAGACACGCAGAGAGTTCACCATTTACTGCACACGCCGCACATGGCTTGCTGTATAGCTCATGGCATATGCGAGTCAGAAACTCTGGTCGATGATGATCTTTGCCAAT
>JAABUY010001099.1_pt1 | contig 38728 bp, 40 predicted proteins | sample 5560271 | NCBI WGS metagenome assembly JAABUY01 (sample SAMN10711886, study PRJNA513374) | rock metagenome | isolation source: Antarctica rocks | place: Antarctica: Victoria Land, University Valley
GATCCAAAAGGAAAGCATGCTAAGTCTTGCCTCCCACTGGTGAACCTTCTACCAGTCGCTTGGGATCGATTAAGACGAGCGATCAGGTTGCTCGGCTAAACAGGTCACGGAGCTGATCCTTTCAATGCGGGTTATCCGCGAGTGCCAACCACAAATAGCAAATAAGTACCGTCTGATCTGCTGAACCTCATGAAGCCTGCTCCTCAGATCACCTGGCGAATGGCGAAGCTCGCGCCGAATAGTTATGCCTCCCAGCGCTTTCTAGTGGGTTCGTCAGAACTTGTTTATTGGAAATAATCTCTCGTTACCGGAGGAAGTGCAAGGGTCCCATCTGCAAATGCCAATTCAAAGGCGGTATTACCTTCATCGAGCTTTGAGAGTGGCGGAGGGAAGCGGTGATACGGTGATACAGGGTTACATATTCAAGATCGAGCTGTTGAAACGGAAGAAGACAGATGATTTTCTGATTTTAGACAGAGGTGAAATAACGGAATAATCTATCATTTGTTCCAGAGACTTGATTGGTGGCGACCTTATACTCCTGTTGAGCCCATAGATTCCTAGTATTCTCCCTAATATTCTATCTAACAGATATCTCTTCTCGGATACTTTTCAACCTTCAAATGTGGAGATCCGACATAATGGTCATGCATACCACCTCCGTCTTCTTTTATGGTAATTTGGCTTGCCAATCATCGATCTCTCTTCCAGTGACTATAGATGTTGGGGAAAAGTGAGTAGGCCTAAGTCGAACGATTTTTCAAGGTGAGCTGACACGTCTCGAATTCTCCCAGCTTCTTGATAACTCTTTTGAAGCTTTCAAAATCTTTTGTGGTTTCGTCATTGACTTCGGTTAAAAATGCTCAAGGGGAAGGTCGAACGCCTGCGCTGGGCTACCATCACTGAGCTGGGTCACGAAGACTTAACTGTACATTTCTCCGGTGAGCAAGGGAGTTGGAAAGTATAGCGACTCAAATTGAGGGACCATCGTGTTACACTGCCAATTGGAGATCGTCACCGTCGGCACGACGACATTGAGTTCAACTCTCTTGCGAACGACCTTCATAGCCAAGGTTTCGCGCGTAAACATGTCCATAAAATCCAAAATCTGCGTCACTGGTTTCCCTTCAAGCTCTAGTACGATGTCACCTCCGACAAGAGGCTGCCATTTGTGACCAGAAGCAACTTTCTGCATCTGGATAAGACTGCTGCCAGTACTCTGAGGGCCTCTGGAAGGTATTCAGTGAAAGAGTTTATAGACCGTCACGTACCCGCGTTCAACCTTTACCAGAACAGAGTCGATCCGCACAATCTCGAAACCCCAATGCGTCATGGTTCTCTCATCCTTTGGAAAGGTGGAAGACGCTTTCGTCTCATTGGGAACAAAGGTCCGCTCTAGACGAAGACTGCCCAAACGCAAGACTCCGCAATAAGGGTTTAGATCTGGCCACACGTAGGATATACGAGTCCGTGGGCGAAGACAGGTATATTGGATGCAGTAAACCAGCCTGCTTTTTTTGATCAATATGATCCAAGCCCAAATCACGAGCTTTACGCTACCAGCTTGCCACGCTGGCGACCCTTTAGGTATCGTCGACGAGCTGGACCTTGGGGTGATTCAGCATCGGAAATGACATTTATGAGTAAAATGAACATGAGAATTTGAGAGAAAAGACCTCAGTGTAGTCCTCGCGTGATTTACGATTTTCCCGAGGCTGAAAAGTAGACTTCGGTATGGCATGTGGTGTGCTCTTGAAAGTCTTCCCATAATCTGGACTTTTTCGACCAGGCTTTCCCTTTCTTCCTTAAAAGATACTCCGGTCTTCATCATTCGTAACAATACTCGGGCTCACGGATACGTGATGAGGAGGGCCGGACGGGTTCGAAGGAGGTTATTCCTCACAATCATCATCTATGGAAGCCGCGTTTAGGATATGATGTGTAGAAGCAATCAAGCAGAATGTCTGAATCTGCAGCAATGTAGTATCCGATATGCTTGTTGACTGAATCCTTTCGTCACCAGCTTGCAGCAGGGCACATTGTTTTCATTGACAGCATGTGTCATTAATGTTTCATCTGCTGTATGTTGAATGTAGTATGGCTCGAAAGAACGCGTCATATCTTGTTTGAGCAAGCTATCTGCATGAAAGATAAGGTGGAGAAATATTAGGGGAATAGTATCTCTTGAAACTGTGAAAGTACATCGAAATAGGCTGCACAACAAATGTCCCACAACTCGTCAGTAATTACTCGAGTCAGATCGTTAGACTAGTGCTGGTTTCTGAAACTATATATTTACACTTACGAAGTAGTCCTATGGTCGAGCGAACTGACAAGTCGAGGTTCAGAGAACAATTCAACCGCAAGATTCGATCAACATTTCCGTCACATTTCTAGCGTATCGATGATGCCAGTTTTCCTTCCCCCCACAGATTGTCCGCACTATCTTGGCGAAGCAAAGCCGCTATTGGCTCTGATCTTGACGTGCTCTTTTCCATACGTCAAGGCAGACCGTTGCCTCATGAATCAGGCGCCTTAGTTGGATCATCAGCGTATACGTCATCGATACGACGTTGCAGATCTGCAACGATTCCATCTCTCAATTTTTCGAATTCTGAGAGATCATCTTCCTCCACGGCATCTTGAAGATATCCATCAACATCTATCGGATCAACTAGACAAGCAACCAGCCGACGGCGCATATCGGGAAGATAAGTTGGTACCATTGACGTTATTTTTTGTTTGAGGTACATCGTATCTTCAGGCTGCAAGCCGTGAACGTTGACATTAAGACATCGTACTTGTGCGAATGGTCGAAGAGCCTTCGAGATGCCGTTAGGATAGTGTATTTCCCAGCTCTGACGGTTCTTGGGACCGTATCGATCATAATTCAAGAACCGGGCTTGACCCGGCTCCAAAGGTTTACGGCAGTCGAGAGAGATCTCCAAGCTCCTCAACTTCATCTGTGATAGCCTTCCACACACCTTCCTTACATCCGATTGTACAGTCTTCACATCTTCGATATCATCACACATGATATTGATCTTTGCCTTCTGAAACCGCTTGAAAACTTCCTCGGAATCTGCTAAGCAGACAAGCCTCGCTTCGTGAAAACAGTAGTTTGGTGCGGTCTGCAAAACCACTTGAACCATCAAGACGTTTTCCCCGTAAAGAATCTCTCGGCCCTCGTCATGTATCTGACGACAAGTTCGAAGAATATTGGGATGAAGGCTATTTGGATTGCTGGCAAGCGGAATGTTTTGGAAAAGAAGACATCGATATATCAGCCTCCGAATCTCTAGCGGAAAGCTCAGGAATACTATCGAAGTAACCATTGTCATTTGACTGATATAGCTAGTGATAGAGTAGTAGCCGTGAGAGGAAATTGTAGACAACGCGTCGTAAAGAATATGCCCTGCTTGGCGTTGCGCCGGGAAACGCGGTCACGCGGTCTTAGCATTCTGAATCAGGTTAGATCAAAATAATGCATGAGGATTACCTTATGCATGTATACTCATAACACTCTGACGGTTGTCCATAACAACACAAGATAAGATATAAACAGAGAACAAATAGTAACTCCTAGCTACTAGACTGTGGTGAGCTGAGCACGAAGCTCCTATCTAAGAGAACGACCATCGTTACATATTAGCGTGTGCAGAAAGCTATGGATTCCTTGGCATCGCAATTGTCGCGCCCCCCCCAAATTTACTATTGAATCCAGACATTCTTGACATTCTCGCTACCATCACTTATCAAACAGGTAAATATGAAGCTGGCCAAACCTTTCACAGTACTGACATCCTTTTAGCCCCCCACCGAACCCCGAAGCCATCATGCCGTCGTCACGCCGAAGTCAGAACCTACCTCTAGAGGATCCACTCATCCCCTCAAGCACCTCATCAAGATCGAAGAAACCTTCTAGCAAAGCCAAAGCAGACGCTGCTGACAAAGCCAAAGCTGACGCTGCTCGCAAAGCCAAAGCTGACGCCGCTGCTAGGACCATTGTAGAGGCTGCTGCCAAAGCAAACACTGCAGGCGCTGCTGCCAAAGCCAATTGCCCCCGCAATTCCAAGGGGCATATCATTAGTAACTCCAAAGCAGCGAAGAAAGCACGCGAAGCTCACGGTATCCCCTGGGTTTGGATGCGATAGACGCATGGCACTCAGGTGACAGCCCGATCCCTAACACCACGTCGAGGCCCACGCGCTGTTTTGCGTTCCCCTTCTAAGGCATGCCACACCGATTCTCGTTATCTGAGACTGACCTCGCATCAATGTCCATTTTCGACAGTGTTGGACCAGTGAAGAGGTAGAGTTCCTTTTGCACCTATCCATTGCCGTCCTTCCGCTACGTCTTGGAACCCGCTTTGATGGGCATGGCATCTTTGCCTACCCTTTCCGAAGTCATCTTGTCACCAAAGCTCGATGCTTTTCACTTCGAAGCTCTGGAAAGAGCTTTACTTAAACTGCGATTCTTCCCTTTCTTCATCGATTGATATCGAGTCCTGAGGTACATTAAAATTATCAAATTTGGTAGCCTGAGCTGACAAGAGCGCGTCCGCACTGATGATTAGGCAAAGGGGCCCCGATAGGAGATAGGATATTCCAGTGCAAATGAAAAGAGATGTTAGAAAGCCACGCGACTATACACAACTCCACGGCTAGAGACGAGAGTATTCTTCGAATGTTATCTGAAAGAAAACGAAACGCCTTGTTGCTTGTTAGTTGTCGTCAGTGCAACTCGCCATCAGAAGCCATGGCACCAAAAGATGAGGAAGGCTATACATTCTCCAAGCTCAAAGGACCGGAAAACTACGAACATTGGTCCAACAACATGCGCGGAGCCCTCCTCGCCGTTGACCTCTGGGTCTTTATCGATGACCCTGTTTCTCGACCTGAACCTCCTGCCCTCAAGGCCTCGCCCGGTGACGATGAAGCCCGGGCAGAACGCATTTACGAACGTTCAGAACGAAGAGCCAAATATTTCGGCTACCGGAATTCTTGCATTGGAAAGATCTACCGCCAATGCACATTCAGCATTCAGCAAATCCTCGATTCCAACCTCGAACATCCTGGGGGAGTCACATCCAGCTCAGCAGGCTGGACCCCTAAGCTTCTATGGGACTGTATCACGGAACAGTGTACAGAAAAGGGCTGGGGTATCAAATGAGATCTCATAAATCGACTTGGCGACACCGTACTACGGGCAGACAACGAACAAGAAGCTAATTCCTTGCTCTCGCGTTGTCTGGATATATAACAGAAGATTGCCTCTCACAAGATGTCAGTTGACGAGCTTCTATCAATCATGATACTCAATCAGCTGCCCCAACAATTCGATACGATCAAGAAGATCAAACGTCATGATGCCAAAGCTGGCAACAAGGTTCCTACGATTCAGGAAATCGTTGAGGATATCAAAGACGACATGAAGAATCGTCACCAGAACCACAACGTCGTCAATTTCGCTGGTCAGAGCGGCGGCGGCGATGGAAGTGGCAAAGGAAAGGGCAAAGGCAAAGGCAAAGGCAACGGGAAATGGGATGGCAATGCCCCTCGTTGTACCTATAAACCCTGTGAGAAACTTGGTCACAAGGAAGATAATTGTGCCATGAAGTATCCTGAACGCCGCGAAGAAATTCTGAAGGCTGCAAAGGAGGCTAAGGAGAAGCGTCAAAAGGATAAAGAAAAGGGAAAGAGTAAGGACAAAGAGAATTCAGGTGATGAGAAGAAGAAAGGTGCATGGGATGTACAAATCATCACTGCCCTTAACACTCAAGATCCTTCTGCTGTTCCTACACCCCCCGATGACGAAATTCGCGATCTTCATCAAATGATTGAGGAGTTGAAGGTCTTGGTTGACAACAAGGCCCTCAAGAACAAAACAACGGTTCTTCGCACAGTCAAAATTGGATCTATATGGCACACAATCATCGACAGCGGAGCTCAACGAACCATCTTTTCAAATCGTGAGCTTCTTCATGATTACATCGAACAGGAAGACTTCTGTCAAACTGGTTTCGGCGAAGTTCTTCGCTGCTCTGGAAAGGGAACTGTCATTTTTGACCTTGAAGGGCCTGACGGTACGATCAAATGGCGCCTACACAATGTATTATGGTGTCCTGAACTTGGTCACAACCTCCTCGGCACTCTACCATTAGGGAAGAGCGATATTTCTGTGCTCCTCAAACCTGAGGGCAAGCCAACTGAGCTTCAAAAGAACGGAATTTGTTTCGGCTATGCGGACATTATCAACGAACAATACGTTATTCGCGGCAGACCAATTGAAAAGGACTCCGTGCAGGCATGCATTGTCATGACTTCTCAGCAGCTTCATCAACGAATGGGACATCTAAATTGGAATAGCGTCAAGGAGCTTCCGAAACATGCGAGGGGGATTGAGCTTCAGGGATCCCAGTCCGATCAAATATGCGGTCCTTGCATGAAAGGTCATCAACGCCTCAACATAGGTCATTCGCCTATGCCTAAGGCAACAAGACCTCTTCAATTTATCCACACGGATCTCGGTGGCCCTTATCCAATGTCTAGGGGTCAACATCGCTACTATATTTCTTTTCTGGATGATTTCTCAGGTTGCATCTGGATTAATCTTCTCAAGAAGAAGAGTGACGCCTTTGCTGCGTTCAAACACTTCAAGGCCATGGTCGAGAATCAATCTGAAGGCTTAAAGATAAGTTTTCTGCGTTCAGATCGAGGGGAAGAGTACATCGACCAGGATTTTCAGAAATTCCTAAAGGAGAACGGCATTAAGTGGGAGCCCGCTGCAGCTGGGTGGCCAAACAGCGAACGCCCCTAGCTCTATGGGGGACGCCCATGATAAACTGACTAGATGGCCCCATGAGGTCACCTAGTCAATTTATCATTGTTATTTATCTCACAAAGCGCTTACTGCGCCAATTATCGAAAGATATTAAGCATCGAATTTAGTAAATTTCAATTGAAATATATATACATACACCTACTTTTGTGTTACCTAGATTAGATAGCACCGTGCTTCAAATACATCCGCAATTTTGGAGGTCCCCTAGGGCTCATCAAGCTCGTCACTCACGATCACGGCCACGTCTTCGCGCACCCGGGCGCGACCCTCTTCGTTGCCACAGCCTTCTCCCTCGCTTACTTCGCCCAGCTCGCCACCACCAGGCTGTTTGTGCGCGAGCTGACGCGGCTGAACGCCATGGCCCTGCTGCTGTTCGGCGGGTCCGTGCGGCTTGACATTCTGGGCCGCGGGTTGTCAGTCGATAGGTGATTGAGGCTAAGGGGATGGGCGCGCATCGGGGTGTTGATGGGCAGATTGAGGGAATGCTAGATCGGGTGTTGGCGGGCAAGGTGGAGCGACCCGGGGTGGCTTTGGGGAAGGATGAGGGTTGATGGAGAGGGGCGGGTGAAGGGGGTGGTGAGGGAGTGAGGAAGTGCGGAAGGCGGTTGGATTGTGTGGATGGTGGACTCTTGGAATAATAGAGACGTATTTGTCGTTCGCGACGGACATAGACCTCAAGAAAGAACCCCCACAACCGCTACACCCCCCCAGACCCACGTTCCTCTTCTCTTCTCTCCCCAATTCAACCCATCCCGACCAATCCCACCCCCCCCCACCAACCCCTCTTCCCTCTCGCCTCTTCCCTCTCCCCTCTCCTCCCTCTCCCCTCTTCCCTCTCCCCTCTCCCCTCTCCCCCCTCTCGCCTCTCGCTCCTCCCCCTCAATCCCCACCCACCTCCCACTCCCCTGCCTCAACCCCCTCTCCCCCCCCAATCTCCCCGAACAAGCCCATCCTTCACGCCACCACCCCCACCCTACCGCTATACTCACACTCCCCCCTTTGCACAAACTATTCGCCGACTCACGACCCGACTTGCTGGCCTTGATGCATCTTGTCTCGATTTCAAAAAGAGAGAAAGCAACAAGAGAAGGACGAGAAGGGACGGGAGAAGAAGGGGATGAAGAAAGGAGAAAATCTAGAGGAAGATAATGGAATCGCTGAAACGACAAGATGCGGTTGCCCGCGTTGCACGAGGCGGTTGCGGTTTACGGATGCAGCTGCGTGTCGCACCTTTGTCCCTCTCTTCTTTCCTCCCTTTTCAAACAACATTCACACCCACATCCTTCTCTCCCCCTCCTCCCCTCCTCCCCCGCATCATCGTCCGATTCCCTCTCACGACCCTCTCGCGCGCCTCGCTCAGTTCCCCGCGCCGTTTGAGTCCGGCCGTCGCTTGTCGTTTTGACCCTCCTGAATTGTGCAACTCACCGCTGTTGGGATAACGCACAGAGTTCTCGTTATTAAGAAATTCCTGTGCTTTGCTATTTGCCTTTAGTCTTCTCTTTTTTATAGGTATAGTAAGGGCAACCTAAATTTCAATGAGAAGGCACCCCGGAATTGCAGTTCTAAACGTTTATCAAATATCGGATTAAGGTAATAAGGGTAGTACTCCTTATCCTTCTTTCTAGTTACCCAAATCTGACCTCGATATTCTTCTACTAAAATTGATATCTTATCGGTTCAAACCACCTTCTTCCAGAACTCTTTATCTATCGAGAGCTACTTCCCTGTGACGGGGATATTTGACCACAGCTCCTGTCGTGACCATTAGGGGTGAAAAGGGCCCAATATAAATTCATCTGCGGTGAGAGGAATGTGGCGGGCTTCCGAAGGCAGTAAAGGATGCTGAGCTCGAAGGAGCGTTGACTGAGAAAAGTAGAGTGATGGGCTCAGAACTAAGGTGCGTTGCTGCTTTGATCATGGATTTCCTGCACGGCATGCCGTTGGCGGACTTGCTGGCTAGTGCGACTTAATCTCAAAAAATCCTAGCATATTTATTTCACGTGAACATGAAATTAAGTCACAAGAAAACTGAAACCTTGATATCGAAACACTGTCCGTTCAGACGTGAGCTCTTATGATTTCCGACCTCTTCCGCTCCCCGATGACCTTCCTCGTTTGGACCGGCATTTACCTCGAAGTTTCAACTCGAACTCTTGCACCAGCTTTCGTGCATTCTTCAACTCATCTTCAGGTAGCACTCGGCATCCCCATGTAATGACATCTTCGTCGCACATCATACGTCTCTTTTTTACGAATCCTGTGCCGGAAAGTCGCAACGCCTCTGAAAGACCGGACGAAAGATCAGCCGTAGGGTAAGGAGAAAAGAGAGAGCGAAAGGGCGAAGGCCACACGAGAGAAGGCAAGACGGCGGTTGCAAAATGTGGTGAACCAAGTGAGACAGCAGAAATGGTGTACGTGAATATCAATCAAGTGAGCTGTCGTTATCACCGCAAAAATTTTCCGATCCAATTCATAAATGGGTCGAGGTTCGAGCTAGGGACACTGCCGGAGGAAGGGGGGAAGAACAAGGGCAAGGATGGAAGATAGGCAGGCGAGACTGAGCGACATGAGAGCGAGCGAGCGTGGGATGAAGGGATATGAAGAAAAGATGAAAGAAGGGCGAGGAGGCAGCGGTACTTGTAACGTTGAGAAAGCGGCGAGGGCCGAAGACCAACGCCAAACCTAAACGGGCCGCAAACACCAGCAGGTAAATAACCACCGGGGCCGGATTTTCTTTGCATCGGGCCGGACTTTATAATTGGCATAGAATAGGCCCCGCATACCTGCGTCGCATATGCCACACTAATTTGCATATACGCTTTCCTTCGGCCGGTTTTTCTGTGGTTTGAAATTTTGTAACTTCTGCTTCTGCTACGCATATGCGTAGTATAGTCTGTATCAACAATATAAATGTTGGAATTTCAGGTGTGATTTGGTTGGTAATCTCCGCATCCATCCGGCGCTAGTGGACTCAGGGGATTCAGGGTATTTGACCTTCCTCCCACCTTTTCCTTCCTCCGTTCCTACCTACTACCCACAAACTGTAACCCCGATAAAAGGTTACGAATTCTTCGAGTACGAGCTCTTATTTGACTATCAACATCAAATTGACTTGAACGCCTAGGAACAATACATGTTCTGCCCACAACTTTCCCCCTATCTCCCCACAGCAACCGTCTAGGGTAATATCTCTTTTCACTCGGCTACCCAAGTAATGGCAAAAGGTTACGCCTAGGATGTTCTGCCCACAACGCGCAGCACCAGGGGAAAAGAAACCCCCTAATGCCGCAATATTTGCTTTCAGGTACATCGGTTTAAGCGGTTCAATTTTGTCAATTTCTAGTAGCTGCACAGACCCAACTCTGCTTGTGTTCTCTCCCTTCATCTTTTATGTAAAGCTTGGTCAAATTCGGTCAGAACGACCTGCAGCTCTGCACGTAGCTCGGTGGCCTTTTCTAAGAATCTACTCTCAGCAGCACGAATTTCCTTATGATATGCCAGCTCCTGTAGCAAAAAGCTTTTCTCGTGGGTAAGTTCTTCCACCCGTTCTTCAGAAGTCAGCGGCTGATGATTCTTAGACTTTTGAATGCGATGAGGCAATTCCTCATAGCTCGATGTTGTTCCTCCGTGTGTTGCGATCCAGTGATCCAAAGGAGTGACATCGCCCGCTTTTCCAGATTTGGGACGCTGTCGGTAAACAGGGTGTATCACAGATTGTTGTGGTGTCTTCGTCGACTCTTGAAATGTTACATGACGTTCTGAGAGCTTGCTAGTCTCTGTATTGGCCAGTATTTTGTTCAAATATCGGCCCTTTCTCAGCTTGGTGAAGTGCCTTGTTTTTCTGGCTATGAAAGGAAAGTGAAGCATTTAAGATATGACTACGTTATTGTAGTGCTTCGAATGCGCAGAAGATGTTTTAGGCAAAGGCAGAAGACATGAATCTGCATCGGGCCATCGGCAAACTTTGATTCAGAGAAACATGCTTTCAAATGTATTGTAGAAAGCCTCGTTCAAGATATGCTAGACTCTGACCTCACTGGAATCGGGTTCAGCATGAGTTACGACGCTTACAAGATTTCCAAGGAAATGATAGACATTAAAGAACTGCTCAAAGAGAAGACAAAGAGAAGGAATAGTGGCATAACTGTTAAACTGACACTTCATCTTGAATACCATCGTCTTCATAGTTCTCAGTGTCATATTCTTCGCTCCGTTCTCGTTCTCAATATCTTCATATCCTCTGCTGCCGTCATCATCCTCCCCATCCGTCTCAACGAAGCTGTTGTTAAGATATTCAAATCCCCCCTCAGTCTCATCATCAGTGCTCATTCCCTCTTCTTCAGTGTTGTTTTTTGGTGTTCAGAACTTTCTAAGTCAAATCGACCATCCTTCAGATCGGTCTGAGCGGACATACCTTTCGCCCTAGCCTCCAATGTCGAAGAGTATACCATCAACCTCAAGTTCACCTGGCCTGATCTCAATAGCATTTGTGAGAAACTGTGTTTGCTCTTCAAATTCTCAATATTCACAGGGACGATGAATTCAGAATCAGCAGCCTGACCGCTCTTATCGTCAGTATCAAATATATCCGGCCCAGCACAAGTTCTACACCGTATATTCATAGAAGATTGAAGATCAAACGGGATGTTCAAGTGCAAAGGGTTGTTCACGCTATGTACATTTATAAGACCAGCCATACTCAAGCGAAGGTTGGGCTAACCTGATTCTAATGACATAGCTCTTGGGATTAGATAATCATGAAGACAAAATACGCATCAGAAGAAGACAAAAGTAAGCGGTAAAATTTTGAGAGTGCTTTAGTCGCTTATGGTCGTGTGACTTTTGTCTTCCCTGATGACGGGCTAAGATCAGCGAAATGCCTTGGCGATGCAAACAGCTGTTTAAATTTGGTGACAAGCCTAGAGAATGCCTCGGTTATGCTTCGCCGCCTATGTTTTCATCAGACGATGACGACGTAATGATACTTCGTCAAACTTGTTTTTGACGCTGACACTCTATCCCTTTAACCGCTGTCGGGAGGCCACTTTTAGCGTATTCGCTTAGTTCACTAATAGAAACCATAGAATATCACCCTGAACTGATTTTATTGATGCTGTTCAGATGCTATTGTGATATGCAGCCCAACAAGGACCGTTTCTACATAGGGGGATATCACAGATATCACAGCTAAAGGTAGAACGCTTTCCCCGTCCGCTACCACCTAATTTTGATGTAATTTCGCCGAGAACTTGTCGTTTTCTAGGCCTGGCTGTCAAGCCTATCTCCTTGCACCCGCGGCAGTCCCCAGAGCTCTTTCTTCTGCAGATTTGATGATCTTCTAAACGTACCATTGAACTTTCAATTGCGGATCCAATTGACATTCTTTTTCGCTTCAGAAACTGCCTTTGAGAGGCCTGAATAAGACCCGTAGCCAGAGCCGTTCTGAACTCGCGATGAACAGTGTATTTAGCCTTTCTTTGAAACATCTGAATGCACAGAGAGTTTGTAGGCATTGATAATGCTGAATTCAATCAAGAACTCGTACGAGGCTTTGTGTTCTCCTGATCTACATCGACGGTTGTATGCGTAGGTATATTGATCCAACGGACGTTTGAAGGCATCTGAATAGGCTCATATCGATCGCCTACAACAGTTATAGGACGCAGGTTAGGACGATCAGTTCATAGTCAGTTGAATCAGATACTACATCGCAGGAAGGCATTCTTATCGAGGTGGGTAAGAACAATAGGGGGCTTTGTTGATATTGTTTCTATTTGTTAAGAGAGGGTGAGTCTCGACAGGCACCAGTGGCAGCGGTGATGGTAATGTAGAGTGTATTGTTCTATCTACTAGAATGTCGTGACTATATAGAAGCGCAGAGCCTTCTGAGCTAGACTCATCTTGGTAGAGCTAGCTACACACAGCTCGCTCAGGGGCAACCCGCTTACACACTCTGAAGGTCGAAGGCTACATTTTAACAAGTTATTATATTATCAAAAAAAGACAGTAATAACAATAAAATTAAAATAATTAATAATTAATATATGTTTTAATTTATATTGTTTAATTCAATCATCAAAAATCAATTTCATTAAATTCTTGAATATAGATAAGTTTAAACATTAATATAAAATATTCAAAAGTTTGCAATGAGAAAATTATAAAGATAAAAAGAAGAAAATAGTGTCAGGACCGTGCCTAGATTATACAACCAAGGGAAGTCAGGGTTGATAGTGCTTGATCTTTAGAGGTAGCTATAACTGAATATTAAGAATACAGAAGAAGCTGAGTACAAGAGCTTCTATATATGTAATATTCAAAGGCTGCGCTAGGCTTGAAGGGAACGTGTTGTGACGCAGTAAAGATGTGATGTGAAAAGAAAGGTGTTGGGAAAGCAAAGAGGCTGAAGAAACAAAGAGGCTGGGATAGGGGCTCGGCTAGAGGCGTTGACTAGCTCTATCTAGGCTAGCTGTCATGTAGTCTGAATTTCGTCTGGATTCAGACTAGACTAGGGGTTCAGCCTTGGTACACTCGTAACAAATAGTAAAATCAAATTATGCTTTTAAATTTCTCAATTCTTAGAATTTAATAATATTTTTATTATAGTAAGTAATAATATTTAATGATAATAATAGCAATAAAAGTGATAAATATAATAATTAAAATAAATAACATTAAAATTAATATAATAAGTAGTATAATAAGTAGTATAATTAGTAGTAAATAGTATAATAATTAGTATAATAAGTAGTATAATAAGTAGTATAATTAGTAGTAAATAGTATAATAATTAGTATAATAAGTAATGTAGTAAGATGCATAATGAGTAGTGTAATAAATAGTAAGTAGTAAGTAATGTAGTAAATAATATAGTATGTAGTAAAAAGTGTAGTAAGTAGTATAGTAAGAAAAATAGTAAGTAGTAAAGTGAATAATAAATAATAAAGTAAGTAGTGTAATTGTCATGGTGCCAGGTCACCAACCCGGTTTAGAACATAGATCGTCGATACCTTAGGTAACCTCGGTTCATTGAACCTGTTCCGCAGTTCAATGAACCAAGCCACCAACCTAGCCATCGTCATCTTAATCTAGCCTCAGCAATCCTGTTTCGGCCACCTCAGCCGTGTGCGCGGACTCCTGCAATCTTAAGTCAATAGGACTACTGTCTAGCCTTGGTTCTGCCCGGTTCATGTATATAGAAGCCGAGCCCTCGTTCTTTCCTTTCGCTCTTTGTCTTTCGTCTTGTACATTACCTGATGTATTGTTCTGTACCTAGTTCAAGTAATATAATAACCAATTCTCTATATTGATAGAACCTCTAGTCCAGCCTAGTCCCTGACAGTAATTAATAACGTAGTAAGTAATATAATAAACAGTGAGTAAGTAATAGAATAAATAGTGAGTAATAAAATTAATAATGTAATAAGTGGTAATTATAATAGTAAGTAATGAATAATATAGTTAATAATATAATAATAAGTATAATGAATAATGTAGTAATTATGATAGTAAGTAATAAATAATATAATAAATAATATAGTAGGAATAATAGTAAGTAATTGTTAGGGACCAGCATAGAGCGAGTCATATGAGTGTAATGTAACGAGTATATAAATGCTAAGGAAGGAAAGTATCTAGGAGGGAAGGGCCGGCTATCTATATGGCTCAGGGAAACATAAGCTAACTCTGAATAGGGTTGGCTCCGGAACAATCCGATAGCCTAGTGACGAGCGGCCGGCGATAGCCATGAACATAGTCATCGACATAGCCACCAACATACTACGTAGCTACCAACATAGGTGCGTAGCTAGAATCGTAACAGTAATGATAAATATAATTAATAATGTAGTAAATAATTTAATATATAATAAGTAATAAAGTGAGTAATGTAATAAATAATATAATAAATAAAGTAATAAATAATAAGTAATGTAGTAGTAATGAAGTTAGTAATGAAGTTAGTAGTATAATAAATAATGTAGTGAGTAATATAATAAATAGTAGAATAAGTAATATAGTAAGTAGTAAGTAATATGATAAGTGATAAAGTTAATAGTGTAATGAATAATATAATGAGTAATGTTATAAATAATGTAGTTAATAGTATAATAAACCTATCGTGCAACACCAACAGAGGCTCTACAAGTAGAAACAAACACGGCGCCGATAGATATTCATCTATGTAAGCTGGTACAAAGATCAATAACAAACATGGACTCTCGAAAATCAGGCGAAGTGATCGCGACGGCGGTGCATCGGATTCGCAACGACCTGACACCGAAAAGGGGTCGAAAACCAAAGCTGCGCAAGACCCCTCTGCAACTAAAGCGAAAGTGGATGGAGGGAACACTCGGGCAGACGAAGATGGAGCGAAGCCATCCCTACACAGCCTTCCCCTGGTCAGAGCCACCAAAGGTAGTTATAGCCGCAAACAAGAAGATGTCAATAAGACAACACAATCTCGACACATCCGCGCCGAAGCAAAGAGTTTACTCAGACGGCAGCGGCAGTAGAGGTGATGTTACAGCGGCTGCGGTGGGAATCAACTGGGAGCTAGGTAAGAGACTGGGGGGACCAACTTTAGCCATCACCCATCATGGAGAGCTGGAAGGGTTGGTCGCGGGGGCGGAACATCTTGCAGATGTCGTGGCAGCGGATCGCGAATGCCGTGGAAAGATATACAAGGTATACAGTGACAGTCAGGCCTCCCTGAAAACAGTGGAGGCCATGACATCAACAAAAGATCAGAAACGTCTGCGACGAGTTCAGGCTGCGCATGAGAACATTCGATCTCATGGAGCCACGCTGGAGTTACATTGGGTGGCAGGGCACGCAAGAGTACCCGGAAATGAAGCAGCGGACAAGGTGGCCGACGGAGCACACGAATTGCCTCTACCGCTGATCGAGCGTCAGCGCACCGAGGTGGCGGCGCGGCTGGCACTCATACAGGAACAGGCTAGACAAACATGGAGGGTAGCCTGGAAAGAGGGATCCAACGCAGCCAATTTTCGATATCTGGCACCAGAGGTGACACATCAGCATCTACGGCTGCACAGAGGTCGTACGAAGCCTCACAGCGCACTGCTGACGCAGCTTCGCACGGGAAAAATTGGCTTCAATCAGTTTCTTCATGAGAGACGAATACCCGGGGTTGCTACGGCGGCGTGCGAGTGTGGCAGAGGTCGAATGTCAGTCAAGCACGTTCTATTGACATGCCCCAAATGGAGGGTAGAACGAAAGGAAATGCAACGAGGAGAAAACACCACGGACTTGAGAAAGCTCTTAGGAACCGCGAGCGCAGCGACGGCGGTCATCCGAATGATACTCTCGACGGGCATACTGACCCAGTTTCAAGCCGTGATGTTACCGACGAGCCAGATGAAAGGGAGGGGGAATAGGGAGGAAACAGGCCCATAGAGTTCTCGCATTGGGAACAGTTATAGTATAGGGCACAGGAAAAAGCGGTTTGAGATGCGGAAAGGGAGCTGCGCGAGCGCAGCGCCCGCTACATTATATAGAGTCTCGCATAGGCCCATAGTGGGTGTTGAATCGAGTAAGAAAAAGAAAAAAAAAAAAAAAAATTATATAATGGTTGATTATTTTCTTGACTGAGAATAAAAAATTAATTTCAATATCACGTTTTTAAGATAAGCAGGAAATCAGCGAACTGAAGAGTCAGTGAGAGTAGAAACCTTCGAAATGATTCCGGATTGATGTAAAGACTGAACTCTCAAGCCACATTAAACCAAGTTTCCATGTTCCCTCAGAAGAAGTGGTTGAGTTATAGCAAAAGAAGTGGAGCTGCGACAGGGCCGTTCAATGAAGAATAGTTACATACTCTGAGTTGCTGCCGCGATGTATGTGTCTGCGGGAACCCACTCTTTCAAGAATGCCTTCATACAAGCTGCGGCAGTTGCCGCGGCATAGTTCTGCCACCCTTTGTTCTTGTGACTATCTGCGTAGTCACAAACCCCTTTGATTACGACACAAGGGAAGTTATCCCAAACTCCAGCACCTTCCATCTCGAACGCAATAACCTTCTCCTTGGCAGCAATTGCGTCACGATCCTCACCCGACTTCATGACGGCGTCTCCAGATGCGATCAAGCCGTAATGTATGACGGGCTCCTGCGCCGTAGTACTGTCCATAGCTTTTATTAGCCGACGGCGAGGTACCAACTTGTTATCGTTGCACTTGAGTTCCGAACAGGATGATTCAAGGGCAATCTGGCAGACCTCATCCTCTTTCTTCGCGCATTTGCTGCACAGGGTGCAAGCTGGTAAGTCGTGATGCTTATGTCGGTAAGTTGGCTCAAAGAGCTTATCCGCGTCCGCGCCAGGATATCGAGCTTTTTCGACGCCTAGATTCTGCTCTAGATCCATAAAGTGATAAGAAGCGTTGTCCCTTAAGCGCATCCGACCTCTGTTCCCTTTTAACTTGGCCAAGAGTGCTCGAATTTCAGTGTTGGGCCTGGCTAAACTATCCTGTAGGGCATTCTTCCTGATCAATTTATTGGGCAATCTCCTTCCAAAGTCGTACTCTATAAGTCCGTCGCTGATGATGACATCGCCAAGCAAAATCTCCTCCTTATCGTTGGTCCCATGGGGCACTCCACCGCAGATACCGACGACCAAAGCCAATCTGGATCGGAAGCTTGCCGCTACACCCGCTGCGTTGCCCTTGCCCATGCCTGACATATGCGCTAGTACAATATTGTGGGTACCAATCACGCCCGTCGTGTATGCATTTGGATCTCCAGGCGCCTTTCCGTATGTCTTCCCCTCATCATCCCAGCAGATGTCGAATAAAGCCTCTACTGCATTAGCCTCTGATTGTAAGGCACATATGATAGCAATCTCGAAAGATTTGCGTTGTGAAGGGGGTAAAGGCTTCGTCATAACGAGGTGAATCCTGCAGAAATACGGCGCGAGGTGTTCCTGACGGAATCTGACGATGCGACCCTACTAGTAACAGTCAGCATATTACTTCAAGTTAAGTCCGAAGATCATATACTGGTTATGATGTTTCTACCGATGGAGAGATACTCGAGGCTGGTCAGAAGTCGCCAGACGCAAGGCGCAAGTGAACGAGGCAATGAAATGCTGAATAAATTCAAGCCTAATGAGCGCACAACTGTGAATACAGAGCGAGCGACTGATGTAGCAATTAGACAATCAACAAGCTGCGACATATCAGACGTGAGTCTTAGAGGTCTGAGATGAACAGCGACTCTGTTGAAACTTTGGAAGGCTGTCTTGCGGCTGCGCTAACTTAGGAGTATTCCCGGCCCGATGCACGTTCCGGTCCCGTGCACACCCCACTTTACTACTTTCATCTTTCTTCAAAAATCAATTACAAATTCAATATGGCTTCAATTGCGGCAGCGCTTGCAGATCTAGCTTTGCAAGAGTCACCTAACTACACTGCAACTGCAAAGAAATTCAATATCAATCGAAGCACGCTGTCGCGACGACATAGGGGTATAACCGCCTCCGTGAAGGAAAGCAAGCAAACGACGTCAATTCTTTCGAACCAACAAGAAAAAGAGCTTATTCGCTATATCAACAAGCTTACCGAGCGTGGTATACCTCCTCCCAATGCCATGATTCGCGTTTTTGCGTATAATATATCTGGAAAACAGCCAGGCAAAAACTGGTCTTATGAGTTCGTTCGACGTCATTCAGATATACTGCAGTCAAAGTTTCTACAAGGAGCTGATCTAGAGCGAAAAAAAGCCGATAATGCATATCAATATCAGCTTTATTTTGACCTAGTAAGTGCCTTCATTACGTTTAATTTCATACTAATATGGGGTAGGTAAAGCAAAAAATCGAAGAATATGAGGTTCTTCCTTCAAACACATACAATATGGACGAAAAGGGCTTTCTACTTGGACTGCTTCAAAAGACTCGAAGAGTCTTTAGTTTAAAGCATCTAGACAGTGGCAAATTGCTGGGTGCTGGTCAAGACGGCAATAGAGAATGGATCACCTTGATTGCGACCATTTGCATGGATCTGACCTATATACCCCCTTCGATCATTTACCAGGCGAAATCAGGCAATATTCAGGATAGCTGGCTTACTGAATATGACTCCAAAGAGCAATCCTGCTTCTTTGCTTCCTCCGCTACTGGCTGGACTAACGATGAATTGGCCTACTCTTGGCTCACAACCGTATTTGACCGAAATACGAGGTCAAAAGCCAGAAATTCCCGCGATTATCGCCTTCTATTCGTTGACGGGCATGGCAGTCATATCAACATGAAGTTCCTTGACTGGTGTGAGCAGAACAAGGTGCTCGTGGCTTTATATCCTCCTCATTCTACTCATCGTCTTCAACCTCTGGATGTCAGCTTATTCAACCCTTTGGCCAATTACTACTCGCAAAACCTGAATGACTGGATCTTTAAGAGTCAAGGACTTTCTCGAATATCAAAAAGAGACTTCTTTGATCTATTTTGGCCTGCACATCAAGCTGCTTTCACGCCTGCCAACATTAAAAGTGGATGGGAAAAGACAGGATTGCTGCCTTTCGATCCGTCACAGGTCATAAAGCAGATTAAATCGGAGGCTAGACCTGTCTTAAGTCATTCTTCTTCTTCAGCATTGTCCGAAGCTGATTGGAGAACGGCTCGACGGTTAATGAAGTCAGTTGTAGGGGAAGTAATTGGTTCGGAAGCTCGTAAGTTGAACAATACGATGGAAAAGCTTACTACAGATGTTGCTCTTCTGAAAGCAGAAAACGAAGGTCTTTGACGAACAGTACGTATTGAGCGAAGTCGCAGACGACGTGGAAAGCCTTTATTTGATGATCTAGGGGTTAATAGTGAGGCAAAGGGGGTGTTTTTTAGTCCTAATAAGATTCAGGCGGCTCGTGACCGTCAAATCCAAAGAATCGAAGAGGAACAGCAAGCTGCTATTCAAAAGGCGGATGAAAAGGAACAAAGGGAGCTTAGAAAGCTAGAGGAACAGCGTTTAATAGCTGAAAGAAAGGTGGAACGGGAAAAAAAGAAGGCGGAGCGAGAGGAGGAAGCGAAGCGAAAAAAGGAGCTACGGGCGAAGGAATTGGAGCAACGACGTCTAGTTCAGGAGCAAAAGCTGAAGGCTAAAGAGCTTCAGAAAGAGCAAAAGAAGAAGTCTAAAGAGGTGAAAGTACAGCAATCCACTGATTTTGTTCCTATTGAGGAGGTGGAAAGGGGGCCAAGTCAAATCAGGTCTACGCGAGCTGGAAGGCAAAACAAAGCTCCTAAGCGATTTGATGATTGATTCTATAGCTTGAAGGCTTCATATACATATCAACAATCAGTCATATCAATTGCAATTTGATTCTATGAATGATGGTTGAATAATGATAAAAATAGTATGGGTGGCTAATCGGGTTTAGGGTGTGTATGGGATCGGGCCCGGGTATACTCCTAGCGTATCGGCCTGGGTTCGGTATAATGTTTCCCCGGAAAAAAGTTCTCTTAGCGTCGTTTTTCACACCGAAGATAGGGTTTTCCAGCATTATCTCACTCACTTCCCTGTGCCGTGATACAAAGTTAAGTTCACCCCTCGATGTCAAACTCGGAGCATATCGGAAGGCTATCCCAGCTGCCTTACTGGCAGATGAACGTTCCGCCAGACCAAAGGACCGAGCAGTGTCCATATTTCTTGCTGGATGTATCAGATAAAGATCGAGCCATTCTATCCACGCGGGACGAGGACTATCAGCGCAGCTCGTGGGAGCAGGTCAAGAATTTCATAAGTATGTTATCATTGCCCTTAACATTGAATCGCATTACATCTACTAATCTTCCAAGAACAGCTCAGAACAACCTTGCGAGATTTCGCCGCGTCCCCAGTGATCTTCGACGCTATTTGGAGTTCAAGTCCGACATTCAAAAGAAATACGGGTCCATGCTGAACTATGTACGGCAGAAGCGTCTCTATTGGCCATCCGTCACACCTTCTGGAGATCCTCCGTTCTGCAACCCGTCCGACTACAAGATTCTCCGGAATGATTGGCCTTACGGCATCGATGAAGACATCACCCATCTGGTTGTCTGGACCAAATTCTTACTAGAGGCCGACCCCGTCACCGACGATATCGCGCCATCTGCTCGCGCTGCGATCGAGAACTTCGTAGTTAAGTTCTTCTGCGATATTCAGAGCGGTGGGCTTGACAGGAGCAGGGTGATCTGGTTCAAGAATTGGACGAGTCTGAAGTCGGTTGATGGCATCGAGCATTTTCACGTGATGCTTTATAAAGCAGAAGAGGATTTTGTCAACCAAATCACTCAGGGCGACCGCTTCAAGAACCTGGATGAAATTTGAGCTTTGCGCGTCAAGAATTGCCCAGATTGGAAAGACAATGACGCACCGTAAAATTTATACCGGTCAGAAATGAGCATCAATAAATTCTCCAAACTAGTATTAGGTTATGCCATGTTCTTACCCCAACAAAAACAAGAACCGATTTCCCGAATAATGTCAAGTTCAAGGTAGAGTAAGGAAGCCCATGACCTCAATTACATCTTCTGGAGCGTCTCTGGGGCCGGGAGGGTCTATCCGTACGAAGCGGTGCTACAAAACTGTTGACAACTGTTCTCTTCTGTGACATAGGCGAGTGTCAGTTCAAGCAGAAAAGGCTTGCCGTCTTTACAGTGCAACTGGCGGGCGTCAAAATTGTGGCAAGGAATACCGATGTGTACAACGCCTTAGAGCTGTTTGCGAGCCTACCCTAGTGGTTGTGAATGAGCATAAGCCGTAGGTGATTCCGTGACTTCCAAGCCTCTCATGTTATCATTCTGTGGACAGTTCTGGTTGCTCACTTTCAATCCCGTTTTCTTCCTCTCAAGTACGGATACGATCACCTTGAGCTTTCCAGCGAACGCCACGGATATGAATGCGCCATACTTTCGACATCCACATATATGCAGTATGATGCACTATCCTTAGAAATAGCGTGAAGAAAAGCAATAGAGGTGCAAAGCCTGGCAAGTTCTGTATAAGCGGAGCCCAGAAATGCGCAGATTGCCGTTTCCGCATCCACGCAGGCCAGGGCATCAACTACGCTCTAACCAAGAAAGGTGTCCCGTATATTCCAAGTTACAACCTCAAGGAAACCCTCCGTGGTAGAGAAATTTGAGTCCTCTCACTCAATAGCGAAGGGAAACTTCATTCAAATCTCCGCATCAAACCTCTGCCACCTTGGCCTCAGCCGCAAAATACGCGAATTTCTCCATCCCCACACCCCATATCCGCAGCGCTGCCCCAACAACCGCTTCCGAATGATATTCGGACGTCACTTTGTCGTCCAGCTCCTGATAGATCCGGCTTAGGTTTCGGTGCGCATACACGCCCACAATGTCAAGATCCGTCCCCAGCGCGTCGTAGCTCCGCCGAAGCACATCTTTGAACGTCTCGATAGCCTGTTTGTGCCGCTTCTGGTGCAGGTAGACATCGCCCACCTTGAGCAGGAACCCCCGCGTCGCTGAATGGCACTGGCCGTGGACGCGCTCCGCCTCGCGCAGGAAGCGGAGGCCGTAACACTCGGCTAAGGCGTAGTTGCGCCGTTGTCGAAGCAGGAAGCAGAAGTCGACGCGCAGGAATTGCATCTCGTCATCGGTGGGGTCGAGCTTCTTCTCCAGCGTGTCCAAGAGAACCAGGAAGACCTGCTCCAATGCGCTCTCGAGAACCCCTTCGTCCTGCAGGTGAGACAGGATGATGGAGAGCGGGTGGGAGTGGCCAAGCCGCACGGCCGAGGTGCTCGCAAAGTGTCGCAGAAGACAGGTTCGTAGTTCGGGGAAGCGGTCCCACCCTTCCCCACCAAAAGTGCGGAGGAGCAGCCGGATCATGCTGCGTGATTGTTGTAGTAGAACACCATCCACCATTTGGAAACCTTCATTGATGAGCTGCCATGCCTGCGGGGTAGGTTTCTGAACCATGATTCCCACGCCGTAGATCAGCTTGTCCTGCATAGTTCGTAGGTAGTCAAATGCTTCCTTCTCTTGTTCCGGTCCTAAGACAGTGCCTGCCGAGAGATCGGTGACGCATGGCATCCTCCTGTCGGTGTAGCGTTGGATCTGTTGGAGTACGATTTCGATTTGACCGATGCTGGAGTTGTTCAAGTTCATTGGTCGCTCAGGATCGGGTACCCTAGCGCGTCGTACTGAGACTAAGGAGGCATATGTGCTCGCTCCGATGTCTACACTTTCCGAAAGGAAGTCTCTGTTGCTCGTAGCCCTCCGTCGCCGGCCCTCGAGCATCCCAGACGCATCAACGTTGTGCCCTACCCAATGTCGTTCGCCGCCGTTCTGCGGAACTCGGTCATTGTTTCGTTCCGAGCTTTCCGTTCCAGTGGCCAAATTGTCCGAGTCGATGTCCGCTTGGTGAGATAGGTTTGAATTTGAAGTCACTATTTGAGACTCTTCATAATTAACAGTTAGTGTAGAAGTACAAGAACAAGAGCATCACCGCGCTTACCAAGCGTCATCTCAATTGCAGCCCTAGCATGAACCGCATTGTCGATAGCGTGGCTCAACATAGGTTGGCGATCTTGACGAATCCCACTACAGACTCTCACAGCTGCTAGGCTGTCAACTTCCTCATCTTCGCGCCCAGAAACCACCGTATTTGCCCCAGCATCCTGTAATCGATCGTGGAATATCGGCAACGACTGGGTGCAAGTTGCAATCTGGTTCTGGGGCTCAACAATAGCACCGTAGTCGATGTCGTTGCTTGGTAAAATAGAGTTGCCGTTTGTGTCGCCATTGCTTTGTGTATTCGAAACGGGCGTGAGAAAATCGCTGCTAGAGGCTGTCTCGAGCATGGTCAAGACGTTGACTTCGCTAGCGTGGTAAGAGTTGCGCTGATTTGCCCCTGTTTTGACTTCGTTCTCGACCTGTCGAGATATGTGGCGGATGTTGCGTGGCCTACTTGTGTTGTAGGAGGCCGATGCTCTATCGGTCCACGCGATGGAGGGGGCTTTATTGTCACTTTGTCCACGCCTGCGCTGCCCAGAGGTACTTTGAAGTAGGGAGGTCGTATCGGCATCTGTACCAGTCAGTCAATTTAATAAAGGGAGGGTGGGACTCATCATTGTCTTACAGAGGCCAACAATCTGTGGGGGATTTGCTCGATCACGGTCCTTTGAGTCAAACCGAGCGAATTCACTGGCATCCACATATGGAATTAATAGATGGGGCGGAATTGACGAGCTGACTCCCTCGTTCACGTACGAGATCGAAGAAGTACGATCTCTGCGGAGACAATGTTCGCTGTCAGAGTGGTGCTTTGTGTCCTTCCCTTCACCATCCAGTACTGGAGCCGTTCCATCAGCGGCGGCGTCTTCGCTGCCGTTGCGCTTCCGCTTTTTGCGGCCTCTTGTGAGTGGAGGGTCCACTTTCATATCTGCAATAGTTCAATAGACATAACAATATAGGGAGGTATAGTCATACGTATTTGGTGAAGGTTGCAACGAACTGCTTTGTCCTCAAGTATAGGACAGAAGAGCGAGCCACGGTATTGGGTGATATGTTTGACAAGTTTTACACGTCGATCTTCATCGAGTTTCTGCAGTTTGTGCTTGCCCAGGGTGCAAAGTATCAAAAGTGCATAGGACCAACCTATGACTCTTGAGACGAGCCATAGAAATTGCCTTACCACCTTGATTTCATTGCGAGCGTCATCTGGCCCTGCCAGATATGTATATAAGTTATTCAAATAAAGCTCATGCTCATTGGTCAACCCTTTTCTATTAATTTGATTGGCAGTTTTCAGAAGCATATCGTGATAGCCCTCCAGCGTCTGGTCCTTCCAGGGGTTACGCCGGTCCGAAAGCTCAGTGAAAATAGCAGCCGTCGCGCTGCGACAATGAACAGCGATCTCGTCAAGTTCTTCGTCTGCAAGACCCTTGAGGCTATCAAACCACTGAAATCTAGGATTGGTCGGTGTGCCGAAAGTGATACTGATTGGTGACATCGTACGCTAATAATTGTGTCGCAAGATCAGGCTGCAAAACCAGGCTGCGTGGTGAGGCTACGTGGTGAGGCTGCGTGGTAAGGCTGCGTGCTTAGGCCATCGGAACGAGGCAGCCACGGGAGGAGAAAGGTTTCAGCCAATGATACGTATGAAAACCCTTCTCCGCTACTTGCGCATGTCACAGGCTACGCCCAGTTTCGCTTGGAGCAAAGATGAAAGATGCCACGTTCGCCCATTGCAAGAAGGTTGTCGTTGCGCGGATATGTCCGCTTTTAGCGTGATGATCCATCCGCTCTTAACCTCAGCATGTCGTAACATGGGCAAAATACGACTTCTCGTACGCCAATAATTCTAAACAGCGACAAGCCATGTACGAGGGGCGGGGATTCTCTTGGAACAATTAAGCTGGAATAAGTATTTCGACTTGATGAAATGCCTAGGTAAAATGATCAAAATTGATTTGTTGGTTAACCTTAATGATTATATAGTGTTCAACCGTCACCAAGGCGGTGCCCAGAGCATTGAATGTTACTCGCCCTGGACGGTTCCTGATCTAAGTCTAGGTGTGGCGAAGGAAACGTGAAGCACAATCCGTACAACACTTTTAGTACATCAAGTATCAGAGGCTTGAAGAAGTGGTGCTCCGTACATCGTGGCATCCCGTGTGCGCCATGGCGATGGTGGCCGTGATGCCAAAGGTAGACGGTATCGGAGTACCACATCCTGAAAATAGTTTCTCTCCTCCACCGCATCGCGTAATTGAGACTCCAATTTGGCAATCTTCTCAGAAGTCTCCCTTTCTCGCTCTTTTCGGCGCTGACGGAAACGGTGAGAGGCGGTGGCATTTCTTTTTCGCTTCTCGCCTTGGACTCTCGACGCGGCCTGCACGTCCACAGGTATCTGAATAGGACCTTGCGCTGTTTCCAGAACCATCATTCGGTATTGACTTTGCGCTGTTGCACTTGATATAGGCATTTCAAAGGCTTTAGTGCCCAGCGGCATCTGCGGCAATGTCGACGCGGGACCAGATGACAGGTTAGAGGAATAGTACTGAGGCTGACCAGTGGACACCACAGGTGGTGGGATGACAGACCCAGTCTGACTGATCCGGCTGTAAGAAGAATACTGGGTACTCGGGCTCTCCCCTTGAGAAGCTGGCTGCGGAGCCTCAGGGTTGATACCGCGTGTGCGTTCAAAATTCTGCGCCTGAGCGTAGGGAGTATCTTGACTCACTGGGCGGTATGAAGATGGTCCCGCCAGGGACAGGCTATGAGCGTCAGATTTTGACGAAATTAGAGGGCCTGTGTTCACTGTCGAGAGAAGGGGAAGACTGAGGCCACGGCTGGCATTTGAACGACGTTCGCATCCTACAGGGCTGAGAAGCTTTTGTATACCAATTGAGCACGAAGCTTTTCGATGCGGCTGTCTTGAGGAGGCTGCAAAAGTCTGCGAATAATCGTTTGGAGCGGCCCCCACTCGCTGCAGGTCATCTGGGGATGCTGAGTTTGGGAAAGGGACAGGAGGCAAAGTCTGAGCTTGCAACATAAGAACTTCGTCCCTGGGGCCGATGAAAGCTTTGAGCCTTCAGGCAATTGGATTTAGGATACCTGCGATGAGTGGTAGGAAAGCAGTGTTATTTACAGTCGAGCTGTCAAGCTTGACGCAGGCATGTTGATGCGATGCATACAGTCGCTTTGGGAAGGTGACGGGAATATAAGTCTGTTAAAAACCTTTTTTAACAAATCTAATGCGATCGGGCTGTGATGATGGCGCATACTGGCCTGCAAGCCATCTTTGCAGATCAGTATGAACCAAGCACTGAATTGAACCATGGCTTACGAATTGGATCGTCCCCTTATCTTTGATAATTTCAAGGAAGTTATGATCGAGCTGCGCCTTACCGAATTAAATCTCATCACGTCCTTAGCTTTCCATCGCAGCTTCCAATGGTATTACTGCCAGCGGGAACAGGCCACGCAACGGGCACGGAGGTGAGCTATAACCCATGCTCCGAGGCGCGAATCACACCTGACTTCAAAACAAGTTTACATGATTCGATCGATCTGATGCAGGTGCTCAAAGCACTGAAAGATTCTCTAGTCAATGATCATTCGCTCCAGACTCAGCTCCACTTCTCGTTGGCATTTTGGCTCTTGAAGTAGCCTGATCACATGTTGAGCCTTTACAAATTCAAATAGAGAGCACTCGCCAAGTTTTGTCTTTGCCTTCCATCCTTTGTATCCTCCCTCCGGTTCGGTCAACGATTGCAACATTATGCCTAAAAAACCCATTCTTGCTGGAGTCTTTCTTTTCTCCGTTCTCTCCACTGCAGTAATAATTTGGGCTATGGTTGACCTTATCCCTAAAAGCTTGCAGGCTTTGTGGCTGGGCCTTCCATTGTTGATATTCCTTTTTGGAATTTTGGTGCCTATACGCTTCTGGAATTCGGACGAGTAAATACAAAGAAAGGCTTTGATCAAGGGTGAATTAGTTTGTGCATCGCTGTTCGCTCTTAATACGCTAATCCGTTGTACAGATGTTGGGAAGAAATCTGAGCAAGAAAACAATTCACATTGCACTGGAAGCTGGATTAGATCAGAATATTTAGAAGAGAGGTGGAAGAGATTCCTTTGCTGGCAAATCCGTGTATCATAGTTGAGCGTCAAGCCACAGTGTTCTTCCAGCGTTTCGTTCGTTAATACCGACGTCCTCTCCTCAACGTAAGCACGGGGGTCTCAGAGTCTCTTGTGCATCCCATTATTTGCGCTCCATAGCCACACAGGTTGTTCATTTTTGGAACGCCTCAGCTGCTTACTACCCAAAAATGCTGCTCCACCTCTTTCTCCCTCCCCTCGAGTTTCCCTTGCCCCTGACCTCCTGATTCTCGTTCTGTATGGAGTATGTGGGTGCATGCTCGTTTAGGGTGCCCTGAACAAGCATTAAAATCGCGGTGATGCAAGGGAAATCTGAGAACTACCTTTGTGGATTGGTCATGAAGATGGATGATGTTGTCCGGTTCGAAACTGTTGTTCGGTTCTTCAACCCCAGTGTCGCGCTTTAAAGGCTCAGTAGAGTGGGAACCTTGGAAACGTCAGCTGGCTTGAGATAAGCTATGGACTGACCCACTGAATTGGGCAGATCCTAAATCGCTGGCCGCCGTCTGATCAATAACAAGGGCGGCCGGGCCCAAGTGCTGTACAGAAATGCTCTCCGACTGCTGTGCGTTTTCAAATCTCTTCATAATCTGATATTCAATTAACTTCACTCATGGCATCGGCAGACAAGGGTTCATGACCTTTCGCCAAACGTCGCGAGGCCACTTGGCATCAACTTTGGCCCAGTCGGCCTCCGTACGCGGGTTCGATCCACGAACGGCGTCAAAGAGAATCTGCTCAGACGGAGAGAGCTTGGTCGGCTATGGCCAATGAATATGGTATATATATGGAAACTGATGGGCGTCTTACTGCTTCCACGTGAACACTTTTCAACTTGACCACACTACATGGCCTTGAGTAAACAGCATCAACAGCGCAGAGAAAAGCTCACTAAACCTTGACCCCGTACTCGCGTTCGTGTGCGCCCAAGATCATGACTTTCTGTCCAACGAGCATTTTGGGGAGAAAGTCGAGTATTGCTGGTGCGAGCTCTTCGACTTGTTCGAGGACTGTGTTAGGATACCAACCTTCGTGGTGTACTTCCACTGTTCTCAGGTGGCGGTCTTCGAGTGACGATGGAAGGCTATGCGTACAAGTCAGCGGAGGGTTGATAGGTGACTTTGACACACTTTACAAAACTTCTTCATCGTCCTCAAACCTCTTGGCAGCCAATTCAGTCTCAGAGCCAGCAAACCCTATTACTACTGCTTCACATCGTTCTGGCTGCCACTGGCCATGGCCTTCTTCGAGTTGAAATACTCCCTCTTCTAGTGGAATCAGGTCGGAGAACTTGCACAGAAAAATGAAAGTGTGATTGCGAGAGAAAGAGATCGAGGCACTTCAGCTGCATTATGATGGACTTGCTTCAAATTCTCAGTGGACGTTCTCTCAATCCACGGCGGAAAATGGCTCAGGCGGAGAGTTCGGTGCAATGCAACGCTAATGCAAGCCAAGTCGTGTAGCATCTGACAATTTATTCTTTACGATGGCAGCGTCTTGCGATTTGTCGGTCTTCTCTTTCCGAAAGGATATGACGGCTGGTATATTAAGTTCAGTGGGAACGGGTGCATTGGCAGCGCTTACTATATCCATCGCGTTGCCGTATCCGTTGCGTGGCCTGGCCACGCCGTGGACCGTGCATTAGCCGTGCCCTTACTACATCCGTCGCGTGGCCTGACCACGCGAATTGGCCACACATAATTGGACAAGGCACTGCACCTGCCACCCACGCCATATCTCTCCATATCCCGTCACGACATCCTTTCTTCAACCCTGTGCATGGCCCCTTTTTCGCTGACTCCGAGTTGGCAAAATTGGCTTCAATTCGTCTATCCCTCTGTACCCCCGCGCATTCATCATTCAATCTAGTTTTCTCCGTTTCTCGCCCATTCAATATCGAGGCAATTGAACATTCCAGCAACATGGATTTCTTTACAACCAAAGCACCTCCTTCTACGCCAGTAGATACTGATGCCGTCGCTCAGATGGAATCTGACAGGCAGGTAATGTGCTCCACTTTCATAAGGTTGAAAACACATACCGACATTCGTCATAGGAGCCAGAAACTCTTCCGCGTCAATCCAGAGACTTACGTCCCGACTTCAGCGACGGGCCATGGACCCTTGTTCGCTTCTTCACCGATCAAATCCTACCAGAGGGTTTCGACTTAGATCGGTTCCTTTCGGACTCGGGCATCATGATCAATACGGTTCCCCACATTGTGGAACACAAGCATCCTGGGTCTTATGAACTCGTCGTTGCGACATCATGTCTCGACGTGCTTTCAGAGAAATTCCAAGATTTCAAAATAGTTGTCGATTATGATCCGTTTGAGCCAGCTGACGAGGACATACGCATCCACGGGATCTGGGAGGCCAAGAAAAGAGCTCGAATCAACACACTTGACAACGCTGCTGAAGCGACCTGCAATGGATGGGGGCATGGACCGGCAGAATGCTATCGAATTGCTATCTGCAAGGCTGGTTTCGGGACAGAGCTTAAAAGAGCAATCATGAATTGGGACATTCAAGTAAGCTATCCATACACCCACCTCGGAACAAACCTGCTTATAACGCCCAGCATTCCAATCCTCGAATCCGTAAGAATTTCACGCAAAACCTCTTGTTGTTTTGTCTGAATCGTTGTGACCGTGATGACACCCCTTCTGCCCACGACATCCTCGAGCGGGACCAGAACGACTGGCTCCAACCTTTCCGGAACGGTCACACAGACTCATCCGAGCTATCGATGGTGGTAGACTTCCCCATCGGGATCCGAGAAGGATTGGAAGAGCAGACGACTTCGTTATTCCAGCGCTTTCTCGAATTGTCCGGTGGTAAGGTGGATTGTGGACAGCACGAGTTCGGAATGGATTATACGACAAGCCAAAATGCAGCCCTCTGCGCCAGTCTTCTGGGCGTCTTCTGTTCACGTCAATCCGGACCTTTCGACCCGGAAAAAATGCAGGGCGCGCTTTCCAAGTCGAAACTTTTCGCGGGACTGTCAAAGCCAGACATTCCAGATATACTCGAATGGAGTCTCCGTATGATGGCATTAGTGCCTGTTGGTTTTCCAGACAACTACTTGGTACAGTGCTGTCAAAGCTGAGGCTGGCGCACACTAACAATGGCTCAGAATCTTCCATCGCAACTGCTGTGCGGTCTCGGTGCGGGACAAATTGATCAAATTCGTTTCCACTTGTGAATCACCATTGCGCATAGTGAAGAAACAACGCTGACAGAAGGTAGTGAGCACACCTACCACCGACTTCCGTCCCTTCGGAGAGAAGAGAACAACATCCTCTTGCTTCTTACTTGGAGCTCCACGTATCATGGTCAGACCCTTGAAGTGCTGAGAGATTGGTTAAAATCTGAAGAGTGCTTGAATCTATATCAACGACTGATTGAAAACCTTTGGCTTCAACAAACACCCGAAGAATTTGCGCTGACTCTCGCTGCCTTATTGTGCCGTGAGCGACTCCTTCCTTACACTCTGGACGACACCGCTCAGCCAATTGGGGGTAGCCACGTGGCGGACTTTGATGCTATCTTGAATGGCGAAGACATCAAAAACAGGCGGACGGTCTTCGAACAGATGGTTTTGTCACTCTTGCGGGTGCTATACACTCTCCATACCAGCGAAGAAACAGTGCGGCTTCTTACGGAGGTCCTTGACAAAGACGCATCGTTACTGGAACCGCTAGATGGTGTTGCGGACCAGTATTGCGCCAGAAAACTTCTTGGACAGGACCACAACAAAGCTTTCGAGGACGCCAGAGAAGGACTCTTGAAATCGGTGGAGGCAATGCTGAAGAGGGACAGGAATGCTGATGCCGAATGGACGGTGATACCAAGATTACCTCTGCAGCTGGTCAGCGCAGTATAAATGACTGGGAATTCCCTTGTACAAGTAGCAATTTGTGTCATTGGCGGAGAGGCAACTAATTAATCAGCCTGTAGAAGTTATCATTCTTCGAAAGGCCAAAGAAGTAATGTCCTTCAATTGGCTAGACCGACACCCAATCATCTCCTTGATCCTCATCGTCGCTGTCTTCCTCATCATCAGTCTCGTCATCTGTATAATCATCCTCGCTCCCATACCCACTCTCGTCGCTTTCCAAAAATGTGTTATCCCCCAAATGCCGAAAGCCATCCCCGCCACCGTCCTCACTGCTATCATTCCCACTCTTGGTATCGGTATCCTCATCATCTCGTTTACCAAGTACGATCTTCGTGTCTTTCCCGTATTCTTCTTGTTTCAGCTGTTCCTTAATGTGGGAATGCACAATCGTTTTAAAGACATTTCGATAAGTGTCAGGCTTTTCTCTCCCTCTTGCCTCCTCCACCTCTTTGGACCAGTCAATCTGGTCGAGAATTGATTTCCATGCTTTCATCAGTTCTAACGGAGGAATGACGCGGTCCTGATTGGCAGGAGGATACCGAGACTCGAGTGAAGGAAAATTGGCCAGATAAGGTGGCGTCCTCAGAATTTCTCCCTCTCCAGCAATCTTGCGTTTCTTTGACTCTCCTTCCTGCGGAGAATCATCTTGTTCGCTGAATGAGACAGATCGCTTACCCCCCTTGCTCGGCATAGGGTAGGGAGTGCGCGGCAGGTCCGCCTTACGGTGTCTCGTCATTTGCTGCGGTGGCTTGAGCTTCGGAGGTTGCAGAGACAACATACTAGGCCGTCGCTTTGAGCCTGCAACGCTCGATTGTTCCATTATGTTCAAGGTTGAGGGAGTATTTGGAAGGAGGTGTCAGGTGATGTTTTCACCTTCGATCGATAAATTATTTTCCATTGTTGTCGTCCGACGAATTCTCTTAAGTCCCTATATTCATCCAGTTCTGGCTCCCCTCCTCGTCCAGTCAGAAATGGATGCTTGAGAGGGAGCCAAAAGTGGATGGTGGCTTAGTGGAACGAGTCCCGCTGCCTGTCACGACCACATCTCCGTCGCGTTTTAGCCCATGTTTTGAGGACCTAAATGGCACGTGATCAAAGACACGTGGATTGTGGAGTTTCGGCCCGCGCCGACATTAGAACAGCAATCGGCCTTGTACTTGAGAAGGGCTTTGCGAATGAACGTCTGGGCTATGCACTGCTAAGCCTCTCTTATTTGAGACCGACCAGGGAGAGGTAGTAGTGGATCTAGTAGAACATCCATAGCTGAGAAGACATGGACATGAAACGGATGTTGGAGCCTGAAGAAGATGCTGAAGCTCGAGCCAGAAATGGATGCTCGAGCCAGAAGTGGCTGCTCGAGCCAGAAGTGGATGCTCGTGCCAGGAGTGGATGCTCGTGCCAGAACAAGGAATGAGAAATCTGCCAAAAGGCGACGATTACCAAGGAACGGACTGGTCCAGACGCCTGTATTCTCTGGGAGACCCATATTTAGAGTCAAAGCTGCAGAAACCTAATCCACGACTTGCTTCTACAAGTCCGATATGGTACAATCCACCAGCACGTCGCAATTGCATCCACCATGCCAAGTTAACCCACTGCGCCCAAATCTTGGGCTCAACGCAAGTAGAGGACCGAGACCCGCGACAGAACACAGAAAGACGAACCGTCCCCGAAGAAAATGGCAGGCTGCTCAGGATGAGGAAATTCAAAAAGGGAAGGAGCTCCGCGTCCAAAATTGGGCGAAGCGGCGCGAACGTCTCAACGAACTGTCCGCCTTGAACCCGGAAGTCTTGAAAACATTAGATATGAAAGAATGCATGCTGGAGGTGCAGGGAATGTTGTTGGGAAAGCTCGCTGCCGAAGAGAATCGCCTGAAGGGACTAGCAGAGGACTCAGGCCCGCCGATCGCAAACTTCGACGAACGAGTTCAAGAGGTAGAAGAAGTGATACGATCCATGCAGTATTGAGTGCCTTGATCAGGGTTCGAACTCGGGGAATGTGAAATGAAGAGACCAGGGTTTTAGATGTGGCGGTAATCGTCCCGAATGAATGGTTCAAATGTTGGCGCAAGGCGTTGCGAGACCGTGAGAACTGCGTCGTCTCAGCCGGACGAGCCATCCGAATCTGGTGTTTGAACCGCTCAACGTGTTGCCGCACCTAGATAGCAACCACAGAGCCATTCCTTGGGTCCATGCTATACATAGACTTGCCGACGCATATACGGTTGGTTGGACAAAAGTGTGTGTTGACAGCAGCAATATTAGTTGAAAATTGAATCACGGCAATGGACGTGAAGGCATATAAACGGAATTTATAGAATTTGTTTCTTTCGTGCCTGATCTTCCGTGGAGATGTCATCGTTGGCGACTCTCTTTCTAGTGTTATCCTTGAAAGATTTGACGTTATCGCCCAATTGGGAAGCAGATGCGGCGAGCTGGGGGGATATACAAATTCTTCCTGCTGGAAATAGAAGAATGACGTGCGTCCCATTTGCCATAGCAGCTTCAAAGCATTCCGAGGGGTGCAATGACCAAAGAGCCGTGTCGAATAGATATCGTCCCTCCCTTGCGTGTTTTTCTGCCGTGAGCTCCACCGAAGTGGAAAGAGATGGACCGAAAAAGTATTCTTCCATTGTAATCCAATCGTGTCCGTCGCGAAAGATGAATTTGAACCGTTCTTGGAGGGTTTCGTCCTCTTCTGTAGCTTCCATGGGCGCTGAAGCAATTGGCCGAAGAGGGGTTTCCTCAAATGGGGCCCTTTCTTCGAGCGGGCCCTCTTCGGGCAAGATCTCGTCTGAATAAAAACTTGATGAAATTATAGAAGGCGCCACCGAACCCTGTTCTCTCCCGCCGTCATACGTTACCAGCTCTTCGACGTCGTCCATCGGTTGAGGTGCCTGATTTCCCTGAATACTCTGTGAACGGGGCGGACTTTCAAACATATGGCTCGTGTCTCCCAGCTGCTCCGCGTAATCTTGCCATTCGCTTATGTCTCGATCCTCTCGCGTTTCCTCCGCGTTTGGTTGCTCTTGAGGTGCGTATATTTGATCTATGCCTTCTCGCAAGGGGTCTCGTTCTTGCTCTTGATTACCGTTTTCTCTGTTCTGATCATTCAATTCAGGTTCCGAATAGAGTACCCGTCTGCCAAAGTAAGCCAGATAAACGGACCTCCTCACGAAAACGGGGTGGATACTGCTCCCTTGGCTTTTGTCGGTGTTATACATGTTATCGAGGAAAAGAAAGTCCTTGCTCTGCTCATACGCCAGGTCGAAGGGACATGCACATCTTCTCTCCTGGCACTCTCCAGGTCCGTCGACGACGTACACAGGCTTCGATTGCCCGGACGGTGACCGTCCGTCTGCATGACTGGAGTATTTCGCCTTCAAATCGCTGATCTTCTCCGACTTGAACCCCAGCCGCTCCGCCAAGTCGGCCAGTCCATACAGTACGGACCTATCAAGATCCTTCGTCGTCCGGATCTTTCTCTCACTGGGTTTGGGCTCCAACTTCGTGGAGCCTGGTGATAACTCACGAAGGTGTCGCATGATGTAGAGAAACACTTGTCGGTAGTGTAGAGCCACGCGGTTTTGAGTAGTGCTGGATCTGAAAGTGAAGGCCGATTCCGCTTCCTGGATAATGCATTTGCCTCTCTTCTGATTCATTTCGGAGAAGCTCCGCGCCATCGTCGTATACAGAGTTCCCCTAGGAGGCACCTTTACCAATCTCTTCACCCAATGGGCGCAGGCTTGGATGTACTTGAAATCTTCAAAGAAACTCCAAAGGGTGGGGATGAGACCCTCCCACGCCTGTAGCTTCGCCCAGATCTCCATGCGACGGTCCAAGTTGAATGCGCTGAATATCTCCCCTTTTCTCAGTTGACGATATAAAGTCATGCTATCAGATGTCGACGTGCCCGGTGCTTTAAGTTCTAGCGCCTTCACCGTAATGTAGTCCACCTTCTGCATATCGTGCTTGTCGTGTCGAACCAAGCCGGTCCAGAATCTCCTGACATGGTCAAGGCAATGAAAAATCTCCTGCAGCTTGATAATCTAGTATGCTCACAATACATAAGAAGGGCTGGCCTACCTCATCACATTTCGAACCGATCATGGCCTTCGTCACGCCGAATCGCATTCCGTCCGGCCACAGACCTGGGAAAGGCAACAGAGCATCGAAAGCCGCTGCGTAATCTTCTCTTCGAAGCAGCCTCCTCAACTCCTGTTGTTTGTTCTCCGTCAGACATGCCCACCATCGAGCCGCTGCAAGGGGGTTGAGGCAATGTTGACGGATCTTGCGGTATGCTTCACCGTCGGTAGGTTTCTTCTCGTTGGATGGTTGCTCGGTCAAGTAGGTCCTCAGATCGTCGCTCAAATCTGGAGGTGTGAGTGAGAGGTGTTCTGCTCAGTCAAGGATCAGTCGATCATACCTGCCAGGTACAGATCCACGGTCCACCAAAGCTGGGGAGGGGTCATCTCCCTCCCCGCTTGAACCCGACACCGACCGTGGAGACATTCAAGCCGAAATTCCGAGGGAAGCTGTAGTTCAGGCCGTTCGGTCTGCGCGTTGTCGATTAAAACGTTAGAAGAAATCCCAGTGGAGTGGATGGCAAGGTCCAATTGTTCCCGGTCGATCACGGCCGTCACGTGATGCCGGCTATCTTGCTGAAAGCAACCTCCCCCTTCGAAAATTGATACCAAATTCTTCACGTTGGATCTATCAGGCACGTCGGGTTCGGTCTTCGAGAAGTCGAAATGCTCGAGCCTGATTCGTGCCGAGCCTATATACTTCGTCTCCTTCTCTCGCCCCAGGCTTTCTTCCTGAGCTTGCACTCGGGTACGTTGCATCGCGAGAGCATCGTTTGATGGCCAGCATCACCACCTCCGTCCACAGGAGGGAAGCTTCAGCATTGAGGGATTATCAATGAGACTTTATGACCAGGCTTGAGGAGGATCGAACCAGCCAGGAACTGGGGTGGCCAATGCCTCTTGAGAGATGGGCACACCGCCGTAACTGATGACCCAAGACGCCAGAAGTGGATGCCATCTTGATCACCAAATGGCTCTGTGCTACCCTGTCAATAGAAAAGTATGTCCATCGATCTTCCGCCGTATTCCAACTATTCCCCTACACCCTTCCCTACGTACTTTCCGTCCCTGTGTTTTACGGCCTTCCTATTTATTCTTCGTTGGTCACTGACGACACTCCGTCACGCGACATCTAGAATGGCTTCTCACTCCGCCAAGCGGTATACACAAGTCAATTTGAAACATCCTCAAGCCCATCCACTCGTTTCGAGTGATGTGCCATCAGCCAGTGGCAATCCCTCACCATCTAGAAACATCCAAGACTCGTCGAAAAGTCATAACGATACCGCTGCCAAATCAAAAAGGGATAGAACATACCCCGATAAAGAAGGCGATGGACGTACCGCTAGTTCTGCGGACCGAAAACGTTTAGGTTCTAAAAGGCCTGGCGTTGAACAGGACACTGGAAAGGCGGAGTCATCTCCGCCGAGCGGTCTTCATCCTTCCAGTCAACCTGCCCCTGCCGATGGGACGTCTAGAAAAGACGGCGCTACTGGAAAGTTGAACGGAAAAGCATCTTTCAAGGTGAAGGAAGAATCCCCTTGGCGGTCGTACGACGAAGGCTATGACCTCAGGGTCAGTGGGCTTGTCACCGTGGCGAAGAAGAAACGTCCGGATTTTAAAGTGGCAAAAGGTCGTCCAGCTTCGGAAGTGGTCGCGGTAAGAAAGATCTCAGGCTCAAGCAGGAATACCAGTCTCTCTATGCTCCTTCGGGTCCAAGGGGAGTATTTCGTCAGATGCACGGATGCTTACGAATTCGGAGCCGAACTTTACGTTGTTCTTGAACATATGCCAATTTCCCTGGTCCAAGTCGTCGCAGCACCCGTTCACCCGAAAGAGGCTCACGTGGCAGCAATAGTCGGTCAGGTAGGATTTCCGCCTATTTCACCCAAACGCCGGCATTGACGAGTCCAGGTGCTCAGCGGTATCAAGTTCCTCGAGTCCAAGGACCTGGTTCACGGCAATATCACCTGCTCATCTGTCCTCTTGAACGATGACGGTGAGGTCAAAATCAGTATGCAGGAGCGCTGTACGGTCATTTCGAAAGAAACCACAAGGGGGCATCCGGACGTCCAGGCTGTCGAAGATGTTATGATGCAATTGTTGGAAAAGCGTGAGGGGGCCGAAGCGAGCGATCTACGTCGTTGGTCTTCCATGGCTGAAGAGTTCTCATCGAAGATTACGTCTGCTTCCGCAGAAGAGCTTTTGCAGGTCAGTGAATTTGGCCCTCTCCAGATGACGATAACCCTAACTCTTGAAGCATGCTTTTCTCCATGATTGGAACAAGGATGACCTCGGCTTGTTGGTGTCAATCACCCAAGTCTCATCGCGCAGATTCTATACGGTGGAGTGGTAAGCCGCAATGTTCCTGCTTCCAGTGTGGTCCATTGACTTCCTATGCGACTCCATACTTTGTATTCTATCTACGAATTGTTAGGCCACATCACGTGCAGGCATTAGTTATGGGCCGAAACATCGCCAAATCCATAGCGCAAATGAGCCATTGTCCTAAATATAGCCCAGAGTCTGTCTTTCCGGAGGTCACAGCAGCAATTGTGGATGCCATAGCACTCCATTCCGCAGTCAGTTCCGGATGCTCTGCAGTCAATTCTGGATGCCGTGGAGCCATTTCCCAACCCCGCTCCTTCCTCCTAGCCAAATTTGGACCCAGGTTCCTCGCCATATCTGACGTCTCCTGGTGACCTTCAGTATTTAGTCAACCCTCATTGCTTCATCTCTTCCTCACATTCTTCGCGCCAACTTTCCTTGCACATTCTCATCATATTGCCGGTTCATCATGGAGATCACTCAAATCTATGCTATCGTCGCAGGCGGCGTCTTCCTCCTTTTGATGTTCATGAAAGGTTTTCCATTCATCCAGCAAATTCTCCAATCGCTCAACATTACCATATCCAGGTATCTCACCTATCCATTGGTCGTGCGACGACACCGTCTTTTGGGGCCGTGGAGTCCCGCCGACGTTCTGCTTCAGCTTTTGTATATCTCACTCAACGTCTTCTGCGTCACCTTTCGCGTGACTTCCTTCGACGAAGCGGGAGACAGGGCAGGAACTCTTTCGATTTCGAGGACAGACTGACTTGATGATCGTTTCACATTTCATCGGTGAATGATCGAAAAGTTGATGACATTTTTGCGGACGGAAGGCAAAAATTTGTTTGACGTACCAAGGCTCGGAGCATCCTCCATCTGGACAGTTCGTGACAAAGTCCTCTTTATGTTTCAAGACGGCTGTTCTCTGAGGGTGCTGCTCGCACTTGACAGG
>JAABUY010001101.1_pt1 | contig 38723 bp, 31 predicted proteins | sample 5560271 | NCBI WGS metagenome assembly JAABUY01 (sample SAMN10711886, study PRJNA513374) | rock metagenome | isolation source: Antarctica rocks | place: Antarctica: Victoria Land, University Valley
ACAACTGCTTCATGCAGTTGAAACAACAAGATTAAGACTATGTATCAAATTTGTTTGCATTGATTGCATGTTAAAGAATAAGTGTTTTAATCACTTTAAATTGCTTCAGAAGCTTTATTTTCATCATTATTCTTACTGTTGCTGATCGACAACAAGATTTATCTGTACAAGATGCTGACTACAAATCTTCTGCAAGCTATGCTTGTCAAAAGAGCTGAAAAATCTCATTAACAGAGCAGTAACAACGCGTTATGCTTACATACACAGATTGAGCATCGCATCGCGATGCTCACAAACAACAAGATCACATGACTAAATGATCATGTGATCAAACAGTGATCAAACAGTGAATGAAAGCTCACGTTAAAGTGATCAGCTTTTACATATACAGATCAAGCATTGCATCGTGATGCTCATAAACAATAAGATCATGTGACTAAATAATCATGTGATCAAACAGTGAATAAAAGCTCACGTCGAAGTGATCAGCTTTCAGTTATATATATCAAAGTTCATTTAGCTCGCTCAGTAAGATGATCAAACAGCAAATTTAAAAGCTTACGTTGAAGTGATCAGCTTTCAATTACATAAATCAAAAGCTTATTTAACTCGTTCAGCTAAATGATCAAACAGCGAATGAAAGTTCACGTCAAAGTGATTGACTTTCATATACATAAATCAAAGCTTGTTTAACTCGCTCAGCTAAATGATCAAACAGCAAATTTGAAAGTTCACGTCAAAGTGATCAGCTTTCACATACATAAATCAAAGATCATTTATTCTTCAGATGATCAAATGCAAATTTGAAAGCTTACGTCAAAGTGATCAGCTTTCACAATTTCAAGTTATTTATATGATCACTTGATTATATAAACAGTTCATGTGCTTGTATGTACATTTTAACGATTTGACTGCTCAATGAAAAGATATACTGCATCGACTTTGACTAGATTACATGTAATTTAGCATATATACAGCGCTTCAGTGCTACTATCTAAATAAATAGCATCATGTTTCATAGTCTTAGACTGCATAAGCATGTAAAACTTGAAGAAATAAAAAAAAAATCTTGCTGCTGCTTTAAGATCTTTCATGATCATGATGATTATTCAATAATTCAAGAAGTTAATGTCATGTAACATTCTTGATTGCAGATGCATTCAGTTTAAGCAATGCATGAGTATATGCTTCGCTGTCTGATGACTTCATTCGCAATTGCATCATGAACTATTCATGCTCAAAACATTTCTTGAATGCAGATAAATATTAAAATCTATGTGTTCAATTCTGATGTAAGTTGCAAGAATGCTTTCAATTTTCTGAAAATCATCATGCATCTTTATCATCTTGTTGAATAAATGAGATCTTTGTGCTGAAATTACATTGATATTTGCAATGCATTTCTTGTATTTTTCTCATCATTGCTTTCATTAATCTTTGTAATATAATGTTATTGCGATGTTATTGCTTATTGAAATCATCATAAAAAGATTGAATCATCTGCATTTAAATTGCATTATTGTGTTTTTTTGAATAAATATGTTCAGAAGCATTATTTTCTTGATAACAGAGAAATAAGATTTTTTTTTATTTCTTCAAGTTTTACGTGCTTATGCAGTTTAAGACTATGAAACACGATGCTATCTATTTAAATAGTAGCATTGAAGCGCTGTATATATGCTAAATTACATGTAATCTAGTCAAAGTCGATGCAGTATATCTTTTCATTGAGCAGTCAGATTGTTAGAATGCGCATACGAGCGCGTAAGCTGTTTATATAATCAAGTAATCATATAGACAACTCAAAATTATGAAAGCTGATCACTTTGACGTGAGCTTTCAACTTGTCTATATGATCATTAAGCTAAGCGAGCTAGATGAGCTTTGATCTTATGTAGATGAAAGCTGATCACTTTGACGTGAACTTTCAAGTTCGCTGTATGATCACTCAGTTAAATGAACTAGATGAGTTTTGATCTATGTATTTGCGATGCATGTAAATCGATCAGAAAATCGAAAAATCGATCGATTTACTGCATCGCACAGATGTGTATGTGCGCAAAAGCTGAGTCGTGCCTTCGCAATAACTGTGTGAATGTCGTATATTAGTTGCAGCGCGTGCGCAAAGACGTTGCTGTCGTTCTATATATATGAGCAAAGATTGTGTCATGTCTTTGCAATGTATGTGATTACGATGCATGTAAATTGATCTGATAATGCGAAAAATCGATTGATTTACTGCATCACGCAAGCGTGTAGATGTGCAAAAGCTGAGTTGTGTCTTCGCAATGTATGTGTGTGTGATGTATATAAGTTGCAGCGTATGCGCAAAGACGTTGCTGTCGTTATCGATTTACTGCGTTGCACAGATATGTATGTGCGCAAAAGCTGAGTCGTGCCTTCGCAATGACTGTGTGAATGTCGTATATTAGTTGCAGCGTGTGCGCAAAGACGTTGCTGTCGTTCTGTGTATATGAGCAAAGACTGTGTCATGTCTTCGCAATGTATTTGATTGCGATGCATGTACATCGATCTGATAAAGCGAAAAATCGATCGATTTACTGCATCACGCAGACGTGTAGATGCGCAAAAGCTGAATTGTGCCTTCGCAGTATATGTGTGTATGTCGTATATGAGCTCAACATGTGAATAAAGCGCTGTTACTGCTCTGTGTGTGATTGCGCTGCGTGTAAATCGGCCTGAAAATGCGAAAAATCAATCGATTTACTGCATCACGTCTGTCTGTATGTGCGCAAAAGCTGAGTCGTGCCTTCGCAATATATGTGTATATGTTGTATATGAGCTGCAGCATGTATGCAAAGACGTTGCTGTCATTCTGTGTATGTGCGAGCTTCAACGCGCTGATAATTGCGTTGTTATTGCTTCGCTTTTCGACTGTGTGTGAGCTCAACGCATGAGTAAAGCGCTGTTACTGCTCTGTCAATGTTGATGAGATTATTCAGCTCTTCTGACAAGCATAGCTTGCAAAAGATTTGTAGTCAGCATCTCGTACAAATAAATCTTGTTGTTGACTCAGAGAAATAAGAAGTGAGATGATTAATTTTCATCAGTTGAATGTGTATGAGTTTGCATGCTCATTTAATCTCTTGCGTTCTATCATCAATTTAACTGTATAATGTGACTTTATTCTGCAGCATGTTCAAATGAACATGCAGTGAATTTATGTACATTTCGATTTTTAACATTTTAATACTTATTCTTTTGAATGCTTTTGTAATGTGATGTAAAGTCTGATTTTACAAAGTTTCTAATCTGCATTTCTTGTCTGATAATTCTTTCTCTTTATCATGCTGATATTAAATTAAGAAAGTCAATACTCATACATCTTTCTGACTTACATGTACATCTCTCTTTGCTTACATGTACATTTTCTCGAAGAAACCTGAAATTTTCATTGTGCATCACTCAGTTACACATCAAATTTAGTAAACAATTCAAGAGTTTACATATGATTCTGAGTAATTTCTTCATGATCTTTCTTACAGTCTTAAATTCGATTAATCTAGTTTAGTAAACTCACACATCAGACTTTTTTCTGACACTCATCATCATCATCATCATTGTCATCATCATTGTCATGATTATTCTCATTGATGTCTCATTTGTCAGCATCATCTTTGTTAATCTCATGTCTTTGATCTCATTTTTCATTTCAAAGAAGATTTATGATGATGTGAAACTCTGTCAGATTTACTTTTACAAGTTCAAAATCTCACTATTATTTGATCAAAAATAGACTTGTAGAAGCAAAAGAATGATAAAATGTTAAACGTCAGCAAGAGTTCAAGAATTCTACATAAAAAAAGTTCTTACAATATGAATAAATATTAATGAAGATAAAACAACAAGAGCTACAGCAAAGAATGAAGCAAAGATGAAATTGAGATTGAAATCAAAATCAAGATCTCATATGAGCAAGAGATGAAAAACAGCAAAATGAAGAGCAGTGAGATGAAGAGCAGCAAGATGAAGAGCAGTGAGATGAACATGCTGTCACACTTTCTTTCATTCAAATGAATGCAGATCTGTTTGCAGCGTTTCATATATAGCAAAAAAGATGCTGAAACAGCGATATTGAAACTCTTTGAACATGAAATTGAAGCTCTTTAAATTACTCAAAATCATATGTAAATTCTTGAATTATTTACTAAATTTAATGTGTAACTGAGTGATGTGCAATGAAAATTTCAGGTTTTCTTGAAAGAATGTACATGTAAGCAAAGAAAAATGTACATGTAAGTCAGAGAAATGTACGAGTATTGATAGACTGATCATTGAGTTGAGTTTCAAGTTGACATTTTGAACTTGAATCGAGATTGAGTTGAGTTGCTCATATTTTCAACTCAATTTGAGTCAAATTGCTCATATTTTCAACTTAACATGACTCAACTCAACTGAGAATTGAGTCAACTTGATTTGACTCGTCAAGAACTTGAGCTTGACATCAAGAGAACTAAATATAGAAAATTTTTCGATTTTTGACTTTTGCATTATCTTTTAATAGAAAGTCATGAAGAGAAACATGAAGATCATTTGATAGAAAGTCATAAAGAGAAACATGAAGATTGTTTGATAGAGAGTCATAAAGAGAAACATGAAGATCATTTGATAGAGAGTCATGACAAAAAACATGAAGAGAAACATGAAAAGAAACATGAAGAGAAACATGAAGAGAAACATGAAGAGAAACATGAAGAAAAACATGAAGAAAAACATAAAGAAAAACATAAAGAAAAACATAAAGAGAAACATGATGAGAAACATGAAGAAAAAACATGAAGATCGTTTGACTTTGATAGAGAGTCATGACGAAGAAACATGATAGAAAGTCATGAAGAAGATCATGAAGACTGTTCAATCAAGTTATTTACATTTATCTAATATCTTGTCGAGTCAAGTCGAGTTTTCGAATTGAGTTATCAAGTTAAGCTTCTCAATTCAACTTAAGTGCTTGAGTTCAACTTCTCAATTCAACTCAACACTTTTTCAAAAAAATTTCAATTCAACTTGATACTTTTTGAGTTAAGTACTTGACTTGATGTAATCAATCTAAGTATTGACTCTTTAAATTAATGCTTCAAATGTGATTTTTAATTTCATTACAGCTGAGTACACTTGTCTTGCTTTTGTGAAAATTATTTCTTATATAAAGATTTTTAAATGATTAAGCGCAAGCATTCTTGTGACGTGACTCACTTCTATCTGTTGAAGATGCGCGTCTCATTGTAATTTTATGTTCAGTTGAACTTCTAGAACTTGCATGTTTGACTTTAACTTAATCATTGAGCTTTCTATTTATATGCTAGTCATCATGTTGAATTTTCTCAATTTTCTAGTGAAATGTGTGAATTCATATTTTTCTGATGCGAACGTTGCATCATGAGTTTAAGCTCACTTTGTGTAAACATCATGTATTTTGCTCAGTATTTTACAAATTTCTTCAATGAATCTGTCATAAACTAGAATGTTGATGTCATTTACAAAGTCAAGCACTTCAATTTTGATTTTCAATGCTTTGCATTTTTCAATTAAACTTATGTTGAAAAATAGAAAGAGAATTGATGAAATGAAAAATTCTTAAAATATGTTTGTGTTAATCTTATGCATAGTGCTCGCTTGTTCATTGAATATCAATGATGTCTCTCTGTACTTTAGAAAGCTGCATGCTCATTCAACTGTATAACTTAATGTTTTTCTTATTTTCAGCATGTGCAGCAGTCTGATGTGCAAGATTCAATCAAACGCTTTGATGATATTTAAACTTAGCATGAAAATTATGTACTTAATGTCACAGTCTTACATGATGTGAACTTAATTTACTAGTAGATTTAACATTAAGATCATGAATTACTTATGTTTTGTTCTCATTTGAGCATCTGAAAGCATGTGATGAATCTCAATTATATTACTTAATCTTTTAATCATAATTGATTTTAAAGCTTTGTTCATGATATCAAGCAAAGTAATGAATTGATATATCTTCAAGTCAATATAATTGCTTTTCTTTAATTTATATAACACTATTGTTTGAGTCTTTTTGAACTGCTTCAAGTGATATTTGTGTATTATGCATGCATTGAATAAACTTATCAATATTGAGATCAGTTCTGTAAGATTTATTTAAAATGCTTTGTTTGAAATTTCAAAGACATCTGATGCTTTGTTTGCTTTTACTTGTTTAATTACTTATTTCATCTCATTTTCTGAAATGCGTGAATTTAATGATATTGTCAAAGATATGAATGAATTTGAAATGTCATTGATGTTTGTTTATAAGAATGAAGAGAAGAATTTTTCTTGCAGCATCTTGATTTTTTTCTCAAATGTTGTTATCATGTAATCAATATTGTCTCATTTCAGTAACAAGAACTGAGAAAGCTTTTTAAATAATTAACTTTCAATTCTGATTCATTTTGCAAAGCATCATATTGATTTCAATGCATCATTTAGCTCATGCATCTATAATCTGAAGTGTATGCATTTTGTTTATCTGATGATCTTGTTTTTGTGATCATTGTATTTCAGATATTCATTTCATGTCTTTAATATATTTTGCATTTTTTATATGATTTGCAATCATCTTGATTTCATTACTACTTTAAAGCAGTTTTGATTTCAGAAGTTTCTTACTTAATTTGATGATTTTGCTCAAAGAGTAAACTTTTTAATGATTTCTTGTAATACTTTGATGATTTCTGTCACTCTGTCATTCATTTCAGCTTTGCTGTTCAAAGAATGATCTGATAAAAGATGTATTCACAAATAAGCATTCAATGCTTCTGTATTCATTTTTTTTCAGAATCAACGAGTCAAGAACTGCGCTGAAATTGTTTGTAAATTTAACTCTGTAATAATTGAAAGATGATCTAATTTCTGATGTAAATCAATTCATACTTCGCATTTACATATCATAGACTGTATTTTCTTGCTGTTAAAGATTAAATTTATCATTATAAATTGATTGTGAATCTTACAAGTGATTATGTTTAATTTCAGCAGTAGTTTCAATCTTGCATTTATAATGATGTTTAATAAAGTATTAATCATCATATGTTAAGTGAAGCATCTTCATCTCTCTTAATGTGAATGATGTAAATTAAAATCTTCTACAACTAGTTGTTTGCAGTCATTCTTGAGTAGTTCATTCAAACAAGAAATAGTTAAGAATTTCTTTATAAATATGAAAAATAGTGAATTTAAGTTGTAAATGTTTAAAAATTTTAACATCTGCATTTTATCATCTGTGTTGCAAGTTAATATTCTGATTGAGCAGATATCTGATTCAGCTGTTTATACTATTCATTGATTAAGTCTTAAGTATTTGTTAACATATATGCATGTTTTTGATTGAAATAATGAGTTTTTCACTAAATGAAAGAATTTATAAGCTGAGCTAAATGATTACAAATTGTTAATGTTGTGTTTTTACTTTTGTATAATTACTATGTTGAATTTGTGAACTTTTTTATCAATCAAGAATGATTCTTGAATCTTCAATGATTTTCTGATGTTATATTGTAGAATTCATAGAAAGAATTGTTTCATCATAAAGTTATTTGTAGCTGTTGTTGACTCTGCATTGAAAAAACTCTTTGTATGCTTTCAATCATTGAGAATTTTTCGCACTTTCTGATTGAGCATTTCTGAGTCTGCTCAAATGTCATCTCATTCAAGTCACTAGTCATGCATAAAAAGAAATTAATTCATCTTTTTTTAACTTTTATCATCTGTCATATTAATTCAACATCTTGATTACATATTTTTAACATGATGATTGCTGAATTCAAAGAATTTATTGAATTTATGAAGTTTGTTGAACTCAATGAATTCATTGAGCTTAAAGAGTTCAGAAACAGTGAAAGAAATGTACAATTATATTTCAACATTTTCAAATATTTAATTAATTTGTTTCTGTAGATTTTTGATGCTTGTTTCATCTGCTGTCATTATTTGAGACAGATGCGTCTTCAAAATTCATAATTTTCATTACAATTAATGCAACATATTTCATTTGAAAACATCATGCACTCTTTAATGTGATGTTTATCTGCACATTTAGTGCAGCGTTGTTTCTTCTTGCAGAATTTAATCATATGATCAAATTCAAAGCATCTGTAATATTAAATGATGTAACAGTTCTTTTCTGTCAGTTTGCATGAGCATTTTTGATATAAGTTTAACATGCTTTCATTCATTAATTGATTCATTATTGCTTTAATTGTGATTTTTATAATGAGTGATGAGTGAATTTTCTCACTTTCAATTACTTTCTTAAGTTAAATTATTCTTAGAATCTTTAGATTTTCATGAAGTCTTGCATTATCTTTTATCAATCTTTTAATGATTACTTTCTGATTGCTTGTGTTTATTATGATACATATTTTATATGTTAGCACAGTGAAAATTCAATGCATTATACATATTAAGTTCATATCTGAAATCTTTTCAGATTTGCTTAAGTCTCTGAACTCACTGCATGAAGTATGATGTTTTCGCTTTCAAGCTTGCAAAGAAACATGATTAAATCTTTTTGAGCTGTTGACACATTTGTAATTTCTTGAAAAATTTGTTCAATAAATTTCTTTTGTATCTTCTTTATTTTCTTTCTTTCTATTATCTTCATCATGATCTTTTATTTCTTGCAAAGTAATGACAATTCATTTCTGAAATATTACTTTCTCATTATTGCTTCTTTTCTTATCATGTTCACTCATGATGTGATTCTTGATGAGAAGTGTGTGCTATCTTATGTTTGTAACTGCTTGCTAAGCAGTTGTACAAATGTTTTCAGTTTCTGTACATTCTTTGCAATGAATGCATTTTAATTTTCATTGTTTTTTCTTCTGAATCATTTTGAAGATGTTGCATCAGCTTCACTGCTACTTCTTTTCATGAATGATCTTTGCTTTTTTCTTTCTTTAACGTTGATGTCTGTATTAGAAAATCAATAATATTAGCAACATACTTTTCATCATTGTGTAAGCTTTTCAACTTCACGTTGCTGTTTCTTCATGATAAGTCAATGTCACTTACAATTGTCTCTGAATCAGCATTGCTGCAGTTTATGCAATTCATCATTATTTATTCACTCTTTAAATTCATTCTGTCTTGATTGTATTACTCTTTTCAAAAATTTACTTTACACACGTTGTAATTGTTTTTGAACTTAATGATAAACATAATAACAATTATTATTCACTCTTTGTTAATTATTTATGCTTTATTATTTTAACAACACAATTTAATTAATGAGTAAACAATGTTTATGCATCATTTATATGCTATCAATATTATTATGTATGTCAATTATGCATTACATATACTATTTATAATGTTATCTACATGCATTATAATTAAAAATGAATCATTATTTAATTAAAGATTTCTTTTTTTCTGATGTTTTCACAGAGATTTGAAGATTTTTATCAAGAGCTTTTAGAACAAAACTATGAATAAACGTTGTTTTTTTTCTTTTAAGTTTTACGTGCTTATGCAGTTTAAGACTATGAAACATGATGCTATTTATTTAGATAGTAGCACTGAAGTGCTGTATGTATGCTAAATTACATGTAATCTAGTCAAAGTTGATGCAGTATATCTTTTCATTGAGCAGTCAGATCATTAGAATGCGCATACAAGCGTATGAACTATTTATATAATCAAGTGATCATATAAACAATTTGAAATTGTGAAAGCGGATCACTTCAATGTAAGCTTTTGAATTTGCATTTAATCATCTGAAGAATAGATGATCTTTGATTTATGTATGTGAAAGCTGTTCACTTTGACGTGAGCTTTTGAATTCGCTGTTTGATCATCTAGTTAAGCGAGCTAGATGAACTTTGATCTATGTATAAAAGCTGATCACTTCAACGTAAGCTTTTGAATTTACTGTTTGATCATTTAGCTGAGCGAGCTAGACGAGTTTTGATCTATGTGCAAAAGCTGATCACTTCAACGTAAGCTTTTGAATTTGCTGTTTGATCATTTAGCTGAGTGAGTTAAACGAGTTTAATCTATGTGTGAAAGCTGATCATCTTGATGTAAGCTTTCAAGTTTGCTGTTTAATCATTTAGCTGAGCGAGCTAGACGAGCTTTGATTTATGTACAAAAGCTGATTACTTCAACGTAAGCTTTTGAATTTGCTGTTTGATCATTTAACTGAGCGAGCTAGACGAGTTTGATCTATGTGCGAAAGCTGATCATCTCAACGTGAGCTTTCAGATTTACTGTTTGATCATTTAACTGAGTGAGCTAAACGAACTTTGATCTATGTATATGAAAGTCGATCACTTCAACGTAAACTTTCATTCATTTATCGAAAATATGTTGCATACGTTGCATGCAACATACATAAGACATGATCTCTATGCTGATTTTTTTCTTAAATTCAAAAGATTACTCAAAAAGTTTTTCTTGCAGCAGATTCACAGTTCAAGATGAGCAAAATCTTTCACTGCTTAAATTTCAACAGTTTACTTCTTAAGCATGAGTCACAGACATTTTGTCAGCAATACACATGCATATCACAGTCGATTTCTTCTTTAATCATATCAACATACGCTATTGTTTTCTTAAGTTATACAGACAATGTTTTTGACTAGAAATTGATTTTATCATCAAGACATTCAAGAGTCAGAACTTAATGAAGAAATGAGATTCTTGAGATTAACAGTCATCATCATTGTATATCATGTCTTGCAGATGCTCGCTTCGCTTGTAAGATGTGCAACTTATCTGTTTCATGTTATCTGTAGAAATCTTTCTTGTGCAGATTGATCATGTTTTGCAAAGATGTTTATATGTTACATCTTTAATCAGACAGCATAGTTCAATCATTCTTTATTAACTTGCTTGTATCTCTCTTCTCTTAACGAAGTTTTTTCATCAATGTATCATTTGCATATAAAATGCTCATGTTTGAACATTTGTTAAACGATATTAATGAGATTCACAAGTTTGTTCATGTTGAACTTAATGAGACTTGTAAGTTGCTTATGTCGTAGTAACAGACAGTCAGTCTTAACGAGATTTATAAATAGTTAGCATGAAGATTTAAAGAATGTTCATGATTCAAGTTCTTTCTGCTAATCATTCTCAACAGATCAAACACAAGAATGTTCTGTTTCAGTTCTCATCATCATAAATGTAGCGACAAGATACTGAATTGAATGATTTTCATAAGTAATTTCTCTTGTAGTTTTGCATTTTATTTGACTTTCTTATTCGTGTATAAATTGCTTGTAGCATGCATATTGAGATTATCAATGTTTGTGAGATCATGAAAACTCTGCATGCAATCAATGCACAGCGCTTTGCAATCAAGCAGCGCATCAATATCATTCAAACTTTTGATAATTTTTAGACTTTACTGTAGCTAAACAGTAGATTCATAGTCAGCATTGCATACAGATGAGTTTCATCACTGATCTGTTTGATAACATGATCATTGCATGAAATCAAGTAATTAAGAAAGATGAAACTATTGTTGAATATTCATTACAATCACTAAAAATTAAGCTTTACATTATGTACAAAGTGCAAAGTGACAACAGAGAAAGAAATAAAAAGACAGCATCTACTAAAGAAGTTTCATCTGCTTTGATTTCAGCGACGTTAATAATAATAATGTCAGCAATGATGATATTATTATCATCATGAGACGTGTTGTTTTGATCAAGCATGCTCATGATGCTTTCATCATATCAGATGTTGATATCAACATGAAACATATTTGAATTTCAGATGATCATGCAGTATTATTAATAATCATCATCATCATTATCATCAGTTTAGCAACAGCAGTTAATGATGCAGTAATAATCAATGATGCAGCAGTAGTTGTTTTCAAGATCATCAGTCATAAAATTCATCTTTTATTTATTCATGATTAATAAATTTCATCAAACAACTTTTCAATCTTTCAGCAGTCTCATGCAGATGCAAGACAATGATGATGAGATTTTACTAAAGTACATAATTTGATAAATCAATTGAAACAAAGATCAGCAAATGATTATAACAAAGACATATCAAATGCTTGTGACTTAATTATACTTAATAAATCAGATTGAATGAATCTAAATATATTAACTGATTTAAGTAAGAAACTTCGTGATGAGATTAAAATATATTAGATGCAATGCAGATTAAATGCTCAGCGAAGATTTCAACAATTTGCATACAATCTTAATGCTTTTGTTAATGCAGCATTAAAAGATGAGAAGCTTAAGAAGTTTGATGATTTTGAACAGTAGTATATTTGATGATCATGAATTATAATATATATATTTAATTAAGTATACATTTACTTAAAAGTATCTGTTCTATCAGTTAAAATAGTAAATATACGAAGTATTAACAAGAAAACAAATCGATTCATATTTATATTTACTGTTATGCTTGCATGTCTGAAGTGATCAGCTGCAAAATAACTTTTGCTAGAAGCTTTCATCATCATGTGCAAATAGACTTCAAAATTTATGTTTTTTATCAGTTTGTAATGTCTTTTGAGTCAAGTCTTAAGCATTGAAAAGAACTCTTCAATTGAGTTGAAGTCAGAAAAGTAAAATGATAAATATAGTAAAATCTTATTGATCTGACAACATAAATCTTTGACTTTCTACTGATAATTAGCAGAGTTTAGCTTGACATTAACATTGATATCACTCATTTGAGTGTGATGCACAGAAGCGTTGTTAAGAATCAACATCAATTTAAACTTTGAAAAGTGATTACATTTTGAAAAGTATCTTATTCATCAAAAATTATTTAAAGTGAGTTTCAGAAATACTCTTCTGATGTATATGTTTGATTAAAATGTCATCAGAGCAGTAAATATTTTTCACTTCGTTTGACTGATTGAATTATACATGATGATATGTCATAGAAAGTTCAGTCATGTTTACAATGCATTGTATATTCATTGACTGCACTTTCATTCAGAAACATGAGCATTTCATGAGTGAACTGACTAATATTTAGAAAGTATAAATTTCAACACTTTTACAAGCACTTCAAAGTCTTTTGTTTAAAACATTTTTAATTGATTTTCATGATTTTTAAAGCGTTGAATAAAGTGAAAAGAGCAATGATGATGCTTCAATCGTTGAAGAGATAGTATAGCATCTTATTCAAATATGATCATGACTGATTTTTTAAAAAATGTCAAAGATTAATTCTGATAGCAGAATAAATTAAGAGCATTAATTTCTGAGCACTCATTTTATTAAAATATGTGTGTTGATTGTATGTTTTTAATTTAGCTTTAATTCTTCTGATAGTTTTAACTTTGATTTCTATGATGTTAACAATGATTTCAAACAACAATCTTTGCTGTAAATGCATTGCTATTCAATTCTTTTAAGTGAAAACAAGAGAAGAAATCATACTTGTAAAGCTTTGAAATCGCGCTGAAATGTGTTAAAATCACGTTGAAATTGATTCTGCAACACGTCAGATATACATGAAGAAATCATCTTTGTATAATCTCATATTACATATCAAATGAAAGAAATTAAAGATCTGTGAAATGATAATTAAACTTCTTCAGCGAATTGATTGATTGCAAAGCAAAATTTGCAGAAGATGAACTCTCAATTTTGAAAATTTTAAATTCTGATTTACTCACTATGAAATAGAAATATACAATAATTGTAATTGTAATTGTAATTCATACATTCATGTGACATTGATTTAAATTCGACTCATAAGAAAAACTATGCTATGTGTATCAAATGAACAAAACTCTCTGAGAGAGAAAATCACTCGTTAATTACATGATGACTTCACATCATTGAAACAATAAATTTGATACTATGTTATCAGTAATGAATTTATAGCTTCTATTCAGCATGTGATGCTTGAGTAAATTTTTAATGAGTGTCTATGCTGTTTAATTATGACGCATCGTCTTTACTCTGCTCTTCATTGATGATATTCTATACAATGATGTTTCAATTTGATTCTCAATTTGAAGATGAAAGACGTTTTCTTTGCACTCATGATGCTTGTGATTGTAATGTAGAAACTGTGTTCTCTTGTTTAATGATTATCATTCATTAAGCAAAGAAATATGTGATGAAAGAGAGATGCACATGATGAGAAGATAAAGTGCAATTGTATTAAGTAACTTTATTCTGCTCTTGAATTGACTTATATCACGTAGACGTTGAATGAATTATGAATATAGATGTGCAATCACAATCGTTTAATGCATGATTCTGATCAATAATAGAGAATGCATTCTGATCATTCTCATGAACTCTTAATTTTTCACATAGATAAATGTATGATTTGACATCAAGTAAAGAAGATGAGTTCAAGTCTTCTCAATATATCAGTATGATCGACGAGTCACTACTTCTTCAAGTATTGTAATCATGATTCTCAGACTCATCATTTGAAATGACTATTTTATCTGATATCTTTTCATCAATTACTTGATGACATTGTTGATGTGATGAAGATGTTTCAATATCAACGCAGTTGACGAGTCGCAAATTCTTCAATTACTTAAAATCATAATTCGCAAACTCTTCAATTGAATTGTTTTTTTCACTAGTAGTATCTTCTCATCTTTTACTGACATCGACATGTCATTAATCTTCTTCGTAGATCAATTGTGACTGTTAGAGAAAATGTTGTCACATGAGCGAAAATTCTGCATGATGATCTTTCTGATCATGCAACGTTTTAACATCATTTGAACTGCGTTGAATTGAGATCTCTTGACTCTTTTAACTTCTATTCAAACACAGAATAGAATTGAAAGATTCGTAGTCAACATCATGTACAGATGAATCTTATTGTCAGTCGAGATATACAATATAAAATCTTTTTCTCATTATTTTCAAAATATCATGAAATATTTTGAAATAAGATTTTAACATTGTGAATTTATTCTCTATGTTCTTTTATAATTTTATCATGATACTTTCTTAAAAATATTGAGAATCTTTACTTTTATAAAACAATCTTGTGAAGATTTTATCTCATTATCATTAACATTATCAAAATGACAAAGCATAAATCACTTGAATTTATAATGAAGTTTTAAGAAATAACTAAATAATTTTTCTTCATCATTTCAATAATTTGCAAAGTTTTTATCTTTGAATGAAGAGTTGTTAACTTTTATTTCTTTTATAATTCATCATGTTGAAAAGTTACTTAAATTAACTGTTTATTAATATCAAGAAAGAATTCATCTTTTACATCTTTATTTTCAAATTTCATTATACATGAACATTCATTTTCAATTATGATATTTTGCAAAATTAAAGCATTATTGCTTTAATTCTGTTACAATTACAATTTTATTATCATACTTAAATATTGAATCATCATCTTTAAAAAGAGTTTAAAATAATTAAAATTGTTAAAACTTAATTTACTAAATAAATAAATAATATTTATAAAAGTTAAACTGATTGCATCAAGTCAAGTACTTGAGTTCAAGTCAAGTACTTAACTTGAAAAGTGTTGAATCAAATTGAAATTTTTTTGAAAAAGTGTTGAATTGAATTGAGAAGTTGAACTCAATAACTTGAGTTGAGTTAAAAAGCTTGATTCAACAATTCAATTTGAAAACTTGATTTGATTCAACAAGATATTAAATAGATGTAAATAGCTTGATCAAACAGTCTACATGATTTCTCTTCATGACTTTCTATCATGTTTTTCTGTCATGATTCTTTATCAAAGTCAAATGATCTTCATGTTTTTCTTCATGTTTCTTGTCATGTTTTTCTTTATGACTTTCTATCATATGATCTTCATGTTTTCTCGTCATGACTTTCTATCAAACAATCTTCATGTTTCTCGTCATGTTTCTCTTCATGTTTCTCTTCATGTTTCTCTTCATGTTTCTCTTCATGTTTTTCTTTATGATTTTCTATCAAATAATCTTCATGTTTTCTCTTCATGACTTTCTATCAAAAAGATAATGCAAAAGTCGAAAAAATTTCTATATTTAACTTTTTGATATCAAGCTCAAATTCTTGATGAGTTGAATCAAGTTGATTCAATTCTCAGTTGAGTTGAGTCACGTCAAGTTGAAAATATGCGTAATTTGACTTGAATCAAGTTGAAAATGTGAGCAACTCAACTTTGAATTGAGTCAAATTCAAAATGTCAATTCAAAACTTAACTTGATGATCAGTTTATATAAATGTAATATGATAATGTAATATTTTAAGCAAATACAATATAAATATATTGTTAAAACTTAATTTACTAAATGAATAAATGAAATTTATAAAAGTGATATGACAATGTAATATTCTAAGCAGACATAGTATAAATATATTTTATGATAAAGCTAATTAATAAGAAGTTCTTGATAATTTAAGAAAATCAATCAAGTATAAAGAGTTTATCAAGCATTGTTAAGTTAAACACAGCATAATTCATGATATATTAAGTTGAAGATATAACGTGATTTATGCAATGTTTTGACAGAGTTTCAAAGTTAATTCAGATCTGATTTTCAACTTAATTTCTGACTTTAGTCTCTGGTTTAATCTTTATATATCAATTCATCATGATAATTGTTTTCTTTTTTAAGTGAATTCATTCTTAATCTCAATAATTAATATTTTTGTTCATTTCAGTAAATAACAACGTTTATTCAATCAATAACGAGATTTATCTGTACAAGATGCTGACTACGAATCTTCTGCAAGCTATGCTTGTCAGAAGAGCTGAACAATCTTATTGACAGAGCAGTAACAACACATTACGCTCACATATACAGATCGAGCATTGCATCACGATGCTTACAAACAACAAGATCACATGACTAAATAATCATGTGATCAAACAGTGATCAAACAGTGAATGAAAGCTCACGTTGAAGTGATCAACTTTCACATATATAGATCGAGCATTGCATCGCGATGCTCACAAACAATAAGATCATGTGACTAGATGATCATGTGATCAAACAGCGAATGAAAGCTCACGTTGAAGTGATCAGCTTTCATACATAGATCAAAGTTTGTTTAGCTCGCTCAACTAAATGATCAAACAGCGAATTTGAAAGCTCACGTCAAAGTGATCAGCTTTCACATACATAGATCAAAGATTATCTAGTCTTCAGATGATCAAATGCAAATTCAAAAGCTTACGTTGAAGTGATCAACTTTCGCACATAAATCAAAATTCATTTAGCTCGCTCAGTTAAATGATCAAACAGCAAATTTAAAAGCTTACATTGAAATGATCAGCTTTCATACATAGATCAAAGTTTATTTAGCTCACTCAGCTAAATGATCAAACAGCGAATTCAAAAGCTCACATCAAAGTGATCAGCTTTCACGTACATAAATCAAAGATCATTTATTCTTCAGATGATCAAATGCAAATTTGAAAGCTTATGTTGAAGTGATTAGCTTTCACAATTTCAAGTTGTTTATATGATCACTTGATTATATAAACAGTTCATGTACTCATATGTGCATTCTAACAATCTGACTGCTCAATGAAAAAATATACTGCATCGACTTTGACTAAATTACATGTAATTTAGCATATACACAGCGCTTCAATGCTACTATCTAAATAAATAGCATCATGTTTCATAGTTTTAAACTGCATAAGCACGTAAAACTTGAAGAAATAAAAGAAAATTTGTTATCAAACAGCTTGTAATGCTTATTCAGCTCATCATTTGATTGTCAGCAATAATGAGTACAATTGCTACATTCAATGTAGTAACATAATCATTTCTTTATTAAAATCATACTGCTTCATTTCATTTCATGATTCAATAACTTTCATTTTCTTACTTACTTTCTTTACTTCATAAATGAAGTTTTAAAAAAGTCTTTCTTCTTTCACTTATTCTTAAACTTTTGCTTGAGTGTCTTTTTGATAAAAGCATCATTGAATGAGTATGTTTATTAAAAAAAGACAATCACAACGCATGCAAAGCAAATTTTTGAAAGAAGCAATATAATTAAGACAGAATGAATTTAGAAGATGAATAAATGATGATGAATTGCATGAATTGCAATAATGCTGATTCAAAGATGATTGTGAGCAATGTTGACTCATCACAAAGAAACAGCAACGCAAGATTGAAAAGCTTATGCAATGATAAAAAGTATGTTACTAATATTATTGATCTTCTAATACAAACATCAACGTTAAAGAAAGAAAAGAATAAAGATCATTCATGAAAAGAAGTAACAGTGAAGCTGATGCAACATCTTTGAAATAATTCAGAAGAAAAAAACAACGAGAATCAAAATGTGTTTATTGCAAAAAATATACAGAAACTGAAAAAATTCATACAACTGCTTAGTAAGCAGCTACAAATATAAAATAGCACATGCTTCTCGTTGAGAATCACATCATGAGCAAACATAATAAGAGAAGAAGCAATAATGAGAAAGTAACATCTCAGAAATGATTTGTCATTACTTTGCAAGAAACAAAAGATCATGATGAAGATAACAGAAAGAAAGAAAATAAAGAAGATACAAAAGAAATCTACTGAATAAATTCTTTAAGAAATCACAAATATGTTGACAGCTCAAAGAAATTTAATCATGTTTCTTCACAAGCTTGAAAGTGAAAACATCATACTTCATGCAGTGAGTTCAGAAGCTTGAACAAATTTAGAAAGATTTCAAACATAAGCAAAAAAAATCATGAACTTGATGCATATAATGCATCAAATCTTTGCTGTGCTAGCATATGAAATATACATCATAATAAACATAAATAATCAGAAAGTGATCATTAAAAGATTGATAAAAAACAATGTAAAACTTCATGAAAATTTAAAGATTCTAAGAATAGTCTGACTTAAGAAAGTAGTTGAAAGTGAGAAGATTCACTTGTCACTCATCATAAAGATTGCAATCAAAGTGATGATGAATTGATTAATGAAAAAAAGCATGTTAAACTTGTATCAAGAATGTTCATGCAAACTGTTTGAAAAGAACTGTCATATCACTCAATGTTACAGATGTTTCAAATTTAATCATATGATCAGATTCTGCAAGAAGAAACAACGCTGTGCTAAATGCACAGATAAACATCACATTGAAGAGTGCATAATGTCTTTAAATAGAAAATGTTGCATCAATTGCAATGAAAATCACAAATTCTGAAGATGCATCTGTTTCAAATGATAACAGCAGATGAAATAAGCATCAGAAATTTACAGAAACAGATTGATTAAATATTTGAAAGCATTGAAATATAATCACATATTCTTCTTGCTGTTTCTGAACTTTCTAAGCTCAATGAATTCATTGAGTTCAACAGACTTTGTAGATTCAATGAATTCTTCAAACTCAGTAATCATCATGTTGAAAATATGTAATTGAAATGTTGAATCAACATGATAAATGATAAAAGTTAAAAAGAGATGAATTAATCTCTTTTCATGCATAACTAGTAATTTGAATAAGATGACATTTGAGCAGACTCAGAAATGCTTAATCAGAAAGCATAAAAGATTCTCAGTGATTGAAAGCATATAAAGAGTCTTCTCAGTGCAGAATCAATAACAGCTACAAATAATTTTATAATAAAACAATTCTTTCTACAAATTCTACAATACAACATCAGAAAATCATTAAAGATTCAAGAATCATTCTTGATTGACAAAAAAGTTTGCAAATTCAATATAGTAATTATACAAAAGCAAGAACACAACATTAATGATTTACAATCATTTAATTCAGCTCACAACTTCTTTCATTTAATGAAAAACTCATCATCTCAGTCAAAAACATGCATATATGTTAATTGTAATTGTTGTTACGATCCTAGCTACGCGACTATGTTGATAGCTATGTTGGTGACTATGTTGATGACTATCGCCGACCGCTCGCCGCTAGGCTATAGAGTTGTTCCGAGGCCAACCCTATTCAGGATTAGCTTATGTTCTCCTGAGTCATATAGATAGCCGGCTCTTCCCTTCTAGATACTTTCCTTCCTTAGCATTTATATACTCGTTACATTACACTCATATGACTCGCTCTATGCTGACCCCTAACATTATATAAATGCTTCTTCGTTACAGACGAAGTGAAATAATCTGCATCGACTTTCGAGTGCTTCTGTCGACTCTTCAACCCACTATCGACATTTGGTCTAGTCGGCTTGCAATCGTCAGCAGCACTCATCTTTCTTTCCTCGTGAGCTGATTCAGCGAGAATAAACAAAAGATTCGAACTCGTGCGCTGATCAGCGAGTATAAACAAACGATCAAAATCATTCGACTAGATCAAAGATCAGCGAATTAATCGTTCATTCAGATTCGCAAGAAATTCTTCGAATTTGTTGAACAATCAAACGGAATCAGTCTATGACTGCGTGAAGTCTCTACTTCAAAGAGCAATCAAAGAGGTCAGTCAAGAACTGCGTGAAGTCTCTATCTTAATGAGCAAATCTCAACAGTGAGCCTGCTTCAATGACACTCATCGTCAATGCGATGACTCACCTATTCTCATCGCTCTACTCATCAGTGAACCGATCCGCCTACTCGTTCATGTGCAACTAGTGAGCCTGCTACAATAACACGATAATGCCTTCGGCAACAAGCAAACCTTTGAGCTTGTTCCTATATTGAAACCTCAGTGAGTCTGCTTCAACGACATCCTCAATGCGATGATCTACTCACTCTCATCGCTCTATCTATCAGTGAATCTGACCCGTCATCGAGTTCACGTGCAACTAGTGAGCCTGCTTCAATGACATCTTCCGTCAATGCGATGATCCAGCTACTCACATCGCTCTACCAATCAGTGAATCGATCTGTCGACTCGTTCGCGTGCAAATAGTGAGCCTGCTACAAAGACGTTTTCCGTCAACGCGATGATCTATCTATTCACATCGCTCTACCTATCAGTGAATCTGGTCAAATGTTCACGTGCAACTAGTGAGCCTGCTTCAATGACACGATCAATGCGATGATCTATTCACTCTCATCGCTCTATTCATCAGTGAACCTGATCATACGTTCATGTGCAACTAGTGAGCCTGCTACAATGACATCATTCTACCTCGCATAGTGAGCCTGCTACAATAGGCATTTCGATTCTACACAAGGCTAAGAAAATACATTCATGCGAACATGAATCGTTGAAGGGAGGAAGTAATGTTACGATTCTAGCTACGCATCTATGTTGATAGCTATGTTGATGGCTATGTTGATGACTATCGTCGATCGCTCGTCGCTAAACTATAGAATTGTTTCGAGGCCAACCCTATTCAGGATTAGCTTATGTTCTTCTGAGTCATATAGATAGTCGGCTCTTTTCTTCTAGATACTTTCCTTCCTTAGCATTTATATACTCGTTACATTACATTCATATGACTCGCTCTATGCTGACTTCTAACAATTGTAATTGTAATTGTAATTCATACATTCTTGTGACATTGATTTAGATTCAACTTATGAGAAAAACTATGCTATGTATATTAAATGAACAAAACTTTCTGAGAGAGAAAATCGCTCATTGACTACATGATGATTTCACGTCATCAAAACAATAAATTTGACACTATGTTATCAGTAATGAATCTATAACTTCTATTCAACGCATGATGCTTAAGTAAACTTTTAATGAGTGTCTGTGCTGTTTAATTATGACACATTGTCTTTGCTTTGCTTTTCATTGATGATATTTTATACAAATGATGTCTTGATTCAATTCTTGATTCGAAAATGAAAGATGTTTTCTTTGCATTCATGATGCTTATGATTATAATGTTGAAAACTGCGTTCTCTTGCTCAATGATTGTCACTCATTGAGCAGAGAAATATATGATGAAAGAGAGATGTATACGATGAAAAAATAAAGTGCAATTGTATTAAATAACTTTATTCTGCTCTTGATTTGACTTATGTCACATAAACGTTGAATAGATTGTTAGTATAAACGTGTGATCACAATCGTTCAATGCATGACTCTGATCAATAGTAGAGAATGCATTCTGATCATTCTTATGAACTCTTAATTTTTCACGTAGATAGATGTATGACTTAACATCAAGTAAAGAAGATGAGTTCAAGTCTCTTCAGTATATCAGCGTGATCGACGAGTCACTACTTCTTTGAACATTATAGTCACGACTTTCAGACTCATCATTTGAAATCACTATTTTATCTGATATTTTTTCATCAATTACTTGATAACACTGTTGATGTGATAAAGACATTTCAATATCAATGCAGTTGATGAGTTGCAAATTCTTCAATCACTTGTAATCACAACTTTTAGACTCTTCATCTGAGTTGTTTATTTCATTAGTAGTATCTTTTCATTTCTTATCGACATTGACATGTCATTAATCTTCTTCATAGATTAATTGTGACTGTTAGAAGAAATGTTGTCACGTAGATAAAAACTCTGCATGATGATTTTTTTAATCACGCAATGTTATAACATCATTCAAACTGCGTTGAATTGAAATCTCTTGACTCTTCTGACTTCTATTCAAACACAGAATAGAATCAAAAGATTCGTAGTTAACATCATGTATAAATGAATTTCATTGTCAGTTACATATATGTTAATAAATAACTTCGTAAACGATATTAACATTCTAGTCTACGACAGATTCATTGAAGAAATCTGCAGAATACTGAGCAAAGCACACGACGTCTGCGCGAAATGAGCTCGCATTCATGACGTAACGTTTGCATCAGAAAAGTATGAGCTTACGCATTTCACTAGAAAATTGAAGAGATTTAACATGATGACTAGCATACAAATAGAAAGCTCAGTTATCAAATTGAAATCAGATGTACAAGTTTTAAAGATGCAACTGAACATGAAACTGCAATGAAACGCGCATCTTCAACAAATAAAGATGAATTACGTCACAAGAATGCTGACACTTAGTCATCTTGAAGTCTTCACATGAAGAACTATCTTCACAAAAGCGAGACAAGTATACTCAGCAGTAATGAGATCAGAAATTGCATTTGAAGCGTCAGTCTGACATCAGCGCGACAAGAAAGATGAACTGTTGAACAAAGAATGCAAACTAGAAACACTTCAGAATCAGACTCTGCATCACGTAGCAAAAGCATTCAAAAGAGTAAACATCGAAACTCTAAAGACAGAAACATACATGAGTTCATTACATGTTCATCTGAACATGCTACAGAACAAGATTACGTTACACAGTTGAATCAACAATCGAACGCAAGAGATCAGATAAACATGCAAACTAATACACATTCATTTGATGAGAGTTAATCACATCATTTCTCACTCATTCATCATCAAGAAAATAGTACTTCTGAATGCTTTCATTCAAGAAGATGCAAAGATACAGTCAAGATGCAGATGACACATTTTCTTCTTCACAATGATTTCAACAAATGATAACATCGCAATAACGCAGTATCACAAAGATCGATGAAATCAACGATGAGAAAAGTACAGAAAATGCGTCGCAGATGTCAATGCAATCTCAGCACAAAGATTTCATCTGAGCAATAAGATGATAAAGATGCGTAATGATCTTCAGAAAGTAGAAAGCATTCTTGCAATGTACATCAGAATTGAACGCATAGATCTGAATGCTTATTTGCACTCTAGAAATATTTCAGACATGAATAGTTCATGATGTGATTGTAAATGAAGTCATTAGACGACGAAGCATGTATTCATACACTGCTCAAACTGATTGCATCTGCGATCAAGAATGCTACAAGATGCTGACTTCTTGAATTATTAAATAATTGTCATCATCACGAAGAGTCTCAGAGCAGTAACAAAGATGATGATGAAAATAAAGCTCTTGAAGCAATTTAAAGTGACTAAAACACTCATTCTTTAACGTGTGATCAACGCGAACAAATTTGATACATAGTCTCAAAACTCACTGTTTCAACTGCGTGAAGTAATTGTATAGACTGCGAGTGATTTTCTACCTCAGAGAATTTTGTTCACTCGATAAAAATAGCATAAAGTTCTTCATGAGTCAATCTAATCAATGTCATAAGAGTGTATGAATTTATTATTATTATTATGTTAATAAATGTTTAAAACTCAATCAATAAATAATAAAAACAGCTGAATCAGACATCTGCTTAATCAAAATATTAATTTGCAACACAAATGATGAAATGCAAATGCTAAGACTTTTAAACGTTTACAACTTAAGCTCATTATTCATTACATTCACAGAGAAATTCTTAACTATTTCTTGCTTAAATGAACTACTTAAGAATGATTGCAATCAATTAGTTGTAGAAAACTTCAATCTACATCATTTATATTGAGAAAGATGAAAATGCTTCACTTAACATATGATGATTAATACTTTATTAAACATCATTACAAATGCAAGATTAAAACTACTGCTGATGTTGCAAGCATGCATCTTTGTTACTTCTGATTAGTCTGATTAGCCTAACATAAACTAGTATAGACTGTGAGTAGAGCTGTTGTTGACACGCTAGCAATCTAGCGCGTCTTCATGAGTAAAACTCACGTTATGTTGCATCTTGTTTCTACATCAGCTTTGAACTTCTAGTTAGAATACACTCATATGATTCGCTTTATGCAGACTTATAACATTAGTTCAAAGCTCATCAATCTTACTATCGACGTGTAAATGATATAAAAACAAGCTACATCACTCAAACTTAAATCAGAATCGAAATTCGAAAATTGAGCTCAGAAAACTCATTAAAAATCAAGAAATTTCTAGAACAGAACAGAAGAACATGAACATGTTGCTTTAGACTAACTCTTTATTGAGTTCATCATCAGAACAGAAGAACACGAACGCGTTGTTCTAGAACTGAAATCAGAAATTTCAGTTGAATCTCGATCAGCAATTTTCTACTCACACAATGACTAGAAGCACAGAATCAGAATCAGAATCAGTGAGCATTGCTCGCTATGATCTTCAAAATGCTAGAAGAGAATCACTTCTATTACAGAATTAAGCAACATCAGAAGACATGAATGCAAGATTGAACGTCGAAGAGAAGAACATAAATGAGTGATCTTTTGATCTTGAAGTGATCAAGATCAACATTAAGAAGAAGCTGAATGCTTGAATATTGAATGATGAAGCAGATGATCTTATTATCTTTATCAAATATATGACTCATCAGCATGACATTGAAATTGAGATTCACAATGACATGATTCAGATGTTGAATGATGTCAACAAGATCAACATTGAATTGAAAGCTATCAACATTGAGTTGAAAGTTATGCAGACAACGTTGAATGCTGTTTGAATATGTTTACAGAAAGAAATGAAGAAAAAGAACGTAATTATACATCATCTAGAAGCAACATCAAGTCGACTAAGCACTTCAATTTCAAAAGATTGATTCTTGAATTTAATCAAGCTATCTGACTCATCTCTGTTTGAAGATTCGAAGCAGAATATGAATAATTAATTGTTTCAAATGCAAAACAAGCTGAAGATGAACAAGAATCATTTTTCTATCGAAGAAATGAAGATTGCATATGTGAAAAGTCGAGTCAGTGAAATGATGATCAAACACATAGCACTTCGAATGAAAAACATGATCACGAACTCGTTTCTTGAAGCAGAAAAGATACTGTCGATCATAAATAAGATGTATGACAATCTCAATTAATGTTATACGACTCAACAACAGTTCTTGAAGCTGTATTAAAACAAGATCTTCTTTCATGAATTTTAAATGAAATTTCAGAGACTTAGTGCAAAACTAAAGTACAATAACGAAACTTTACTAGATGATTTTTAGCATAAGATTAGCTCAGATCTTCAGTGATGTTAGAACTCTTTCGTAAGTGATTAGATAAGACAATGATTAAATAATTATTGAGTAATCAGAATCTCGAAAGTGATCGCTCTGATCGCTCGAATCAGAAGTGATCACAGTGAGCATGATGAGCATAATGCTCATCTTGCTCATCTTGCTCAAGAATGATCAAAGAAATCATTCAAAGCAGAGACGACTTGACACGATTCTTTTATGTCTATATAACAATGATTGTTCTCTTAGATAGAAGCTTCGTGCTCAACTCATGTAATAGTCAATACAGTTTATTGTTTTAGCTATTTTCAGACTTTCAGTCTAGTGATTAGTTTGTTACTATACTGATCTCTGTTTATATCTTGTGTTGTTAAAGAAACAATTATTACACTTTGAGCATCACTTTTCTACAAGATATCAGAGCATCATCTTATCACAGTTGTTATATCATTCTTAGAATGAATCACATCATCAGACATCACTGCATTCTTGAATAACAAGTTGTTGATTAAGATATTGACATTGAATCTGTACTATGAAGATAAAGACAAGCTTGACGCTTTTCTTATACAAGTGAACGTCTATGTCAGAACACACAAGAAACTAAGTTCATTTCATGACAAGATATTGTTTGCATTCTCATACTTCAAAGAAGATGTCTTCAAATGATTTAAATCATTGATAAGAGATCACTTGAAGAATAAGTCAGAAGATCAAGAAGAAGAGACTAATAGAATCTTTGAAGACTTCTTTAACTTTGAGCAAGCAATACGAAGAATGTATGAAGACATAAATGCAAAGAGAATCATCGAACGACAGCTGTATGATATTAAGCAATCAGAATCAGCATTCAAGTACATCGCTGCGTTTCAATCAATCGCAGCAAAGACTGAATGAAATAACTCAACTTTTACAGCGCAGTTCTATAAAGAACTGAAGAATGTGATAAAGAACGAGATAGCTCATATGAATAAACTCGCGACTTTGCACGCTATGATTAGCAAGACAATCGTGCTGAATAATCAACAGTACGAGCGAAGACTTGAAAAAAAGAACAAGATCGCTTTTGCTTCAGTTGCATGAAGCAAGAAAAAGAAAAAGCAATCTTATTATAATTCTCAATCTATGAAGTTAGACGCAATTTGAAAGATATCAACGAACGCTCGCGATAAAACAGTTCAGCAGAGCAAAGCATGTTACACATGCAAAAAGCTAAATCATTTCTTCAGAGATTGTATTCAAAACAAGTACAAGAACAAGTCAAAGCTTTATGATAAACAAGACAAATCTTTCGCAGCAATGAAAGAAGATCAGAAAGATAAACATCAAGCGTTGTTGTGAACAGCATGTTATGAAGACAATTGTTGCACTCATCTGAGCAATAAGAAAGATTCTGAATGATATTTGAAATCATCGCGAAAGAATCGTTTCTACGCAGCAATTCATCGTCAGTTGAAAGTGCATGATGAGAAAAGTGATGAAAGTTCGTTCACTATGATCGCGAAATCAAAGATTTTCGACAGCGAAGAATATAACTCGAACAAGTTGAACAGCACAGAAAAAGCTATTCATCAAGCAGTTGAGAAAGAAAATCGACTTAGCGAAATTCTATGAGCATTCATTATCGTGACAGAAGATGCTCTCAAAGAGAGAGAAGATCATCTTGAAGTAAAGAAAGATTTTAGAAAACTTACAAATCAAGCAAGTTTTATAAGCATGTACAACGAATTGTACACTCTCTTCAGACAGAAAGAGAAAGATTTTTTGCAACGCATGCAACAGATCAAGAATGAAATACATCAGACTATTTATGACGTAGTTCAAGATGAGTCGATCGCATTGCGCAAAGACATTCGATATCATGACATAGTCATGAAGAAGTCATTCACAGAAGTCAAGTTCATCAAGCAAGAAGAATATGTACTTCTTGATGAAGATCATATATTCAGAGAACTTAAACAGATGACAAAAGTCATCAGAAAGAGATTTAATCTGTGTGATTCAAAGAAATATTCACAGAAGAAGATCAATTCAAATCGATTTCAGTACATAAAACAAGTACTTGAGAAGCAAGCTTCTAGTTCAAAAAAAACTAGAAGACTCTTTGATCAATAAATCATCGAAGAAATCTAGTCAAGAGTCGAAAATCAAAAGCATATTTATCTTCACGAATGACTCAACGCAGTTACGAGTCTGAGTCAAGATTAATGATCATACAGCACATTTATTCATTGACAGTGACTGTACAAGAAACTACATGTCTTCAGAATTTGCTAGAAAAGCGTAAATATCTTTGCGAAGAAAGAAAGAATCTTACAATCTGCAAAACTTTGATGAAACACTCATGAAGTATAATAATGAACTAATAGATCAAAAGACTCGATTCATTCATTTGAGACTTGAACGTCATTGAGAGAAGTTGCGTTTAAATGTTATGAAGCAGTCAGACAGTGATATAGTTCTAGACATATCATGACTTCATATGATCAATTCAATGATAGATTGAGTCAATGAGATAATCACTTTTCTTCATACAGAAACGACGCGATTGCACTTGATATTGAAGTCATCAGAGAAAGTGAAAATCTTCGTAATGACAGCGAATGATATGCGCAGTGAGCTGAAGAACAGCTCAGATGCACAGATGTTATGAAGCAGAGAGATTAAAAGTAATCTCACTATCGTTAAAATTTCTAAAGAATATCAGAAATATAAGATTCTGTTTGAGAAAAAAAGTGATCAAGAGACACTACTCAAACATCAATCATGAGATCATGAGATCAAGCTCATAGATGACAAGAAACTCACGAAACAGTTCATTTATTCATTGTTGACAGAAAAGCTCAATGCTTTGTGACAATATCTGAAAGAGAACATGCAAAAAGAATTCATTAAGAAATTGCAGTCATCAGCAGAATACTCAATTCTGTTTGTTTTGAAATCGAATGAAAGTCTAAGACTATGTATCGATTACAGAGCATTGAATAACATCACGATTAAAAACAGCTACTCGCTATCGCTCATATCTGAACTGCAAGACAGACTTCAGAAAGCACAGTGATTTATGAAATTTGATATACTCGAAGCATTTAATCGAATACAAATTAAAGAAGAAGACGAGTGAAAGACAGTTTTTTGCACTCGACTAAAACATTACAAGTATTTGATCATGTCTTTCAATTTAATCAATGCTTCAGTCATGTTTTAGACATTTATGAATAACGTATTACAACGTTATTTGAATCAATTCGTCATAGTATATCTGAATGATATACTAGTATACTCAAAGACGAAGAAAGAACATGTGCAACATGTTAAGAAGATTCTACAGACTTTGAAGAAAGTCGATCTGCGCATTAAGTCAGAGAAAAGTGAATTTCATGTACAGAGTGTACAGTTTCTAGAATTCATAGTCATGTCTCAGAATCTAAGAATAAACTTAAAGAAGATAGAAGCTGTTACAACTTGATCGACGTCAAAGTCAAAGATCGAAGTTCAATTCTTCTTAGAATTCGCGAACTTTTATAGACGCTTTATAGAGAGATACTTCAGAATCGTCACTTACGAATCTTACGAAGAAGAACATATCGTTCGTGTGAACTGAGAAAGCAGAAGAAGCTTTCAAGAAACTGAAGAAATTGTTCATCTTTCAGTCAATACTGATCATGTTTGAATCAGAAAAATCTAGTACGCTTGAGATAAACGCGTTGAACGAAGCTATTGAAACATGTATCAATCAATCAGATGATAAGAAACATCTGCATTCTATTGCTTACTACAGTTGTAAGCTTACAATCGCTGAATTGAACTATGAGATACATGATAAGAAGTTACTAACTATTGTTAATTCTTTCAAATAATGAAGAGTGTATTTGAAAGAATCTAAACATCAGATTCAAGTATATACAAATTATAAGAATCTATTATACTTCACGATCATGAAAGTTTTGAATCAAAGACAGATCAGATGATCAAAGAAATTATCATCATACAACTTTCAAATTCAATATTGAAAGAGATCTGAAAACTTGAAGATCAATGTCTTAAGCAGAAGAGCAGATCACATGACAGATAGATCACAGATAAATCAGACTATTTTACAATAGAATCAAAATGATTTCATTGTCTACAATAAACAAAATGCAGCTACGTTATGAATTTACAATCGAGATCTTGAAAAATAAATAAAGCTAAAGTTAGCAAAGAACTCAGTCGCACAGAATATTATAGAGAATATCGCTGACAACGCAAACTTTGAGATAATCAACGAAATACTAACGTTTCAAGATCTTATCTATGTTTCAACAAGATGCAAACAAGAGATAATAAGCAATTATCACAAGTCAATGATACATGAACATTAGAATTTGAATAAAATCATTGAAAGAATATTTAGAATCTACTACTTCTTTAAGATGAGAAAGCAAATAGAAGATATCATAAGAAAGTGCAACATATGCATTTGAACAAAGCATAGTCAACACAGACTCTGTGAACTTTTGAAAAGTCTCAACACATCAAATCATGCATGAAAAAGCATAGCTTTGAACTTTATAGTCAAGTTATCAAAGTCAAAAGAAAGAGTTATGAGAATAATGTACAACTTTATATTGATGATCACAGACAGACTAATCAAATATGAATACTTCTTGTCATACAAGAAAGTAACATTTGCAGAAGATTTAACATACACATTTCTTAGAATGATTGTAGCAAATCATGAATTATCAGATGAGATAATTTTGAATAGAGACAAGCTCTTTACATTAAAATTCTGAAAATTGTTGATGAATCAATTGAGAATTCATCATAAGCTGTTTACAGCTTATCATTTACAGATGAATGAACAAATGAAAAGAATAAATCAGACACTGAAACAGTATCTAAGAATGCTATATTAATTATAGATAAAATGATTGAATACAGTTACTGTTAGTAGCACAGTTGACTTTCAATAGCACAACGATGAAAGTAATCAGCATGTCATTATTCTTTGCAAACTATGAGTTCGAGTTGAAAACTCTCAAGAAATTATGTAAGTTTGTACAAATAGCTCAAAAAGTTACAATACAGATCAAATAAATACATTTGTTACACAAAGAGTTGCAGAAGAACATTCAGTTTCTAAGCAAATGCATGATTCTGTATACAAATAAGAAAAGAGATAGAAAACTTACTCTTAAAAAGAAAGACAAAGTTTATTTATTAAAACAAAATATTAAAATGAAAAGATTAAGTAACAAGTTGAATCACATGAAATTAGAATCATTTGAAATTCTAGAAGAAAAGAAATCGATTAACTATAAGTTAAATCTTTCAGCATTTATGAAAATACACTTAATATTTCATATTTTTCTTTTGAAGTCTGCAAACTTGAATTCATTAATTCAAACAGAATCTTCAGAAATTGATTCAAAGAATTAAAACGTTGAGTACAAAGTAAAAAATATACTAAATCAACAGAATATTGAAGATCAGTCTCATTGATTAGTCAAGTGAAAAGATTATGAACATATCAAGAACACTTGAAAATCAAGAAGAAATCTCAAGAACTATCAGATGCTTCTGTGACAGTTTCAGTTAAGAAACTCAATCAGTCAAAGTTTGATGAAATCTCAATCTGCTTGAAAAACACATCAAAAAAAAGATCATTTAATGATGATTCACTAATCTTTGTCTCTTCTTTTTCAAGCTCAATAATGTTTCAAAACTTTCATTTGATCATCATTTGTTTCTTGTTCTTCAGAAACATAAATTGATTTTGCAAATGAGTAGTTCTTGTGAAAATCTCTTGCATCTGCTTATGAGTGTTCAGCAGCTCATGAAGAACGCGATCATGTTCTGTCTTTATTCTTTTTCACTTCATCATTGAAAAAGTAAGATTACACTTGTGATCGAGATGCACACACTTGATGCAACGATCAGATTCATTATTGACATGACATTTCTTTTGCAAGTGACTGCAGTGTTTACAAGAATGCATAATAGCACGCTCAAAATTTGTACGCTCAAGAAAATCTTTGCAACGCAAGATAGAATTTTTTGTTGTGTAATGAAAAGATATAAAAGAAAAGTGATTTTCAAAATGAAAATTTTAAAAAAAGATCTAGTGTTAGAACTCTCTTGCAGATGATTAGATAAAGCAATGATTAAATAATCATTGAGTAATCAGAGTCTTGAAGTGATTGCTTTGATTGCTTGAATCAGAAGTGATCACAGTGAGCATGATGAGCATGATGCTCATCTTGCTCATCTTGCTCAAGAATGATCAGAAAGATCATTCAGAGCAGAAATGACTTGACACAATTCTTTTATATTTATATAATGATGATCATTCTCTTAGATAGAAGCTTCATGCTCAACTCATGTAATAGTCAATACAGTTTATTGTTTTAGCTATTCTCAAATCTTCAGTCTAGTGATTAGTTTATTACTATACTGATCTTTGTTTATATCTTGTGTTGTTAAAGAAACAATCGTTACATCATCTCACAGCAAGATACAAGTGATTTGTAATTTCAACGTTAAATTTACTAGTAAATTAAGTTCACATTATGTAAAACTGCAACATTAAATACATGATCTTCATGTTAAATTTAAACATCATCAAAGTGTTTGATTAAGTTTTGCACATCAGATTGCTACATACATTGAAAATGAGAAGAATGTTGAACTATATAGTCAAATGAGCATGCAGCTTTCTAAAGAACATAGAGACATCATTGATATTCAATGAGCAAGCAAGCACTATGTGCAAGATTAACGCAGACATATTTTAAAAATCTTTCATTTTATTAATTTTCTTTCTATTTTTCAATGCAAGTTTAATTGAAAAATGCAAAACATTGAAAAATGAAATTGAAATGCTTAACTTCATAAATGACATTAACATTCTAGTTTATGACAAATTCATTGAAGAAATTTGTAAAACATTAAGTAAGATACATAATATTTGCGTGAAGTGAGTTCAAACTCATGACACAACGTTTGCATCAGAAAAATATGAGTTTACATATTTCACTAGAAAATTAAGAAAATTTGACATGATGATTAATATACAAATAGAAAGCTCAGTGATTAAGTCAAAGTCAGATGTGCAAGTTTTAAAAATTCAACTGAACATGAAACTGCAATGAAGTGCACATCTTTGACAGATAAAAGCAAGTCACGTCATAAGAATGCTTATGCTTAATCATTGAAAAATCTCATCAAGTATTTAATCACGTAATTAGTTGATAAATTAAATGATTTATCGTTTTGATCAATCTTTCTTCTTATAAGATCACTTTGACGTGATTAGCTGCGAGCGTATACCTAATAACTTAAATGACATCGTTTATCACATTGACATCGTTTATCACATTGACATGAATCATTAAAATGACATGAATCATCAAAATAACACTGCTGACACTGATTATTCTGATTCTATATGCTCAATTCTATCTGCTCAAGCGCATGCAAAAGCAAGATATTAAATCAATGAATTTATTATTTAACTAGTTATTTAATCATCTATTTGAATGAATTGTTGACTATGTAGAGTATTTGATAGAGAATTATAAAGAAAGTCAAACATGAATGCTCAATAGAGAAACATGAAGAGTGCTTGATAGAGAAACATGAAGAGTGCTTGATAGAAAAACATGAAGAGTGCTTGATAGAGAAACATGAAGAATGCTTGATAGAGAATCATGAAAGAAGTTATGTAGAAAGCACTGTTCAACTCATGTTATGCGCTTAATTGACAAGTAATTTGAAGCATGTAGAAAGTTTAATAAAGCATTTGATAGAAAGCTTGATCGAAAGCTCGATTAAAAGCTCAGTAGAAAGATCACTAGAAAGATCAGTAGAAAGTTCAGTAGAAAGCTCGATTGAAAGATCAGTAGAAAGATCAGTAGAAAGATCAGTAGAAAGATCAGTAGAAAGATTAATAGAAAGATCAGTAGAAAGATCAGTAGAAAGATCAGTAGAAAGATCAGTAGAAAGATCAGTAAGAAGATCAGTAGAAAGCTCAGTAAAAAGCTCAATTGAAAGATCAGTAGAAAGATCAGTAGAAAGCTCAATTAAAAGATCAGTAGAAAGATCAGTAGAAAGATCAGTAAGAAGATCAGTAGAAAACTCAGTAGAAAGCTCGATCGAAAGATCAGTAAAAAGCTCAGTAGAAAGATCAGTAGAAAGCTTGATCAAAAAATCAGTAGAAAGATCAGTAGAAAGATCAATAGAAAGATCAGTAGAAAGATCAGTAGAAAGCTCAGCAGAAAGATTAGTAGAAAGTTTGATATTGAGTTATGAAGAGTGCATTCTATTGAGTCAGTTAGCATTATTTCATAGGAAATAAAAAGTAGAAACTGTTTTATGAAGAAAGAAAGAAGTGAGAAGAAGTAAATACTCTGAATCTTCTGAATTTTCTAGCGTTGATCTTCAACTGAGAGCGAAGATTACTAATCACAGAGATAACAGTACTGTTTTCAAGTCATGTAGAAAGCATTGTTTGAAGCATTGTTTGATGTGTTTTATGCGTTCAATTGACGCATTTGATAAAGCGTTTGATAAAGAGATTGATAAAGCGAGTAAATGAAGCAAGTAGATGAGCGAGTAGAATGATGAGCATGTAAAGTGACGAGTAAAATGATGAGTATGTAAAATGACGAGTAAAGTGATGAGTATGTAGAATGATGAGTAGAATGATGAGCATGTAAAGTGATGAGTAGAATGATGAGTATGTAGAATGACGAGTAGAATGATGAGTATGTAGAATGATGAGTAGAATGATGAGTATGTAGAATGATGAGTAGAGTGATGAGTATGTAGAGTGATGAGTAGAATGATGAGCATGTAGAATGCGAAGAACGAAAATGTTATTAAACTGTTTAATGATGCTGTTAATCATTTAATTATCTATGCACAAAGATAAATGATTCAATTTATCAGTTATTAGATCTAAGTTTGAGATTAATGACGTAATTTAATGATGTTTGATTGAATCTATAATTTGATTATCTGTCAATAATGTCAACGATGTCAACGTGATGATTAGCTGCGTGTGATTGACTAATTAGCACTCGAGAATTTGTCAATGATCATTTAAAAATCTTCAAATGAAAAACAACTTTCACAAAAGTGAGACAAATGTACTTAGTTGTAATGAAATCAGAAATCACATTCAAAGCATCAATTTAATATCAGCGTGACAAAGAGAAAAAACTGTCAAACAAGAAATGCAAACTAAAAATTTTGTAAAATCAGACTTTACATCATGTTGCAAAAGTGTTTAAAAGAATAAGCATCAAGATGTTAAAGATTGAAATGTATATAAGTTTGCTGCATGTTTATTTGAACATGCTGCAGAATAAAGTTACATTACGCAGTTAAGTCAACAATAGAACGCAAGAGATTAAATGAACATACAAATTCATACATGTTCAACTGATGAAAATTAATCATCTCATCTTTCATTCTTTTGTCATCAAGAAAATAATGCTTCTGAACACATTTATTTAAGAAGATGCAATAATGCAATTTAAATGCAAATAATTTGATCTTTCTACAATGATTTTAATAAGTGATAACATTGCGATAGTGTTATATCACAAAGATTAATGAAAGCAATGATGAGAAAAATACAAGAAACACATTGCAAACATTAATGCAATTTCAGCACAAAGCTTTCATTTAGTCAATAAGATGATAAAGATGCATGATGATTTTCAGAAGATTGAAAACACTCTTGCAATTTACATCAGAATTGAATGCATAAATTTTAATGTTTATTTGCATTCAAGAAATGTTTCAAGCATGAATAGTTTGCAATGCAACTGCAAATAAAATCATCAGACAGCAAAGCATGTACTTATGCATTGCTTGAACTGAACGCATCTGCAATCAAGAATGCTACGTGATATCAATTTCTTAAACTATCAAATAATCATTGTGATCACGAAAGATTTCAGAGCAGCAGTAAGAATGATGATGAAAATGAAACTTTTGAAGCAATTTAAAGTGATTAAAACACTCATTCTTTAACATGTAATCAACATGAACAAATTTGATACATAGTTTTAATCTTGTCATTTCAACTGCGTGAAGCAGTTATATAAATAGTGAGTGATTTTCTATCTTAAAGAGTTTTGTTCACTCGATACACATAGCATAAAGTTTCTCATGAGTTGATTTAATTGATGTCACAAAAATGTATGAATTTATTGTTATTATAAATGTTAAAAGAAATTGATTGATTGATTGATTGATTGATTGATCATACACTCTTGTGACATTGATTTAAGTTCAACTCATAAGAGAAAACTATGCTATGTATATTGAATGAACAAAACTCTCTGAGAAAGAAAATCGCTCGTCGACTATACAGCAACTGCATGTCGTTGAAATAACAACGCTGAAACAATAGTATCAGTAATGAATCTATAACTTTTATTCAGCGCGTGATGCTTGAACTCTTGATGCGTGTCTGTGCTGTTTTCTTGCTATGCATCGTTCTTGCTCTGCTCTTCATTGATAATATTCTATACAACGATATCTCGATCTTTGATCGCGAAGATCATGATTTCTTTGCACTTGTGATGCTCATAATTGTAATGTTGAAACTGTGTTCTTTGCTCGATGATTGTCATTCATCGAGCAAGAAAATATGTGATGAAAGAGAGATGTATACGATAAAAAGATAGAGTGTGATTGTACATGACTTTATTTTGCTCTTGTCTTATGTCACATAGATGTTAAATGTGTTATCAATATAAATGTGTGATTGCAGTCGTAGTTGAATGCTTAGCTCTGATCAATAGTAAAGAATGCATTCTGATCATTCTTCAATGCTTTCGATCATTCACATAGATAGATGCACAACTTGTCGTTATAAGTAAAGAAGTTGAGTTCATCAAGCTCTCTCAGTATATCAACACAGTCGACAAGTCACTACTTCTTTGATCACATATAATCATGAACTCAAGACTTAACATCTGAATCAACTATTCTACTCAGTATCTTTTCATCACTTACTGTTCATGACGTCAATGAGTAGAGAAGTTGAGCTCAATGAGCTTCTTCAGTATATCAACACAGTTGATGAGTCACAACTTCTTCAATCACTTATAATTACAATCTTAAGACTCATCATCTGACTTGACTATTTCACTAGTGATATCTTTTCATCTTATACTGACATTGACTTGTCATTAATCTTCTTTGTGAATTGTAGCTGTTAGAAAGAGTGCTGTCGCATGAATGAAAACTCTGCATGACAGCTTTCATGATCACGCAACGTTCTAACTTTGATCAAACTGCGTTAAATTGAGATTTCTTAACTCTTCTGACTTCTATTCTGCAATAGAATCAAAAGCTTCATAGTCAACATCATGTATAAATAAATCTTGTTATTGATCTGTTAAAAAAAATTATGAAATACATGATCAGAAGCTTTTAATCATAGTAATGATGTTTAAACATTAATGACACTATGTAGAAAATAATTATCATACTGTTAAAGTTTTGACTAATCATAATAATTTGAAGAATTTTATGAATGTTTAAAAGTTAAATGAAAAACAAGTTAAATAAATCATGAGATTGTTGATCTGTAATTTTGAAATAATACATAAATCAGAAAAGATAAACTTAATTAATGTATTATTAAAATGATTTAATTATAAGAATGAAAATGTGATAATTAAGTTTACTAGATGAATAGATGAGATCTATAAGAATGATATGACAATGTGATATTCTAAGCAGACACAGAATGAATATATATTATGATAAAGCTAATTATTAAGAAGTTTTTGATAACTTGAGAAGATCAATTGACTATAAAGAATTTGTCAAGCATTGTCAAGTTGAGCATGATATAACTTATGATATATTAAGTTGAAGATATGATGTAATCTAAATGATGTCTTGACAAAGTCATAGAGTTTCAGAGCTAACTCAGATCTGATCTTCAATTTAGTCTTTGACTTTAGTCTCTGATTTAACTTTTATGAGTCAATTCATCATGACAATTGTTTTTTTTTTAAGTGAGTTCATTCTTAATCTCAATAATCAATATCTTGATTTATCTTGATAAATGATGACGTGTACTCATGATTTCACTCTAGAAGCTTTTGATAAAAATCTTCAAATCTTCATGAGAAAACAAGAAAAAGAGAAACTTTTGATTGAATGATGATTCATCTTCAATTATAATGCGTGTAGATGACATTATAAATAGTATATGTGATGTGTAGTTAACGTAGATGACAGCATCAATTGTGTGTGAATAATGCATAAACATTGCTTATCTTTCGATTAAATTGTGTTGTTGAGATGATAAAGCATAAACAAGAGTGAATAATAATCATTGTTTTATTTATCATTCTTTCAATTCTTCTCAATCTTCATCTTCTTTTCATCTTATTTTCATTCTGTATCAAAGTTCTTTTTCACAACTTTGATAAAGAATTGCTTGTACAGATAATTATATTAGTATTTACTTGAAAAAACTTTGTTTCAAGTATTAAAATGACGTGCGCTTGATTTATGATGACTTCAAAGACGTGAAAGATCAACAAAGTTGATGACAAAGCTGATGACAAAGCTGATGATGTAAGCAAGATATGCAATGCTTATTCTAAATTTCTTTAATCAAGACTGCAATCTAACAATCATAGATCATCATAAAGAAGTCTACTCTTTGACATCTTTGCAATCATATGACGTCATCTTCTGTTTTGAAACTCATTACATTTATTGATTCTGAAGATGATCTGAATGTTTCTGATGAAAAGATGAGTAACGAAATGAGTTTTGACACTTTCTCAGCATCAGAATTCTTACTCGACTCGTCTTAAACTTCTAGCAATAAAAGAATGATAAGTTGAATACTCAGCGTTTAGATGTCGTTACTGATTCTTTTCAGCTTTCAGTCGTGAGAATTAGCGAAAGAAGTGCTGATGCTTCTGAGATA
>JAABUY010001102.1_pt1 | contig 38710 bp, 24 predicted proteins | sample 5560271 | NCBI WGS metagenome assembly JAABUY01 (sample SAMN10711886, study PRJNA513374) | rock metagenome | isolation source: Antarctica rocks | place: Antarctica: Victoria Land, University Valley
AGGAAAAGACGTTTCAGTAAGGGCTTTTTGTGGGACATGGACGTAGCAATAGTTTTGACAGGATGATAGCGCTAGAGCCCTTTAGGCGTAGTGCCTCCGGGCGGAATAAATTACCTACCTACCTATTGTCAGAGGACATCGATTGACTCTCTGACATCCCGGATAAACAACGTCAAAGATTCTGATTCGGGATTATGAGGCATGCAAACTTCAGGCATGTCAAATGCGTACTACATACAAGGACTGGTAGAAACTGAGATTGCTAACCTCAATCCCATCGCCCCCGAATGACTGGCCTTGCCGGGTCCCACGGCCCAATAACGACGTTCTTGTACTTCTGTAACCTGATCAACCACCAACTACACCCGCCCATCACCAGGCACGTCAGCAGGCCTCCTAGTACCACTCCAGCGCCTGCTGCCTTCCACCCTCCGCCGGATACCGTCACGCCCACCCCGCCGCCGGCTCCTATAACGAGGAAAATGGTAAGCAGAAGATGACCACGCCAAGATCGGTGGCGTAAGTGGCGCCGAAACACCGGAAAGAGACCAAAGACCTCGATGGAGAAAAGAGTCAGGGAGAAGACGTGGGTGGTGCTTGGCAAGCGGGATGCCAGGACGGTAGACGCCATCAGAGCGGCGTTGGTGGAGAGAGACGCGGGAAACCTTGCTATCATTAGCGCATATCTTCAGGGAAGGCCAAATAAGGTAGATCGCGAGACTTACTGGACCCCGACGCCCCCACTGTAGTCAAAGAAGAAGACGTTGATGCACATCAACCAGCAACTCATCGCCCAGATTGAATCACTCGTTGTGGACTTGGTCAACGATTTGAGGATCGGGCTCAGACCAAGAAGAGCGCAGTAGATCAAAATCGCCGACTTGGCAGTCGCGAGACGTTGCTGGTTCCGAGGTGAGAACGGCGACGCCGGCGCCCCATACGGTGGGAAGTAGCTATAGTTGGCGAAGTTCGCAGCCCCGGTCGGATGACCTGACGTGACTGGGGATAGCCCCGAGTAATTCGAGTGCAAAGAGGTCGCACTTCCGCTGTGCGAGTAGTCCTGCCTTGCCGGCAGACTCGATGTCATGAGCGTTAGTCCTAGTCCCAATCCAACTCCTTCCTTTCCTTGCGATCCCGTAACATTGTTCGAACTCGTGACGGAGCTCGCACCACTGCCATAGTCTGCGTTTTCCACGCTGGCCTCTAAGATCGCTCGATTTGCTTCCTCTTGGCCCACCCACCAGTCCCATAGACCCCATCCCAACACTGTCCCTAAACTGCCCCAGCTGACGACCGAGACGGGAGGAATGCGTTCCTGGAAAATACCGACGAAGCAGCACACAAAGATGATGACAGAGCAGACATGCTGCACGATCACGGTAGAGTCCGCGACCAGAGGCCAGAAATCGTAAGGTTGTAGACGGGGATTACGTTGCAAATGGTCGAGGAAGGTTTCTTCGTCGGTGTAGTTGTCCGGATCTGCATCGCCATACACGATTAGAATAAGCTCGACCGGAGCATTACGCCGCATCCAGAACAGATGTTATACATGATTGCTTCACCCAAAGCAGCTTCTTCCAAACTCCCTTCCGTCTCCGACTCGCGCTGCGTCCACGTTCTTTCTCGCGCGTTCGCCTGCTCCGTGTAGCGCTTACGGTTCTCGCAGAGAGTAGAGCTCCGTCGGCACCATTCGCCAAGCTGTTGCTTTCTGGCACGACCTCTCGGCGTCTACGTGGCGGCGAGTGCGCATAAAAGGCGTCTTCGGGTGCGAGATGATTTGGGTCTGAGAAGGTACGGGCTTGTAGGGATGGGTGGGCGTAGGCATTGACTTCGGCCTGCCTGCGGGTAGGCGGAGCCATCTGGGGTGTGACCCTTCGCTGGCTGTAGCTGTTGTCGGAGTTCCATCAGGTTCGATGCTAGGAGTGAATTTAGATCGGGTAAAGATGGTGGTCGAGCGAATACAGCTACACGTGTTTCAGAGCACCGAAACATGCCACGGAAGTGAAATATTAGGTACCTTACAGTTGTATCACCCAATTCTGGCTTGACAGAACTATCAAGGCATCCAAAGCGCAAGAGCACTATGAAGCATATCTACCATATTGGGCCTCAAGTTCATCCGATCATAACTAAGGGTTTTGCGAAGGATTCGGTTCTAGTCGGTCAAACGTTGATCCGTGTGGGGGATCCTCTACGAAGTAGATTACACGGACTAGGCGCTTTAGGGTCACGACCTGTTCGTTGGATTTCCAACTTCTGCCAGCACAAATCGTAACTCGCCAATGACTGTCAAATAGTCGTCAATTGCACTCCTTCAGATACGATTTCAGAAGCTTCGTAACTGTTAAACTATAGGTACCTTACAGCTGGATCCCGAAATGGGCTGGGCTCACCGCGGATGGAAAAAACACCTCCTCCAGCTCAAACTGAATTTTTGAAATAACTCCACCAAAACTGCGTCAAATAAGCCCAAAATCTAGCCAGTAACTCACCTCATTGTGCACTATAACTTGATATAGAACATGATGTCAGGGTCTTCTTGATCAGTTGTGAGCACACAATTCTCATCTTTATCAGAGCACACCACTCAATTGAAACATAAAGCAACTCAACTTTAGATCTTTATGAACTTAAAGATCAAGAATGACAAGTTTAAGAAGATTCTTCAATGATTTTACATTAAATTCTTCATCAGATCTGTTCAGAACTTCATAGAAAGAGTTTTGAATTAATTTAAAACAACTTAAATTGTAGCTGATCTGAAAGCTTTATGATAAATTATGAACACAGTACAACACAACATCACAGTCACAAAGAACATTCTAAAGATTCTTATCAGTAGAAACTCTGCATCACAATTCTTTATCATTACAGAATATAGACACACACATATTTAAGCTTAAATGACAGTAAATGCATCATTATTTTTAATAGCAGCATTCTTTTCATCATTATTTAAAAAAAGAAGCATCATCACAGATCTTTTCATATCTAATGATTACAGAATTGTCATCAAACTCATTAACACTGCTTTTATTGATCACTGATGCATTCTTTCATCAGTCACATTATATAACTGCATTAACAATCACATTCACATCATTGTAGATCAAAACATCATCATTATTAAGATTGTAGCTGTCAAGCAACTGAAGTTAAATGACTTAATGATGTATGCATTCACAGTGATTAAAAAAGAGTCACTACAGAGTAATATTAGATGAATTACATCTTTAAAAGCAGACAGCAAGATAATTATCATCATTTATGATGTTATTATGCACAGCATATCAATACAGAGCATTAAAATGAAAGATTAGCAAATTATAATGACATATATATAGGCAGAAAATCATAAGATTGAAGCTGAGAAAGACATCTTAATCAACTATGTAAGATGACTGTGCAGCTTAAAATGAGCAGCAGAATCTATAATGATGAAATTTATAAATGCAGAGCACATCAATTTAATGTTTCAAACTGAGTTGATTTGAGACTCTGAGTATAAGAAGACAGAGTTATATAATTGAGTTTGCTGTATTTAGAAGTGCTTTAAGTGTCATAAGTATGATTACATAAATGCTTAATGTGAAGATACTTAGAAATGCAACATATATATAAAGAGTCATAGATTTAAGAATTGTCTCTTTAAGAATCTAGAATTCAACATTAGAAAGTGTGTGAGCTGCAGAGACTTACACAAGACATAAGATAATAAGTGTTTTGAGTTTTAGAAAGAGATGATGTACATGTAGATGACATGCAACATCAAGCAGATCTAATGATGAATATTAATTTAAATATTAGTCATCAAACTTAAAGAAGTCACATTCTTAAAGACAGCTAATGATGAAGTCAGCAAGATTGACATTAACAGTTACAGTAAAAGCATTAACAGCAACAACAGTGACAACAGTGACAGCAGTGACAATATTAATGAGAATGCAACACTTACATTACATATAACAATGAGTAGCAGTCATGAAATCATCAATAAATCTCATTAAATAATATTTAAGATTCTTACAAGAATCTCATCAATTCTGACATCAGTTCTGAAGACATTCATCAATAAAAATGAAAAGCAATCAGTATCATTTACAAAAACAATAATTATAAATGCAAATCAAATCTCTCTGAGATCAGCAAATGAAAACAGATCTAAAAGAATCACAATTAAATTTCTAAAAATGCAGAAGACAGATGCTGCAGTAAAGATAGCAGTGAGTTATTGAAGCATTAAGTTCTCTAAGTGTTAGATGAATCTGAAGAGCAGTTAAACAACAGAAATTAAGAGTGTCTTTAAGCAGAATTTAATGAGCTTATTGCTTATTTGTTAAGATGATTTTACAGCAAATGTTATAAATATAGAGATAACATCAACTTTGAAGATCATAATGATGACAGAGTAATGTTGATATACTTAAACTTTGTTATCTTATAGTACAACACAATGAAGTTAAGAAACAAGATCATGACATCTCTGCTTTAAAATCTCATTATATAGAATTATGATGTGCTGATCATTCAGAAGTCATGATACAATAAATATAACAATAATATTTATCATTTCTGCAAAAATCAATTTCATCTAATCTATTCAGAATTCACAGAAAGAGAATTAATCTGAGTCTGTTTCTACATTAATTTATGACTGAACTGCACAGACTGAACAGTTCAGACATATAGTAAAGATTTTATGACTTTGAAGATTTAGTACATTGAACATAGTTAGTTTAAGTGTTTATGTATTCACAATATGTACAGAGAAGCAGTCAGAGAGAATATTATAGTAATTTTAAAGTAATTGAATGATTTATTGAAGAATGATCACTGATAATACATTATAGTGAGAGACTTTAATTTGCATTATTCAACATAAAGAGATCTGAGAATGAAAAAGAATTTACAGATAAAGCAATTAATATAAATAATAAATGAATGACAGCTCTCTCTGCTCTTACTGTAGAGCTTAGTCACATAAAGATCTCAGCAAGTATACAGCATTATAGATTTGATGCTAGGCAGCTCAGACATTATTTAATAATTAATTAGCTGTAAAATATAACAATAATATCATGACTTTAATCATTACTTTATTGTCACTCATCTTCTGCTGTCTGCAGCAGAGACTACATTACAATTTTATTGATAGTGAGATAAAATAGTTATTAATGTCACTTTATAATTACAATGAACTTAACATGAAGTAATACATAACTGTCATCACAGAGACAATTCAGACTGCAGTAAAGACAATAGTATTGATGTTAACTCTTAGCAAATGATTAAAGTCAGAATTTGACTTAAAAGCAAAAGAGATAATAAGAGAAGTAAATAGAGTCTGTTGTTGTTGATAAAAAGAGCAGAGCATATACACTTAAGAGATGTACTGTTGAGTTTACAATGAAAAAGAAAAGAAGCTGACAAAATTAATGAGAATAAGTTACAGAGAATGAATAGAGAGAGTTTTAAAGAATTCTCAGAAACTATAAAAATTGATGAAGTAAATTAAAAATTATGAAGTCATAAGTCAGACTTTTACTCTCATTTTGAAACAGATAAAAGAGCTGAAACTTACAGAACTGCAGAATAAGACAGAGTTACTTCAGACAATTTTCTTTTCAACTTCTTTAAAGATGAATCTCAGTGACACTGCAGAATATAAGTATTTTAAGTCAATATTGATGTCTTTAATTACAGAGATTAAATTAACAGAGATTATAATGTAAGCATTAGACAATAAGACATTAAAATTAAATGATATATTAAATTGAGTTCTACATTAAATATTATTGCAACTACTTTTACTGCTGTTCTCACTGTACAACTTGTGTCTAAACAGTGAAAGACATTTAAGAATCTTTAAACACTTTATTACAGTGATGCTGCAGAAGCTCAATAAAGAAGATTATTAGCAATTTAAGATATATTAATCAATGATATTTCTGAACATTATGAGCAAAACTCTGAAGTTCATGATGACATGCAGAATAAGCTATATAACAGAGATCTATCAACTGTTATTTAAGATACTGCTGAGAGATCAAAAAATTATGTTTATAAAGTAGACAATTCACATACTGCTGAAGCAGATTCACAGAGTATGAGAATTAAGCACATTAATTATATTATTATTAATGCTGAATGTATCAGAAGTCTTTGACAATGTCTTTTACAAAAGATTACTTCACAATCTTTAAAAACATCATCTATCACTAAAGATAATGAACTAAATAAAAAACTTTCTGAGAAAAAGAACATCAATAATAAAGCTGTCAAAATATGAGTTAAAGAGCTTTGTCATTCATATAAATATATTTTAAAGTTCATTATTATTATTTATTCTATATCTATTCTACAATGCTGACATGCTGAACCTAGTCAATGACTCACAGCTTTGAGTTACAGCAGCAAGTTAAATTGATGATGTGAGCATTATAATGACAGAAAAGTCAGCAGAGAAGAACTGCATCACTTTGCATATAATGCATAACTATGCAGAGCAGTAAGCTTAAAAATATGTCTTTGTCTTTATCTTAATTAAGTATGAGCTTATTTACTTTATAAACTGTCTCATAAAACATAATACAACAGTGAAGCTGATTCTAGGCACACATACAGTATAGACATTATCAATATGTAAAGTGCTGAGAGTTATCTTGAACTTACATCTAAAATGAGATGCACATATATAATACATTTAAACTTAAGTCATAATAAGTCTTAAAAGTTTAACAGCATTAATAGACTTTACATAAGACTTCAGGCTTAAGAATCTATAAAGACTCTATATGACAGTGATGCTGTCATAGATTCTGTACTGCTGCTCAGTCTAATACAGCTTAGACAGTGAGTACAGAACAATTATATAACAGAAATGAATTCTTTAAAAACTGATAGTTATATAGTGATGAGCAGAAGTCATCATAATGAAAATCTTTCACATAATAGTGAGCTCAGCACTGAATATGAAATTCTTTCTTTTCTTAATGAAACAGCAGCTAAAGAAGACACTGAGAAAGTTTATGCTTTACATTATTACTATATCAATTTACATTTTAATGAAGAAAATTAAATCTGATTTTACAAAGAAGCTTTGCTGAAAGAGCTCACTGAAACATCTGTAGCTCTGTTATAAGATGCAGATATAACTTTCATTAAAAGTCAACTTGAAATTCAGAGTGCTCTACATTGTATTATTATGATGAAATAACTTAATTATTTACATAAATGACAATGCAGATGAAGCTGTTCACAGACACAATATCAACAAACTTTGTTGAGATTAAGAAGTGTTGAATATCTACATAAATGATAGTGACATTGAGAATTAGATGAGTGCAGCAGCAATGACATTGAAAAGAGATCTGAGACACATAATATATATAGATATAGATAAGACATTCACAGTGTATATGATGAAGCTACAGAATCTGATCATAATGATGAGCATAATAAGCATAGTAAAAATGATGAAATTAAAGCTCTAAGTGATGAACATATACATAGATAATTAAGCAGCAATTTGATCAGTCATTAAACTGAATATACAGTTAAATCAATATTTACTGCAGTGTATAATGAAGAAAGTAGATAATCTGTAGAGTCAGAAGGTTCAGATATGAATTTGATGAATATTGATGTATATAGAGATATTAGAAAATGAAGAAATGAATAGAGTGATTAAGATAGTGATTTAGATCAGAGATTTACACATTGAGAAAGAATAGATTATAGAGATTTAACATTTAATTGTTATTTGTAAGATAAGACTTTGTCAGCAGATAGCAAAAGAATGAGTTAATGACTGAAAGAATGAAATAGTGAGATAAATTATATTTAGTATGAAGTAATAGTCAGATAGAAGAGTGTTGAATAAGTATACAGAACTTCATTAACTTATAAGTTTTCTTATTATTCAGTTATATACAGAAAAGATTGACATAACTTATTATCTTTATGTTATAGATTAAGTAAACTCTTCATAATGTTTATACAATCTGAGCATTCAAACTGTTCATTATGTGCTGATGAAATGTCTACAAACTTAAGATTTAAGAAAGAAACTACTGAGATGAGTTAATGATATAAAGAAGATTTTATAAGACTTAGCATTAGTTAAAGCAGTCATTATATTTATGTTATGAAGCAATCTTTTAAGACAATTTTAGACTGTAAAAGAGACATTAAAAGATCTGATATTCTTAGATGCAGCCTGAAATAGAAAATTCAACAATTACACACTTTAGACTGCAGAAAAGACAATTAATTATTTACAGCAATGTTTATTCTTTATTGATGACAGCTGAAGAAAGACATTAGCATTAGATCATAAGAAAAGAAGATTAACAAGCATTAAAATCAAGAAAAACATAAGGGACTACAGAGAGCAAAGTCAGAATTTGTATTAGTTAGCTAGATCATGAGGTGACAGTGATGATGACAGTGAGGTGATAATGAGAGTGAGATCAGTATGCGCTAGTCACTTGTAGTTATGTGGTGTATGGCAGCCTAGGCAGCCTTGATCACCTATGAATCAATCAATCAATCAATCAATCAGCTCACCGCGGATGGAGCGGAGCATCTATATGGGCTCATGTGTGACATTTTTCATCTGCTCTCTCTGTTCTTCTTTCTCTTAAAGTTGGTGCAGAAAGAGCTTCCACTGTTACTTTGACTTGCTGTATACGTCTTGACGATACTGGAAACCGCTTGAGGAATTGCATTGCACCTTCCGTTGGTAGGGCTTCATTCTTCGCTTGAGCAGCACGTACTACGAAAACTATGCCAAACATGAAGAGTTCAGGACTTTATCTCTCCATTCTCACGGCCCTCACATCATTCCTCGTCACAGCAGCTCCGCTACCCTTGACCTGCCAGTGTGCCACTGGGTTACCCAACTCACCTTCCTCGATCGTCTTCTGTCGGCCGAGGCTCTTAAGTTGCGAATTGCTATGCGAAAAGTTCTCGGAGACTGTCGCCCTGGTACTCGAGGAAATCGAGGAGTACTTCGTACCCCTCATTTGGAAGGATCTCGATGCAATACTCGCCCCGATCGAAGCTACCGAGCGGCCTCTGCCCACATCGGTGCTTATGCAGTTGTCATCACAGTCCGAGAACAAGAAATCTGCTCCTTTACAAACTGCCATGCCGACACTATGTCACGAAGTGGTATTCGGCCAAGAAGATCGACCTGGAGGATGCTTCGGTCACGCGCAGGTGCAGGCCCAGATCGACGACTTCGCACAGCGACACTTAGTTGTCATTCTCCTGGGGTTGCTTGGCCTCTCTATGGTAGCAGTGGCGATTGTGGAGTTGTTTGAGAAGTTGTTTGACCCGGTGTGGAAACGGTAGGGAAACCTGAATTCGAGTGACTGGACTTTGCAAAGGAGGGCTAATTTATTGCGGCAGAATGTGGGCAACTTTGCTGGGCTGAGGGAAGATCGTGCATCCCGATAACTTACTAGCATCATGCCCAGAGTATATAATGAGAAGAAAGGTTGTGACGTTATTTTGCCTCGATAGAGGTTTTGAGAGGGCCCGGTATAGGATAGACTATCTGCTATCTCTAGGAAGGCGTTTTGGAAGGGCGGCTGATCGTGATTTTAGGGGTCTCTGATGAAGGACGACTGCGTGGTTTGGGGTTTCTGTCATAGAAGAAAGTTCACATCTCACTACTCATGCAGGAGAACATTGTACCCAACAGAACTCTTCCTATCAAGCTACCTATCTAATATGGCCATGAACATTCCCAGGATAACTAATGCAAGTCACTGCGGAAACCAGAATAACTCACGGAAGAGACTGTCATCCGAGAAAAGCACCGTACCATCCAAACCGGTCTATGCTCTGTTCTGATGCTAATAATCTCCACTTCTCTTGCTGGCATCGACTTGCTTCGATATCATGTGAGTGGGGAGAACCTAATCGCTTGGGAATGCGAAAGTACGAGTACCAAAATCGCTGCGGTGAGGAGGAGCCAAACATAATTCTTTGTGCTTAGAAGATGACCCGGACGTAAAACACTTACATCTAAAGAACTGGGCATGCACTACCTAACGCATGAACAACCGCGCCCACTCATCGTGAGCTTCGAAATACAGTCCTAAAGACATCACAAGAGCGATGTGCTGCGAGCAGTAATGATGGTAGTCGCCTCGAACATGCTCAAACGTTGACCCTCAGTTCTCCCAGCTTCTGGTCTGGCGTCTCCCACACGATCCCAGTACCACTCCCACAGCAGCCGTACGACACATATGTGGCGTTACATGGACAGGCGATTCGATCACTGTTAGCAGCGAAGAAGCCCGTAGTGTCGTCCGCGACCATGACGGAAGTACTGAAGCCATCATGAACCTTATCATCCTCTATTCGGTCAATTGATTTAGGCTCAATATGTACCGTGGCACACGAGCCGGAGAACTGGACAATCGAACCGCGCTCACCACCAACTGGCTGAGCCGTGCACTTGCACTGACCTGTGGACCCGGATGAGCACTGTTGTGTGATAGTCGTGCAACTGCCTCGGCATATGCCCTCCTGAGTGCATCCAATGACCTAGTGGTGACACGACTAGGGATGCCTGAGATAGCAGCTGGTGGCGAATGTGTATCGTACATGCGTTGACGCGCCGCGGAGGCATCTGCGGCATCCCGGATGATTCCTTCATCAAAGATGGACCAGTCTCGGTTCGGAAGAGTGGCGCAACGACAATATCCCTCGCAGTAACTCTGGTAGCTTCGCCAGAGTGCCTGATCGGTCACGACGCTTATAGCCCCAGTGTTGGGGCATTTCACGCCAGTATAAGGCTTATCACAAAGGCAGCCGACAGTACGCCGGTCAGCTACCCGACCACATAACTGAGTCAGGTTCTGGAACGAGGATCGAGGAGCGCCTAGGGGAGGCCAGGATTCAGCTGAAGGAAGTGGTGACCTTCGGCAGTCGAGGTTGTGGTCAACGTTTTTCCGAGGCTGAAGGTTGAAGTCTGCTGCAACGGCCGCTGTAACGCGAAAGAAGACGGAGGTGTAGAAGAGGAGTATCCAGAGGTCTGCAGTCGCAGTTCCGAAAAGAGGCATTTTCCTGCCTAACATGGCGTGCTGTTGAAGAACGACAACCTCGGAAAGGCAGCACGGGCTTTTTGAAGGCTGCCATCATGTTATGACGATTGAATCGCCTGCGGAAGTAATTTCTCGAGAGAGGCAGAGACGTGCCTCTAATGCAGAGTCCTGACATTGCGGCTGTTTCCAATCTTTGCACAGCCTTCGGAACTTCATAAATTGGACCAAGTCCATCTATTGGCGACCGAAACAGCCAGTCAACAACGGCGGTAGCAATCAGTAACAAACATAATACCGACTCGAGAAAGTACAGTTTACGTACGCAATAGTAGATCCAGCAGGTAGATTAATATTACCAGCATTGCAAGACCGCAGTTCTTTGAAAGGTAATCCTTAGACGCCACAAAGCAAAGATAACAGGAACATGGACATCTGAAGCGCAAGACACTATGTCCAAACACGAATCTCTTTGCCGATGGTATTGATGACCTACTTTGACATCTATGGCATCTTTGGCATCAGCATACTTCGGAGAGAGCAGGGCGAGCGGGGACTTGGACTGGGTGCGGGGTTCACAGTTTGAAGAGGTTGAAGCACCACACTGGAGCACCCAACTGTGTTCTGCTTAGATAAAGCTTCAAAACTCGTGCACCACAGAAAAGACAAAAGGCCGTACAAAAGGACCTTCGAAATATAGAGACGACGACATTCCGAGCGATTCGTGAGGTGGAGTGACTCTTCAACAGAATCCCAATTGTTGGCTATGGCGATTTATGGAGAGAGCAATGAAAATGACCCCGGATATGGATCCAACAGTCTGCCGTTCAAGGTAGCTCGATGGTGTAATACAGTGTCCTTGCGTCGCTAACATGGATCACAATACAGCTGAAGAACCAGGAGCTACTCCATCAGCTGTCGTTTGTAGATGGAAAATGGGTCGATTCGATATCAAAAGATCGATTTGACGTTCTCGGTCAAGCCCTACGTTCATCCGCCTCGGTCTCGGCCCAAACTGACTCCCCCCACAGACCCGGGCACCGGCAAAGCATGGGCGTCATGCCCGACCAACACGACGGAAGATGTCGACGCCGCCGTGCAGAGCTCCCACAAGGCCTTTCAAAGCTACAAGCTACTCAACCCGCGCGCACGCGCCAAGCTGCTCCTGAAGTGGAACGATCTCATCACCGACTCTCGCCACGACCTCGCAACGATCCTCGTGTACGAAACCGGCAAACCCCTGAATGAAGCCTACGGAGAAATGGACTACGCCCTCGGCTTCACCTGGTGGTTCGCGGGCGAGGCCGAGCGCATCCAGGGCACCGTCTCCGTGCCCGCGGCCCCGAACCGGCGCGTCATCACCATCAAGCAACCCATCGGCGTCGCCGTCGCCCTGGTCCCGTGGAACTTCCCCGTTGCCATGGTGTTGCGCAAAGCGGGCGCCGCCCTGGCCGCGGGCTGCACGCTGATCGTTAAACCGTCGCCGGAAACGCCGCTGAGCTGCCTCGCGCTCGCGCACCTGGCGGCGCAGGCGGGGTTTCCGCCCGGTGTGTTCAACGTGCTGACGACGGACTTAGCGAATACGCCGTCGCTCAGCGAGACGCTGTGTAAGCACGCGCTCGTCAAGAAGGTCACCTTCACCGGCTCCACGGCCGTCGGCAAGATCGTGGCACGTCATTGTGCCGAAGGTCTGAAGAAAGTGACGCTCGAGCTTGGCGGCAACTGTCCTTTCCTTGTCTTCGACGACGCCGATCTACAGCAGGCCCTCGACGCGCTCATGCTATTGAAGTGGAGACATGCAGGCCAAGCTTGCATAACAGCGAACAGAGTCTACGTACAATCGGGTGTCATCGCCAAGTTTACCCAGATGCTCGCAGATGCCACGAAGAAACTCAAACTGGGCCACGGCTCAGAGAACGGCACTACCATGGGGCCCGTCACCACGCCGCGGGGTATAAGCAAAGCTATGACTCAAGTCTCCGACGCCGTGGACCTCGGAGCAAGGGTCGTGCTAGGCGGGGAACCGATCCGGGACCTCCCAGGCTACTTCTTCTCCCCGACGATCCTCACGGACATGAAACCCAACATGCTGCTCTCACGCGAAGAGACATTCGCGCCCGTCTGCGCTCTGTACTCCTTCTCGACCGAGGCCGAGGCCGTGCGGGCGGCGAACGACACGAGCATGGGCCTTGCGAGCTACTTCTTCACGAAAGATGTGGACCGGACGTGGCGGTTGCTCGAGAATCTCGAGGCGGGAATGGTGGGGATGAACACGGGGAATTCGTCGGCGGCGGAGAGCCCGTTCGGCGGCATCAAGGAGTCGGGCTACGGCAAGGAGAGTGGGAAGGACGTCGCGGTCGCGGAGTATCTGGTCACGAAGACGGGGACATTGACGGTCGCCGGTCACTACTAGCGAGGGGACTCGTTGCGTGCGATATTCACATACCCGCAGGGTAGAAGCCATCGTCGCAAGATCGCTGCTGTCAGAGTGTGTTGTTGGTTCGTCTCATAGCCAATGTGCATGCTAAGAGTTGTTATCTTCACAACTAGTGAAGTCGCGCTGTTCAAGTAGAGCCACTTGTACCTCAACTCCTCTCGAGGATTAGATCCGCTCAGGTATGTCAGCGACCCATTGTTGGATGTGAAGACTGTGGGAATGAGTACAGCAGATCTCACAAGGCTAGGCATCGCGGACGGCTAAGCATAACTATCTAGATAATCTTTGTCATCACATGTGTCATAGTCAAAGAGGCCCCATGCGGACAGAGGCAGTGTGTACCATAGCGATATACAATACTTAAGACGGCCAACAAGACGCCGGAGATTGTGCACAACACACATAACGATTAACAGAATGAACACGAGTTCGTAGAGCCGTGAGAGCGTCGTTCAGAGACATCTATCGCCAGCAGTCAGTACAACCCAGGGATGATCTCATCCTCAGCCTCTTCCAAGGTTTCATCGGCGACTATGTTTCCTCCGCCAATCGGCTCGATGAAGATCTTGAAGTCATTGTTATTATTCCGATTCCTCCTGGTCGTTGCTATGATATCCGCAGTTATAGAGCGTTTCATATCTTCAAACTGGTCTGGGTCATCCTTCCTGATCGTGTACGTCCAGCTCTGTTCAGCGGTCTGGAATATCACGTGTGCGGTGTCGACGTGCTTGAACTGGGACATCTGATCGACCGCCTGGAAGATGGTGGATACGGTCTGCGCGTTCAGACTGGCGTTGGCCCACTGCGTCCAGGCGATTCTGGGCACGCGGGCTTCCAGAATCCACAACTGCACCGCGATCCGAGGCTTGCGGGGTGAGGTAGCTGCCTCGTTGCTTTGAGTCGGAGAATGCTCCAATACAGCCCTTCCTATACGTGGCTCCGGCTCGAGCGTCTGAGACACTTCGCGGTGGCCGCGACCTCTAAAGAAGTCCTCGGTACTAGTCATTTGTGCTACCTCCGGATGTGGGCCTTGCATGTCCATGGCCGCGGTTGCGCTCTCCTCTGGAACGGTGTCCAAGCTCTCGTGCGCCTTGGGCTTCTCAACGACCATCCCATCCGAACTGGGTGGCAGTGTGGGTGCTGAGATATCTTGGTGATTCATGTGAGAACCTCTGCGTGCCGATTCCTGTCTGGACAGCCGCATGCGTGAGGCCAAGCGGGGCTTCGTAGAGATTCTAGAACGTCGCTTGTGAAGCCGACGCTCGCTAGGAGAAGTTTCGGCATCAGAGGCGGACTCGGGAAGGCCTGCTTCAGATGGCGCAGTGCCAGAAGCTAGTGATGAAACAGTACTATCGAAATGCTGTGCCGGCGAGAAGACTTTTCGTCTCGGACTATTGGGCTTGCTATTGACCTGAGCCCGGTCGTTTTGCGGCTTACTGATCTTGTAGGCATCACTGATTTTGTTTACTATCTTAGGTCTCTTTACGACCCTTTCTCCAACAGTAGATCCTTTGTCTCCCGAAGTTCTGGCTTCTGCTGACTGGTTCTTCTCATCACTCGGCGTTTCATGACTGGGTTCAACTGGCTCTGGTCGTTTCCTCTTACTCATTCGGTCCTCGGAGGGTGGTTGGCCAGGGCTGACAGGTTTCTCTTGATGTTGAGACTCAGGTTCTTTTGCATCCATCTGTCTAATTGCATCGTCGATGATACGCTCGACTTCGTTCTGTGTGACATCAGTGGTCGCTGCTAAAGCCTCTGCTAAAGCAGAATCCTGATTAAGCGAGTTGCCGTTGTCGGAGTCTTCGTGGCTGCTGGTGACATAGGCATGGTACTTTTTCTTCCGTGAAGTGGTTTGAGGGGGTTGTTCTGCTGGTAGGTCTTTACCCACCATCGTGTGCTTCGCCGATGTACCGGGGCTTATCTTTTCACTGGTGAGGTCCTTTGGAGGTTTGCTGTCGATTCCACTCGAACTATAGCCACCCATCAGCTTAAATCCTGTTCGAGGCGCATGGACACAACGAGGACCTACGCCCAGTTAAGACCCTGCGTCATGGTAGCAACTGGCGCAGCGAATGGAATAGGCTCGTCATTCGCTCCGCTTGAACTGGTATCCATGAATAGCGGATCATTGTTATAAGGCTTACCGCTTCTTGTCTGCGGTGTTTCGCCCTCGTTGTTCTTGGGTCGAGTGGATTCCTTAGGTTGTAAGATCTCGTCGACGTCGGGCATATCGGAGTCTTCGACAGAGGGCTAGTATGGTCGTAAGTATACTTCACTGACCTTGTATACGCGCAGGGTTATACCACAACGCTTACCAGGGCATCGCCAGCTTCACTCGGTCGTTGTTCCCCTCGAGCGTTGACGTTACGCCTATACCGGTTCTGTCGAGCGAAGAGTCTACTGAGAGTTGCTAAGATCCTAACCATATTTAGTTATGTCGAGACCTTCCTCAAAAACGACTTACCTGGATCTCTCCCTCCGGTAATCAACGAAAGAGCCTCGTTCTCGTACCCAAAGGATGTTGGCTGCAGGGACCTCCTTTTGTTTCGTTTTTGGGTCCGCGGCAATACCTCCTTCAAGGCACTTCACTGCCATTGCCCTTATTTCCTTCGAAGACGAAAGCTTCATAGGTTCCGACGTAATATCTACGCCATCAAGTTTCTCGTAGGCTTTCCTAAATAACTTTACGAGGGTCTTGAGATCCGCTGTATTGGACTTGTTCAGACAAATCTCATCGCGATAGATTTCTTCCACGGTGGGGAGTGGTTCCATAATTCGCATCGCTTGGCATTCGATAACTCATGAGTTACATGGACCATAGGTTCGTCTTTTTCCACGGGGAGAGTCGATGCCGTGATATAAGAAGGTGGCTGCCCCGCGAGAGGGAGCCCCCGAAGAGGAGGAGGCTTGTGCTAGTGGGAGGCAAAGCCCATGCGTCGTACTTGTCTCTGGCCAGTTGCATATTGCTTCAGCTTGCATGATCACTGACCCATGCTATTCAACAGTCGATTCCAGTACTGTCTCTCAGAGACTCAAGGGTCTGAAGCAGTTGTCGAAAGCAGGCACACGGCACAGCTATGAGCACCTCCGTGGAAATGACATGCGTGAAGCCGTGTTCATAGCCTCGCTGGGTACCTTAAGATCGTCAAGTTCGATGCACTCTCAATATTCCGTCTCATATTGATGAATGTCAACTCGCTCGGCCTATCAACTGATATCACTGAGCTGCCCTCTGAAACCACTGCATGAAGATACTCAATGCGTTGAACTTCTTTTGGCAGGCACGAGCGTGGCACAGCCGAGACGACATGGATATGGCCGTCTACTCGCCACGCTGGGTGCCTTGCGATCAATATCCTCAAGGCACACTCTCAAGGCGGCCTTTCGGTTCATGGTCTTATTGGTCTTTCGTCGGACAGCTCCTCAGCTGACCCCGGTTGGCTCGCTCAGTTGGCCCTGTCCCCTGCAGTCTCCCGTTCTCAACTACAGTACTAGTTACCGTCGGTGCTTCAAGAGTCGGAGAAAGCGCCCATATTCCACAAATAGAACATGACTATTGTTAACATGTTCAACAAGTTTTCTGGACGCATGCAGGACATTGAGCAGCAAATCATCGAGTGATTGATGTAACCGCGCGCTTGACATTTGAAACGTTTCCCGTTTTGTGGGGTTTCCCCTCCGGACAAAGTCCAACTCGACCTCAAACAGATCATTTCTCTCATGCGATATGCATTGCAGAAACCGACAGACTTGATCTGTTGGGCTTTTTTCCTTTTAGGTTTCGAGAATTTGGCTGCACAGACCAATGTGAAAGCAGCGGTCATGTAGAAGGACCCCGGCGAGTTTTCGAGAAAGTCACAAGTCACGTGCAGTATACGGTACGCTTAGGTAAAGTTTTCGTGGTGCCTTGAAGGGGGAGAAAAAACAAACACCTCCTCTAGCTCAAAACAAATTTTCAGAATAACTTCACCAGAACTGCACCAAATAAGCTCAAAATCTAGTCAGTAACTCTTCTCATCATGCTTTATAACTTAATATAGATCACAATGTTGAGACTTTTATGATCAGCAATGAATGTGCAACTCTTCTCTTTATCAAAGCATGTCACTTAATTGAAACATGAAGCAACTCAACTTCAGGCCTTTATGAACTTAAAGATCAAGAAAGACAAGCTTAAAAAGATTTTTCAATGAATTTATATTGAACTCTTTATCAAATCTGTTCAGAACTTCATAAAAAGAGTTCTGAATCAATTTAAAACAGCTTAAATTATAGCTGATCTGAAAGTTCTACAACAAATCATGAACACAGTACAATACAACATCACAGTCATAAAGAACATTCTAAAGATTCTTATTAGCAGAAACTCTGCATTGCAATTCTTCATCATTATAAAATATAAATACATACACATTTAAGCTTAAATGACAGCAGATGTACTGTCATTCTTAATAGCAGCATTCTTTTCATCATTATTTGAAGAAAAAAGCATCATCATAGATTTTTTCATATCTGATGATCACAAAATTGTCATTAAATTCACTGACACTGTTTTCATTGATCATTAATGCATTCTCTCATTAATCACATTACACAATTGCATCAACAGTCATATCTGCATCACTGCAAATCAAAACATCATTACTATTAAGATTGCAGCTATTAAATAACTGAAGTCAGATAACTTAACAATGTATGCATTCACAGTGACTGAAAAAGAGTCATTACAGAATAACATTAGATAAATTATATCTTTAAAAGTAGACAGCAAGATAATCATCATTATTTATGATGTCATTGTGCACAGCATACTGATACAGAGCATTAAAATGAAAGATTAGTGAGTTATAGTGATATATATATAGACAGAAAATCATAAGATTGAAGTCAGAGAAAACATCTTAATTAATTATGTAAGATGACTGTGCAGCTTAAAATGAGTGACAGAGTCTGTAATGATGAAATTTATGAATGTAGAGTACATCAATTTAACATTTTAAATTAAGTTGATTTGAGACTTTAAATACAAGAAGACAGAGTTATATGATCAGACTTGCTGCATTTAGAAGTGCTTTAAGTGTCATAAGTATGATTACATAAGTGCTCAATGTGAGAATACTTAGAAATGTAATATATATACAGAGAGTCATAAATCTGAGAATTGTTTCTTTAAGAATCTAGAATTCAACATTAGAAAGTATGCAAGCTGCAAAGACTTACATAAGATATGAAATAATAAGTGTTTTAAGTTTTAGAAAGAGATAATGTGCATATAAATGACATATAACATTAAGCAGACTCAGTAATGAATATTAATTTAGACATTAATCATTAAACTTAAAGAAGTTACATTCTTAAAGACAGTTAATGACAGAGTCAGTGAGATTGACATTAATAGTTACAGTAAAAGCATTAACAGTGACAACAGTGACAGCAGTGACAATATTAGTGAGAATGTGACATTTACATCACATACAACAATGAGCAGTAATTATAAAATCATTAGCAGATCTTACTCAACAATATTTAAGATTCTTACAAGAATTTCATCAATTCTGACATCAGTTCTGAAGACATTCATCAATGAAAATAAAAAGTGATCAATATCATCTATAAAAACAGTGATCACAGACACAAATTAAATCTCTTTGAAGTTAGTAGATGAAAACAGATCTAAAAGAATCACAATTAAATCTCTGAAAATGTGAAAGACAGATGCTGCAGTAAAGACAGCAGCAAATTATTGAAGTATTAAATTCTCTAAGTGTTAAACAGATTTAAAGAGTAGTTAAATAACAGAAATTAAGAATGTCTCTGAGTAGAACTTAGTGAGCTTGCTGCTCATTAATTAAGATGATTTCATGATAGATGTTATGAATATAGAGACAACATCAATTTTAAAGATTACAATGATGATAAAGTAATGTTGATACACTTAAACTTCATCATCTTACAGTACAACACAATGAAGTCAAGAAATAAGATTATGACATCTTTACTTTAAGATCTCATCATATAAGACTACAATGTGCTGATCATTTAGAAGTCATGACACAATAAACACAACAATAATATTTATCATTTCTGCAAAAACTGATTTTATCTGATCTATTCAAAATTTACAGAAGAAGAATCAATCTAAGTTTATTTTTACATTAATTCATGACTGAACTGCACAGACTGAACAGTTCAGACATACAGCAGAGATTTTATAACTTTAAAGATTCAATACATTAAATATAGTTAATTTAAGTGTTTATGCATTCACAATGTGTACAGAGAAGCAGTCAAAAAGAATATTACAATAACTTTAAAGTAACTAAATGATTTACTGAAGAATGATCACTGACAATATATTATAGTAAGAGACTTCAATCTGTATCATTCAACATAAGAGAGTCTAAAAGTGAAGAAGAACTCATAGACAAAGCAGTTAATACAAATAATAAATGAATGACAGCTCTCTTTACTCTTACTGTAGAGCTCAGTCACATAAAGGTCTCAGCAAGTATGCAGCATCATAGATTTAATGTTAAGCAGCTTAAACATTACTCAATAATTAATTAGCTGTGAGATACAACAACAACATCATGACTTTAATCATTACTTTATTGTCACTCATCTTCTGCTGTCTACAGCAGAGATCACATCACAATCTTATTAACAGTGAGACAGAGCAGACATAAAGCTTCTATAACAGATTTTGATAAAATAACTGTCAATGTCACTTCATAATTACAATGAACTCAACATAAAGCAATATATAATTGTCATCACAGAGACAATTCAGATCACAGTGAAGACACAGTATTAATGTTAACTTTCAGCAAATAATTAAAGTCAGAATTTGGCTCAAAAGCAAAAGAGATGATAAGAAAAGTAAACAGAGCTCATTATTGTTGATAAAGAGAGCAGAGCATGCACATTTAAGAGATGTATTGTTGAGCTTATAATGAAAAAGAGAAGAAGCTAACAAAATTAATGAAAATGAGTTACAGAGAATGAATAGAGACAGTTTTAAAGAATTTTTAGAGATTATAAAAATTGATGAAGTAAGTCAGAAATTGCAAAGTCATAAATCAGACTTTCACTTCTGTTCTGAAATAGATGAAAGAACTGAAACTCACAGAATTACAGAACAAAACAGAACTACTTTAAATAATCTTCTTTTCAACTTCTTCAGAGATGAATCTCAGCAATATTGCAGAATATAAGTATTCTGAGCTAATATTCATATCTTCAATTACAGAGGTCAAATTAACAGAGATTATAATGTGAACATTAAACAATAAGACATTAAAATTAAATAACATATTAAATTGAGTTCTATACTGAATACTACTGCAACTACTTTCACTGCTGTTCTCACTGTACAATTTGTGCCTGAACAGCAGAAGACATTTAAGAATCTTTAAACACTTCATTACAGTGATGCTGCAGAAGCTCAACAAAGAAGACTATCAGCAGTTTAAGATATATTGATTAGTGATACTTTTAAACATTATGAGTAAGATTCTGAAGTTCATGATGACATACAGAATAAGTTACATGACAGAGATTTATTAACTATTACTTAAGACATTGCTGAGAAGTCAGAAGATTGTGTTTACAGAGTAAACAATTTATATACTGCTGAAGCAGATTTATGAAGCATAAGAATTAAGTACATTAATCACATTACTATTAATGCTGAATGTATTAGAAGTCTTTAACAATGTCTTTCACAAAAGATTACTTCACAATCTTTAAAAACACTGTCTATCACTGAAGATAGTGAACTGAATAAAAGACTTTTTAAGAAAAAAAACATCAACAATAAAGCTGTCAAAATATAAGTTAGAGAGCTTTGTCATTCATATAGATATATCTTAAAGCTCATCATTATCATTCATTCTATATCTATTCTACAATGCTGACATGCTGAATCTAGTCAATGACTTACAGCTTTAAGTCACAGCAGCAAGTTAAATTGATGATGTAAACATTATGATGACAGAAAAGTCAGCAGAAAAGAACTGTGCTGCTTTGCATACAGTACACAGTTACACAGAGCAATAAGCTTAAAAACATATCTCTGTCTTTGTCTCAGTCAAGTATAAGTTCATTTACTTCACAAACTGCTTCATAAGACATGACATAACAATGAAGTTAATTCTAGACATATACACAGTATAGACATCATTGATATGCAGAATGCTGAAAGTCATCTTGAATTTACATTTAAAATGAAATGCACATATACAATACATTTAGACTTAAGTCACAACAAGTCTTAAAGATCTAGTAATGTTGACAGACTTTACATGAGATTTCAGGCTCAAAAATCTACAAAAACTTTATGTAACAGTAATGCTGCTGCAGATTCTGTACTGCTGCTCAGTTTGATACAGCTTAGACAGTGAGCACAGAACAATTATACAATAAAAATGAATTTTTTAAAAACTGACAGTCATACAATAATGAATAGAAGTCATTATAGTGAGAGTCTTTCACATAACAGTGAGCTCAGCACTGAACATAAAACTCTTTCTTTTCTTAATGAAACAGCAGCTAAAGAAGACACTGAGAAAGTTTATGCTTTACATTGTCACTACATCAATTTACACTTTAATGAAGAAAATCAGATCTGACTTTACAAAGAAACTTTGCTGAAAGAGCTCATTAAAATGTCTGTAGCTCTACTATAAGATGCAGACACAACTCTCATTAAAAGTTAACTTGAAATTTAGAATGCTCTACATTGTATTATTATAATGAAATGATTCAACTATTCATATAAATAACAATGCAGATGAAGCTGTCTGCAGATACAATATTAACAAACTTTGTTGAGATTGAGAGATGTTAAATATCTATATGAATGACAGTGACATCAAGAATCAGATGAGTGTAGCAGCAGTGACATCAGAAAGAGATCTGAGATGTATGATGTATATAAGCATAAATAAGACATTCATAGTATATATGATGAAGCTACAGAGTTTAATCATGATGATAAGCATAGTAAATACAGTGAAAATGATGAAACTGAAGCTCTGAACAGTGAACATATATATAGATAATTAAGTAGCAATTTGATCAGTCATTAAACTAAATACACAGTCAGATCAGTACTTACTGCAGTACATAATGAAGAGAATAGATGATCTGCAAAGTTAAAAGATTCAGATACAAATTTGATGAATATTGATGCACATAGAGATATCAGAAAATAAAGAGATGAACAGAATGATTAAGATAGCAGCTTAGATCAGAGATTTACATATTGAGAAAGAATAGATTACAGAGATCTGACATTTAATTGTTATCTATAAGATAAGACTTTGTCAGCAAGTAGTAAAAGAATGAGTCAATAATTAAAAGAATGAAACAGTGAAACAGATCACATTTAGCATGAAGTAACAGTCAGATAGAAGAGTGTTGAATAAGTATACAGAACTTTGTTAATTTATAAGCTCTCTCATTATTCAGTTATGCACAAAGAAGATTGACATAACTTATTATCTTTATGTTATAGACTGAGCAGACTCTTCACAATGTTTATACAATTTAAGTATTCAAACTATTCATTATGTGCTGATGAAATGTCTATGAACTTAAGACTTAAGAAAGAAACTACTGAGATGAGTTAACAATATAAAGAAGATTCTACAAGACTCAGCATTAATTAAAGTGATTATTATATTTATGTTACAGAGCAATTTTCTGAGACAATTTCAGACTGTAAAAGAGACATCAGAAGATCTGACATTCTTAGATGCAGCCTGAAATAGAAAATTCAATAATTACACACTTCAGATTGCAGAAAAGACAATTAATTGTTTACAGCAACATTTATTTTTTATTGATGACAGCTGAAGAGAGGCATTAGCATTAAATCATAAGAAAAGAAGATTAGTAAGCATCAGAATTAAGAGAAACATGAGGGGCTACAGGGAGCAAAGTCAAAATTTGTATTAGTTAGTTCATGAGGTGACAGTGACAGTGACAACAACAGCAAGGTGGTAATGAGGGTGAGATCAGTATGCACTAGCCGCTTGTAGTTATGCAGTGTATGGCAGTCTAGGCAGCCTCAGTCACCTATGAATTAATCAATCAATCAATCAATCAAGCCTTGAAGGGGGACAATCAAACCTCAACCAAGCTTTTAGGATCTCAATGTACAGGCCCTACCTTAGCTTTGACCAAACCCAGCACAAGGGAATTAGAAGACAAATCTTAGCCACCTATGTCTGGAAGTCCTTTATCAAGCCAACAAGACTTCTATGGATCATGTTCTTTTAAGGTACTCACTCTGCGGAAGTCTCCCTCCCCTATCAAGTTTTTCTTGCAGCTATAAAATGACTTGTCATAACGAAATGAAACGTAGGATAATTCATGAATCGTAGGGGTTTGATGGAATCTTCATGCATCATGGAAAGGTGTGCACACCTCCCAGGTAACACTGCCTGAAGCTGGCTCTTCAGGAAGCTGTTACTGTATGATGCCTCTAATTTCGACTCCGACTTTGGGACCATGGCCAAAGGACGTGTGGTAAGAGCTGGCACGCATATTCCATTGAGCACAGTGTATGGGTTTTCATCCTGCCAAAGCCCGCTGGACTGTGGAGATGCCAGCTGCACGGACAGGAGATCCGGAATATTTCAACCCATTCACATGTATGTGTGCTCATGAGCCAGGATTTGCTCGAAAGAATCTCGTGGGAAATAGGCTGCTTAAACTGTCATAGAAGCTGATAGCGTTCCAAAGTATCAATTATAGGAAAGACATGGACTCTAGAAGTGAAACGTTCCATCCTCAGTAAGCATCTTCAGGGTGATTCGAAAGACTTACTCACACATTGAATAAGTTTGATTTCCTGAATGGGACCATACTGTAAGAACACTTGAGGAAAGGGCGGAAGGGAAGCCCAGCAGTCATCTTTATAATGGACGCCGCTTTGGAGTCGCAGGTTGCACAATGACAGGAGTTTGGAGTCTCTCAACGCTGCTTGGGGAGCAATCCCCTCTTGCAATCAATCCAATACGTCTTTGGTATGACCACAGATTTCTAAAAGGTAGATAGCATTGAGGTCATTCTCTTTTTCCGATTTCGGTTGGGTGAAACCCGGAGCAAAGCCGGCAGGTGGCGAGGGCAAAAAGCGCTTCGGGAGGTTTGTTAAAGGATGATAGATGAATCAGAAGAAGAGCTTCTAGAGATGGTTGAAACAAGTGAATCTTGTGTGAAGGCGAATCCTCGCAGAAGGACAGCCACATGAAGCACGAGGATCGACCGATCCTTGACGTGAGGTTGTTTTATGGATGATCATTCATCGTAAGCTTGTAGCTAGAAGGTCTCATCTCTGCCAATCCTGTTTGCACTGGAACATGACATGGTTCCAATGAGCTCCAGAGCTGTCTCAAGCGAGATTGCCAGATCTGGCTGACCAGGAACACAAAGGATCTTCAAGCCGAAAACACTGCGTAGTATACCAGCTTCGGTCAAGTATCCTGTTGCCGTCAATACTTCACTGCAGGAGTCATGGGTTGATGCGATGGCAGCTAGTATTTGCACTGATACTAGCTTCGTAAGGCCTGAGTTTCCTTTTCAGTGTATCACCAGAACTCTGGAACCATTCGCTGTGTGAGTAATTGAATTGGAGAATATGTTTTGTTGCATGGTTGATCCATAAGGTGATATTAATAACAAAACAATGTGAATCAGTCCATAGAAAGTTGTTCCTATTCATTTACACTATGTAGAGTATATATAGGAAATGATGACTAAGACATAAATAGAAGCACTTAATAAGAGATGAGTAAGTAATAATATCACATTCTTCTTTACTGCATAGTCACAACAGTCTACTAATGTGAGTACAAAGATTTACTTAATGTTCTGTAAAATTTCTGTCTGCAGTTTACATTCACATTGTTTTATCTTACTTCACATCACTATTGTCATTCAAAAGCAACTAAAAGTGCAGATCATTATTGTTATAATAATAAGATAAATTATTCACTGTTTACACTGTCTGCTTATATCATTGATCACAATTTCTTAAAAAAAATTCTCTTTTTCTTTCTTTAGTTTTTGATCACACTTCAACTTTTAATCATTACTTCATCAACTTATCAATTTTTTTTATTCACTTTATCATCATATAAACTTTCATAATATGTTTACAGCATATTGCTAATGTTTCATAGATCATTCATTAAGATTTATGTTTTACATTGTATTACTGTCACTTCATTGTTAGATACAGATAATAACAACTTAAACTGAAAGAAGTTTACTTTTAATTGTGTTTATAAGATTACTGATCATTCTTATTTTAAAAAAAGCTTACAAAATTCTTTTCTCAATATGTCATCATCTTAATTTTAATTTAAAAATTAACAATATATAAAGTTAATTAAGCATTTTACTTCTAATATTGCTTTCTTTTTTCTTTTTAATAAATCAATTACTAATTAACTCAACTTCTTATTACTTAATGTTTTGACTAATCTGTTATTAAAGAATGAGTAAAAGACTCTGCTGATTCATGTGACTGCATAAAAGACTTAGATGATAGTTGGCTCATAAAAAAGACTTAGATGATAGTTGACTCATAAAAAAGACTCAGATAGACTTTACTTTGATGTTAATTCTTTATCTATAGTAAACACATTGCTGTCATCAAGCATTTGATGTTTACATTCATCATTTAATGCATTTTAACCTCACCACCATTCACACACTCATGTGCCTCACAAAAGAGCTAAGAAGAAGCAAATTTAAATGAAGAATATGTTTGCTCTGTGTAAGCTGCATTAAAATGATTTAAGAGATACTGATGAGAGTTTAAGGCTGAAAAATGCAGTTCATTACTGCAGCACATGTCATTAAGTAAAGCATAATGCCTTTACATGCTGTAGATCACATAATTAGTAAATAGAAGCAAATTTAAATATGTAAATATCTATTGTTTGTTTGTTTGTTTATTTACTATTCTAATATTTATTTACATTTTGATGCATCAACACATTCTAAGACACAAAGACTATTCAGATTAGCACTTAACATTGAGTCTATCTGAGTCTTTTTTACAGACTGACTATCATCTGAGTCTTTTATGCAGTTACATGAATCAGCAGAGTCTTTTACTCTTAAAGAATTGACTCAGAACTGAGCTTAAGATGTTGTTAATAATTTAATAGTTAATTTTATGCATTAATATGAATTTAAATTGTTTTTATACTCATTAAACATATTGTGAAGCTGCTATTATTTATATTTATAAAAAATATGAGCTGATTATCTGCAATAACTGTATATATAAAGATAGATCATTTACAATGTACATTTAAATTAAATTTAATGATTATTATCTTCTTTATAATTTGTATATAAACTGTCATTAAGATGTGCAGAATATTTAATGCAGCTTTTGTAAGTATAAATTTATATTAATATGATAATTACTTATTATTTTAAATCATACAGAGTCTAAATTTTCTTTATTTATTAACTCAGCAACTTCTCATTATTATTGTATTATTGCTTTGTCTGCTGTCTCTGTCATCATTATTAATGACATTACACTTCTCACTGACTACAATTACTTGTCAATAAAGAATGTTTTAAGTGCTGTAAATAAATTAAAGATAACTACTAAGATTCTTTATTATTAAGTTGAAAAACTTAACATCAATGTATTTATTATTTTACTTATATTGTTACTTCATCTACATCAGTTATGTTCTTACTTACTGTTGTGTCATTGCAGTGAACAGTAGTTTTGCTTTAAATATAATTTATACTTAGCTCATAACTTTTTTTTTTTTTTTCAATAAATAAATAGTTAATGAAACTGCTTTACTTCTAATACTATCATCTTCTAATCTACAAGAATCTTTTTCTTAAGTCTTTTATGTAGATTATATAAGCTTATATTTCTTTTACAAATCATCATTAAATTACTGTTAATCATTATTAAAGTTAAGACTTTTTAATTTTTCTTTTTAGCTTTATTACTTGTTTACTTTGACTTTAACTCATCATGTTGTTGTTGTAAATCTTTATTAAATTGTTTTTAATCATTCAGTTTTTTCTTAATATTATATAATGTTAAAACTTTCACTTTCTTTTAATTACATCTCTCTTCTGTCATAAGTATTAAAGTCAAATCATCAGCATTTCTTTAGCTTTCAATAATTTTCTGTAATGCATTCATTACATCATTTACTTCAGTCAAGATCAGTTCAGAAGAAACAACATTTTAATGTATTTTTAAAATGTTTTGTAATGAGAATACAGATAAATTTATTCATTCATAATGTTTTTATATTTTATAAATTATCTTTTAAAAAAGATCTTCTTTCTTCTTTATTAAAAGCTTATATAGTTCTTTCTTTTGTCTGCAATCTCATTCAGCTCAAGATATGATTAAAAATTCTTTATAAAAAAATAATGATAACTTTTTCTATTTAAGAATCTCATTAACTTTAAAACTTAATCACTGTACAGATAGTTTAACTTATTTTAGACTGCTTTGCAGCTCTGAATTAACTTAAAATTCATTAACATTAAAGATATGTGCTTTTACAAGCTGATTATTATGAATTAAATTTTGTAAAACATGCTTTATAAACATTTTTAATGTATAAATTTTTAATGAATGAGTTTTTAATATCTTATAAGACTTAAATCATTTAGCTTTAAACTTCTAAAGCTTTTCATTTTATATAAATACTCAGTCTTCTTTCTTTATAGTGCTTAACTGCACTGTTTCATTATGAATTATTTTTAATTTAATAATCTTTCATAAAAGAATTTCATTAACAGTTACTCAAATTATCTATATCTGTCTAATTCATTTTAACTGATCTTCAAAATCAATTTCTCTCAGCAATCAAAGATTGTTTAAGTTGTCTAATAATTATAAATTTATCTTATACAGTAAATAGAATAAGCTCTGTTTAGTTGTATTATAAGCTCAGATTTAAGCTGCAAAAAGTGTTTACAGTAAGTATTTATCTTATAATTGAGTTGATTTACTCATAAGATATTTTGTAAGCATGAAGCTTAACATTTTATTTAGATTTTTTATTTTTTCATTTATACAGAAATAATAGAAAATCATTGTTCTATATTGAGTTCTAAGCTTTTTTAAATAGTAGATCACAACATGACTGAGAAAGTTCATATTATTATTAAATAATAACTCTCTCAGTGAATTATAATTCATAAAGATTTCATTATACAGAAAATCTGTAACTGTTATTTTTATTGCATCTGAAACAGCTTTAGTCACAGATCAGTCTATAACATAATTAATTATTATTATTATTGAAAAGTACAGTGCTCTATTCACTTTCTTGACTTCTTTAATCTTAGTATAAGAGATTAACAGAGTCTTTTTCTGTCTTAGATGACAGAGCTTCTGTCATCAATCTAATTATATTTAAGTTGACTGCAGTCAACATTAACACATTAAATTTACTAAATAGACAGATAGCACAAGTACTCATTATTCTTTCAACAGATTATAAGCTTAAATTAACAAAAGACTTCTTAAAGAAAGTGCAGACTGATCTAATGCATACAGCTCTTAATATATTGCTTATTAAAGCAAAATAAGTAGACAGTTCTTAATATGCTGCTTATTAGAGCAAAATAAGTAGACAGCTCTTAATATACTGTTCATTAAAGCAAAATAAGATGAGCACAATGAGCATAACAATGAGCATAACAATTCAGCAACTTAATATAAGTTAAATATTGATAAATAAGCATTCTCTACATTATCATAAGTAGACAATACATATACATATCTTTTCTGTTATTATATTCATCTTTACAATACACTCTTTTATCTTCAATTCTTATACTGTATATCAATCATCATTATAAATCAAGAACACAACTTATTATTCTTTATAAAGTGATGTTTAATTTCTGTTCTCACTTAAGAGAACTGTGAGAAATGATTTGTTTACATAAAGAGATAATTAATTGACAAGAATCTCTGATATATAATAAAGATTTTCATTCAAGTCTTTATAGACAACATATTCATTAATAATATCTTTTTTTTCTTCTTATTAAGCAGTCTCAATTTTAAAAATCAGCAAATTAACAGCAGAACTCTGTTCTGAATTACAGTCTGCATTAATGTTGATGATGAAAATTATTTTATGAATAAAATTACAGTAAAAAAAGCTTGAAATGTTCTCTTCTTAAAGTACAAAAAGAAACTGCAGATAACTGAGAGACAATATTTGACAGAATTTATTGAATATAAGATGTCATTAAATATAATTATTAATAAAATATGAACTTAATTCAACAATCTTGACAGAAAGATCACTGCAACACAGTTAAGACTTAAGAACTTCATCATATTTAAGTAATAATTTTAAACATTGCTTTAAGTACTGTCAATGAAGTATGTTGTTATTTATGATGTCATTAATGCTTAAAATGTATTTAACATTAAAATGAGTCTGCAGAAACTTTAGAAGAAGAAGACACAACTAAAGATGTTTAACAATGCTTTATGAACTGAACAGTAAAGATAAAATAAAAGTTATTAAAAATATTAAATCTCACAGTATAATCACAGAAGACACTTAAGCTCAAACAGTAATTATTCATTATTATATAAAATTTTAATCTACTATCTTTGTGATAATACTTACTGTAAACAGAACTGTAAGTATATCTCTATAATTTATAAAATTATACAGTCAGCAAAGCTAATCAAGACAGTTAAGAAATAAGTTAAGTTGACTGTAGTTAACTTTCACAGAAATAAAAGAAGAAATTAAATATATAATGTGAAAATTGTTTCTGAAAAGAAATTCAGCACATAGAGGTCTGAAGCTGTAGATAAGTTTAATAAGAAGATTACTGCTATCTTTAAAAACATCATCAGTAAGATTTCTTAATTAAACTGAGTCACAGACTTTAATGTCTCATCTTATATAATTAATACTTCAGCTTTTCAGTGACTCTCTGATGTGCATGTAATGATGTATCATTAAAGTTAAAGAGAGAAGATTGTGAAAGAACATCATTAATGTAGAGCTGACAGCACTTGCAGTAAATGACATTTAAGAAGAGACTGTTTTGTCAAGAGAGATCAATATTGTGATTAGTAAGTGAGTATTTAAATCTAAGCTGCATACTGATAATTTTCTTGACAAATTGAAGACAAAAGTAGTGACAAGAGAGTTCTCACAGATGTATAGCATTAATTATGAAGATATCTTTGCATTAACTGTGAACTCATGAGCCTCTTATCTATAAGAGACTGATGAGTAAGGTATGTGACAATGTGAGACACTATGTTATGATAGCTATTCAATGAAGTTCTAATGTTAAAGTCTTGTATTGATAAAGACTAACAACTAAGAAACTTAAAAGATTTGTATGCAAAGACTGTCTATATAGTACTTTGCTTATTAATTGTTGTGTAAGGAGTTCAGCTATGGTTCAGTATGAGTGCATAGTAATATCATGACATTAACTGTAAAATTTAATACTCTTCATGTCTTTCTGATTCTAGTTGCACTCAAAGATCTAGAGTGTCATCAGATAAATGTTAATAATATTTTCACTAAGTCATTTCTGAAGAAAACAATCTACATAACATCATCTCTCAAAGTTACAACTATTTCTAATTGTGTACTATATATTCTGCATAGTTTATATGATCTAAAGCAAGCTGTCAGAGATTGACATAAACAATGTGTCATTAAGCTTTTTCAGTTAAATTTTTATTAAAGCAATGTAAATTCATATCTTCTAATTTACACTGTCAAGAGCATTATGCTACTTCTTTATATAAATAATATCATTGTAATCTCATCAAATCTTTTAAATATTTTCTGATTCAAAAAGTTTCTTAAAAGCTTATTCAAGATCAAGAACTTAAGAAAGACACAGAAAATTCTTGGTATTTAAATAATTTATAATTGCAAGAAAAGAACATTATGCATGAATTAAATACACTATGTTAACAAGATGCTCAGAGATCTTTACATGTAAAGTGATAAGTATCAATGCATTGAGATCTCACTGAATAAATATGACTCTCTTTGCTTAGCTGATCTTAATGATTAGTACATAGATTAAAGAAAATATTAATAAATCATTAAAAATTTTATGTATACTGCAATTTACACACACTTAGACATCTTCTTTATTTTAAAACAACTGAGTCAGTATCTCAGTGATTCTGCAGAACATTATAAGTATACACTTAAGAAATTGCTGCAATATATATAGTTAATCATTAATCTTAAGATCATGTATAAACTCAGTAAAAATTAAAATCTATTTAAATACTCTGACTCTGACTATGCATCAGACAAATTAAACAGAAAATTTATTTTAAATTATGTCTATTTGCTTAAGAAAGAATCTGTGTCATGAATTAGCTGAAAGCAGAAGTCAGTAACAACATTAATTACTGAGACTGAATACATAATTATATCAATATATATAAAGACTGAAGTCTAACTCACTTAAATGTTAAGAAACATGAGATTAGACAAGTATCTTGAAGTTAATTTACATTGTGTGAGCATTCAAAAGAATAAGATTTATAGAAAAAATATATTTCTTTAGCTTAAAAAAAATAATTAGACTGTCTTAATACTGATTAAGAATGCTTATGTGCATAAGCAGTTAAAGCACATCAACATTATTTATCATTACATTCAAGATCTGCACAAGAGAAATCAGATTTAAATAAACTTTGTATTTAGTTAAGACATAATAGCTGATGAACTGATTAAGTTCTTGTTAAGATAGATGTTTAAGTGCTTTGTATATCAGCTGAGACTTGACAACAGTGAGAGTTAATAGATATGAATGCATTAAATAAAAATGTTGAGAAGTATAATGCTCTATTTACTTTCTTAACTTCTTTAATCTTAATGTAAAAAGCTAACAGAGTCTTCTTCTATCTTAGATGATAGAGTTTCTGTCATCAATCTAACTATATTTAAGTTGATTGCAGTCAACATTAATGCATTAGATTTACTAGATAGACAGATAGCATAAGTACTCATTATTCTTTTAACAATTATAATTCAGCAGTTTTCTCAGAACATTTAAGATAGTATGATTATTATGTTAATTTCTCATCTTTTAAACAGTAATAAGTTCTTGCAAGTTAAATATAAATATTTTTTAATTTCTTAATGTTTTCAAGATCATTGAGCAACTTAACAGTTAAAATAATATTTTATAAATAATTTAATATTCTATAATAATTTATGTTATTAAGCTCAAAGTCAAATGACTTTTAGCAGTCTTAATACTTTTAAATGTTCATATTCAGTATATATATGTTTTAAAAAGTCTGCACAGTACTAAAACTGTAAAAATAATACTTTATTGTCATTTTACTTTTAAATTAAATATGAATCATTTAATTCTGAATTGTAACACAGTCAAAATTGATTTGTTACATTATTTTTGCATATATACTTATAAAACAATGATTTTTCAGATTCTATATTATCTTTTAAATACAATATCATTGCTTTCTCTCATTTTACATCATCTAGTTCTCACAGAACATCTAAGAATGCTTTATTTATTGAATTTTTTTTTATAAAATTAAATTAATGATTAATCAAATCTAATACAACAATTTAAGCTTTAAATCAATATTAAATATTAAGATCATATTGCTGAAATTTGTTGATTCATTAAATTAGTTATTTAAATAGATGTAATGTATTCTTTAAATATTGTAGATCTTCATGATTCATAATAATAGTTGTAGTATAATCATTTTTAATATAGTATTGTCAAGTTCAAAGTGCATACTTAATGATCAATAACTTCTTTTTATAAACAGAATAATTAAGCTCTGCATTTTGTAACTTTTAATTATTATAAGTAACTAAATAAAGTTTCTCATTCATTTCATTCTGCATCAAAATACAGTTAATTGCTCATTTGAAAGTGTCTGTTTTAATAGTAAATGATTTGTGTACAATTACTTAAATAAGTATTAATTTAAATATAAATGCATTCTTAAGCTGTTGAAAAACACTGTTACATAATATATTTTAGACAATGAATCAATTCTTCTTTATACATAACTCAACATTATTCTTCTTAAACAAATTTAATAATAATGCTGCAATTCATGTAAATTCTTATACAAATCATCAGTAATACAAAGTCAATTTAAGAAACTATTATACATAATGTGCTGCCTTTAAGACAGATTAATTCTTAATGACTGATATCTTGATAAAGATCAGTCATAGTGTGTCTTGCTTTATAATATATTTATAAAACTTAAGAATTTTCATCTCAACAGTGCACTTATTAGACTTAGCATATAGCTTATGTTTCTTTAAGATATCAAGAATAATTTATAAGTGTTTTTAATGATCTGAAATTAAGTCAGAAAAGATTAGTATGTTATTAAGATATATTAGATAGAATTTGTTAAGTAAGTTTTATAATATAAAGTTCATTATTAATTGAAATGTTGTCAAAGCATTACATAACTTAAAGAGCATAGCTGTAAACTTATATTTACTGTAATGAGTGTTGAAGACAGTCTTTTTCATATTATTTTTAACTATACAAACTTAATAATAACTCAAAGTAAGATTAAGCTTAATTAAATATCAGACTTTGCTGATTCAATCTAGACATTTCTGAATTTAAAGAAGTGAATATTTATTTTTAACAGTAATGTTATTTAATGCTTTATAATCAATATATATTCATCATATATTTTTCTTCTTTTTAATGAACAGAATCAAGAAATCTTATAAATTTATAGACTTACAAATTAAATCTTTATTTAATAATTTTATTATCAGTTTAGTCTGTTTGTTCAGCTATAGCTGTGATAGAGAATAAGTATTTATGTTGATGAACTTAATGTTGTTAGTGTTAATGCTATGTTTAAATATTTATTTAGATAATAATTCATTTAATAAAGTCAATTTAAATATGAATCAAAACTCTTTAATAACAATTCATAATTATTTATCTATAACAGTTAACAGTTCAGCTTCTGACTTCTTTGAATTTTATTAAATCACTAATAAGTATTTAATAATTCTGTGCTTTCAAAGTATTTTTATAGCTGCACACTCTTTAATCAAATTTAATGTCAACTCATTTACAGATCATTGTCACTTTTTTAAAAATAGATAATAATGTTTTCATTGTCAATTCTAAATCATCATACAGTTTGTAGCTCAATCAATCTGAGAATTAGTAACTTTTAATTAAATTAATCTTAAAATAAGATTATGTTCTTAAAGATTTACAATTTATGCTTTTAATCATTATTAAAAGCTATTTATCTTAAGATAAAAAATCAGCTTTACAGTTAATTAAATGATCTGTTTATTTAGTAAGAATATCTTAAGCAGTTTGATTTTATATTGATTATTAATTAACATTTAATTGATAACTGTTAAGAAGATATATATTTAATTTATATTTAAATCAATTAATACTTTCACATTTATCTTGTTCAGTCTGTCTTAAATGTGATCTGCAAGAATATATAAATTTAAATTGAGAATGTTGATTTAATTAAAGATTATACTTAATAATAAGAGTTTTAGATCATTTAATGTAAATACTTTACTTAAATCATTATCAGATTAAATAGAAGCTTCTGTTAACTTGTTTATAAACATTTCTATATTTATAAATAATTTTAATTTTTCAAATCATTTAAATCAACTTCAACAATCTTTAGCTTCTTCTTATCTTTACTTTTTTTCTTATTTTTATGAGTAAAAGACTTCACTGATTCATGTGACTGCATAAAAGACTTGAATGATAGTCAGCTCATAAAAAAGACTTGAATAGACTTTACTTTGATGTTAATTCTTTATCTATAGTAAACATGTTGCTGTCATTAAGCATTTGATGTTTACATTCATTATTTGATGCATTTTGACCTCATTATCATCCACATACTTTCATCTCACTGTCATCAACATCACATCACAATGTCAGCTTTATTGAAGCTGTCTACTTCTTTAAAGAGTGCAGTCTTTCTTAATTGACAGGCTCTGCACAAGATCATAAACAATTAATTTATTAAGAATAAGTAAGTTCTGTTTCTACATCAACTACTATGTTAACTGATACTTTCTTTCTTAGATTTGTGTTCAAAACATCAATAAAGCACTCAACACACATCATATATGAATGCTGTGTGCCAATCTGCACATAAAGGATGTGAGTGAGTCTAAAGAATGAAGTGATGATTATACTGATACTGAAGAAAGTGCACATCTACATTAAAGCAGATATATAGAAGTGAACAGTCTTCTGCAGTCAGAGCTGAGCACAGAAGGCTGCTTTGAGGTATTTATGTGTTATGAGAACTATTAAGTCTCATGATATTATGAATTGTCTACAAATTCACTTTAGAAAGACATTGAGCTACAAGATAGCTCAGCAAGTCAGGTAAGAACTTTTAGACAGTGATTTAGAAGCTTAATGATACAGCTTTCAGCTGTTATCAGTCTACATGCAGAAGCTACATTTATGAGCTTCTGAAATGTACACAGATCTCACAATTAATTCAGTAACTGATGAGTTTTCTTTTCTTTTGTTACTAAACTAATCACTACTTACAGACAACTTCAGATGCTGTTTTGTGTGCTCAGCACAGTCTGATCACTTCTTTCAGTAATGCTGTCTCTTTCTTGCTGTGAACAGCATCTTTTTAAAAGTCTGCTTTGTGCAGACCTTGCTGCTGACAATCATAATTGATGCAGATGAAAGAAACTTGCTTTTTATCTAAGTAGTGATGAAAAGTAAGTCTCAGAACTTGTAAAAATACTTTCTTTTGCATCTGCAACAGATGATTTCAGAGATACAGAACTGTACTTTGATGTTAGATTAAGATAAAGAACTGTTACAGACAGATGTGCTGCTGAGTTCTTAAGTGATGAGAGCTTATTGTTGTCATTACTTGAGTAAAAACTTCTTAAAGAAGACAGAGAAAGTATTAAGATTCTGTTTCTGAGTTATTGTTTAAACAAAAATAGTGAAAGTCTTTAAGACAAAGATGAAAGAGCTGTGAGAGATTAAATTAGCTGTGAAAGACTGACTTTAACAAGTAGTGAGTGCTTCTTTTTTAAAAAGTATTTTACTGACTGTTCTTACTGCTTAAAATTCACAATTCTAAGCTACTGCTCACTTTTCTGATCATCATTACAGTCATGACACATCAAACATTGTTAAGTCTGTCAACAAGACTCTGAAACTTAATTGTAAACTTTTAATTGTTGAGCTTCTAAATGTTATATGACATAGAATGATGAAGACAAGATATAAGTGACTAGAAGTTGCAAATATCTTGTCTTAAAACATCTTATACACTCTTTTCTGTGCAGAACACATCCTGAAGGCATGATAATGAGCTCAGAGCAATTGAGTAAGTCAGTTTCTATATTATTGATTATGTTAACTACTCTATTTACATAGATACAGATAAGATCTCTTATTGAGAAATGTATGATTCAGTCAAATGACTTAATCTTTATAATCAATCTATGAACTTGAATCTGCTTCTGTTATCATTATCAGAAAAACAACATATCTTATAATTACATCATGATCTGTATCTTTGCTCTGAGTCAGTCTCTTAATCTTTATCTTCTTCTCATTCTCTCAGTAACAGTCTGAACTGCTATCTATTTTAAGTTAATGATAGTTATTAATGTCAGCAATCTTCATTCTGTTAACAACATGAAGTGCAACTCTTTACACACTTATGTGTCTTGTAAGAGGTCTAAGAAGAAGTGAATTCAGATGAAGAATATGTGTGCTTTGTGTAGATTGCATTAGAATGATTTAAAAGATATTGATGAAAGTTTAAGACTGAAAAATGCAGTTCATTACTGCAGCACATGTCATTAAATAAGATATAATGTCTTTACATGCTGTAGATTACATAATTAGTAAATAGAAGCAATTTAAATATGTAAATATCTATTGTTTATTTATTTGTTTACTATTCTAATGTTTATTTACATTTTGATGCATCAACACATTCTAAGACACAAAGACTATTCAGATTAGCACTCAGTGTTGAGTCTATCTGAGTCTTTTTTATAAGTCAACTATCATTTAAGTCTTTTATGCAGTTACATGAATTAGTGAAGTCTTTTACTCTTTATTTGTTTCAGTGTCTCATAACAATGACATTAATGTTTTATTTCATTAACATTTTTAAAGATCAGTAAAAATACTAAAAAGAAGTTGTTTATATTTTAAGATTTAATATTTAATGAATTTTCTTTAATTTAAAGTCATTTTTCTTTTTAAAGTCATCATACTTTAACAGTATCTTTTAAATAACTAATTGTAACAGTAATCTTTACTTCATCATTTAGAAGTCAGTTCATCAACATTTTGTAAAATTGAAAATAAATTTTTATTTTGAGAATTTACATCTTTGCAGCATTCACTTTTCAATTATTTTTATAAATAAATGATATCTTCATATTCAGAGAATTCTTAAACATCATTATAAAGAAAAATATTATTACATTAAATATTTCTTAAGTTTCTGAAGCTGCATTAAATAGAGATGTGATCTTATGCATAAAGTTAGAAATTAATTAATTAATATAAATATTTCTTAATTAAATCTGAAAAAATGCAATTTAACTTATCATTATCTTATAATTAGCTTAAAAAGCTATTTCTGAAACTTTTGACTGATTAATAATAGTAAATTTATTTATTATTATAGAAATAGAATTAAGCTTTATACTGAGAGATTGTAAATAATTAAAAACATTAATTATGTTGAGAAGTGATGTTCTAGCTGCTTCTATAAAGCAAAGTAGAACTAGCATCAGAAACTGAGTAAAGACTTTATTTACATTGACTGCAGTCAACATTCTGTTACGGCCATACCCAGTAGAGGTTATGTAGTAACTAGATATACGCGGGTACAGCGTATTCACGGGTATAAGGTCGCCCGGCTCGATATGCTCGCGGCGACCTCAGCGAGGCGATAGACCTCTGGGAGATCTATCAGCTCGCCATGCTCGCGGCGACCCCGGCGAGCACGGCGATCTAGCAGTATATAGACAAGCCATCTCCCCTAAGGAGATGGGCGTGTTCAATGCAATCGTTACTTAGCATACTACTAGCTACCGGTTAACCCAACGTGCCTGGAACCCTCTTATATCACAAGCTCTAACCCCTAGCCCCTATACCA